>SDBT01015317.1_pt1 | contig 12188 bp, 9 predicted proteins | sample 2277101 | NCBI WGS metagenome assembly SDBT01 (sample SAMN10404973, study PRJNA504765) | marine sediment metagenome | isolation source: marine sediment core GS10_PC15, 103 cmbsf | place: Arctic Ocean: Southern Knipovich Ridge | collected 2010
GCGGTCACCATGAAACTGGCAAAGTCGATCATCCGCCTGACGGTACCCGCATTGGCCGTGATGTAGGTCCATACCCTGACAACCCGAATGCCCTCAAGGTCTTCTCGTTGGAAAAGTTTATTTCGATAGCCTTTGAAGACTTTGCCGGCCGGAAAATTGGGGGCCCCGGTGACTATTGTGACCGTATGACCCATTTTAACCCATTCGCGGGCATGTTCAAAAGTGCGAATGGCGGCCGCGTTGGTTTCAGGCGGGAAGTTGTCCGTAATGAATAAAAGATGCACCCTATCGCCACACGATTGAATAAATGGTACCCGTCGGATTTAAGGGGGCAATCATGACCCTATTGGGCAATGACACCCCAAATGCCGGGTGATAGGCGGACGGCTCCAGATCACCCTGGGAACCGGAAGTGGACCATGTAATTCGGTGCTGATTCAGTCGCAACGACATAGATTTCTCATTATCTTCCAAGGTTGCAGTTGAGGCGATGTCCGGGTGCCAGTAGAAGCGGGCCACCGCGTGTCGATAAGTGCCCTCAAGCTCGTCGGTAATGTCCAGCCGATTTCCGGTTAGACGCCACGAGCGCCGATGGATCACCCGTCCCGGCAAGCGTGTATAACCGTCATGAGCGCAGCTCACGACCAGTCCCTGGTGGCCTTCATCTGCATAACTCAGGTCAATGGGGTGGGCTCGCCGTCCCACCCGGAAACTGCTCCAGACCTCGGATGAGTCTGCCCCATCGACTTCGACCGTGGTGTGGGCTGCCGTTGACCGTTGCCGGAGCCTTTCAGGGCTACTGCCATAACATGAGATGCCCGAGTTCACGACTACCCTTCGACCGAACAGGGACAATTCAAAGCTTAAGCTGTCCGCATGGGCATGGCCAGGAAGATAACGGGGACCGATTTTCCCCACGTCAAGGATGACCACCGCTTCATTGCGGGCCAGCCGGATATAGCCGCTGGCCGGCAGGCAGGTGAGGCCTTCCTGGGGACCGGGCACTTCGCCCAGCCCCAAGCGGAGGGCATAGGCCTCTATCTCCGCCGGTCCGGCGCCAACTCCCAAGACGGCATCGTTGAACAAGGCAATCTCCCCATCCGGGTGGCACATGACTTTGAGCCAGTATCGCATCTTCTGGATGGCGGCTGTCCACTCGTTACGCAAATTCTGATATTTTGGCGGAAGGGCCCCACTCCCAAAAGTATGCACCAGATTGTGAAGATCGAGGAGGTCTTCCAAAATAATACTGTGGTACATGGGACTAAGCTCAAAATGCCCCCCATCGGACAAAATCTGTTCGGGCACTTCTCTGGCCAGTATCTGCAATCCTTTGTCGAGCCAAGCGGCGGCTTCAGAGCCTTTAAAAAAAAGACCGGCAAATACTAACGCCTTCGCATTGGCAAACAGATGGTTTCCCAGCAAATGATATTCAATCTGCTTGTTTAGGAAGCGGGTCTGCACCGCCAAACTGTCGATCATAACCGTTGTCGGTTCATTGCCAGCCATTATCCACTTAATCCAATTAACGATGCGTAACGACAAAGGATATGGTTCCCAGCCGGTACCCTTGGCCGGCTGATTCTCATCCATCCATCTCTGAATCAAGGCCCTATGCCACTCTTTGCGAGCATCGGCACCCTCGGCGTTAAGGTCGTCGAAATAATGCAGATTATAGAGCCACAACTTGTCCCTGGCAGGATCATTCCACGAGTGTGGCGAACTTATATCGTGCGTCTCATTGTGAGCGCTATACAGGTCATGCGAAACCAGGGTTGCCCTTCTCACTGCCGGGAATGCCGGGGAGGTTTCTGCCAAGCGCAGAGAAGGTGACGGCCGCAGGTCCGGTCGGGGACGATAGATTCGGCGCCAAAGACGCCCATAGATCTGGACAGGTCGTAAACAACAGATAGTGCGATAAAGCCGAAGAAAATTTATCACCGTAGCGCTTCGACCAACTCAAAGGTCATGTTGGTCACCTCGACCAACTCCTCGAATTTGATGGGGGCACCTTGATTTTGGCCCAGAGCCTTGATAAAACCAGCGACGCAATCAGCATTGCCTTTATCCTGACGCCACAGTTTCATGGTCTTAAAGCCCGGCCAGCCATAGCCCCGTAAACGGCGGAAATTGTCCAACTGCAAGATTCGGCCGGCGCAGAAAACCTCCAGGCGCTCCTTGGGAAATGACCTGTGCCCATTAGCCAGGTAGTGGACAGTACCAAACGAACCATCCGCAAATCCCAGGGTGAAACTCACTTTGTCAGACCTTGTCGTCACGCCAGGTGCGTCGCCCATCATTGTGGCCTGAACCGAAACGATAGGCGCGTCAACCAGGAACCGCAGCAGATCGATGAAGTGGCACCCTTCCCCTATTATACGTCCCCCACCAACGGCCGGGTTCTGGGTCCAGTCATCCGGGGGAATCTCGCCTGCGTTTACCGTCATTACCAAGGATTTGGGTGCACTAACACTACTCAGCAGCGCCTTCATCCTAACTACGTGCGGAGCAAACCGGCGGTTGAAGCCCACCATCAGCAAGGGCACCTGCCCACTGGATTGCAGGCTGTCATAGGTCGATTCGATCTCACGGAGTTCATCCCTGGTTATGGCCAGGGGCTTTTCCACAAAAACGTGTTTTCCCGCCTGGAGGGCCTGGCAAGCAAATCGGGCGTGGCTGTCATGGCGGGTGGCAATGACAACGGCATTGATATCCGGGTCGGCCAGCAGGCTTTCCGTGTCGGTAGTGGCGAACTCAAACCCAAATTTGCGTCCTGCATACGCCCCGGAAGCGCCGCCACTTGAAGCCACAATCTTCAGTCGTACCCCGGCCTTTTTGAAGGCAGGGATCAGGGTCCGGATAGCATAGTTACCAGCACCGATTATTCCCAGTACCGGTTCGGTGGGTGTGGCTGCCGCCGGCAGGGTCTCGGGGACCAATTGGATGGTTCTATCGAACGTTGCCTTGGCCTGTTCATCGTATGTCAGCAGGATACCCAGCACCGGTTCGCTGCCGCCGATCAAGCCGTATGCCCTGGCAGCCTCTCCGAGGGGGAAACGGTGGGAGATCAAGGGCCCTGTTTCCAAGCGATTCTCGGTCAGCATATCCAGCACCGCCTCAAAATTACGCTGCTCGGTCCAGCGCACGTAGCCGACGGGATAATCGTGGCCACCCTCCTCGTAGTCCGGATCGTAGCGGCCCGGTCCATAGGAGCATGACACCTGGAACGAAATTCCCTTTTCATAAAAGTCGGCCCGTTGGAGCCCCATGCCTACCACCCCTACCAGGACAATGCGCCCCCTTTTGCGACACATCCGAGCGGCCTGGTGGATGGGTTCATTACTTTCGGTGGATGCCGCGATGATAACTCCATCCACACCACGGCCCCGGGAGAAAGCCCGAGCAGCGGCCAGGGGGTCCTCTCCACTGGACAGGTCGACAGCGTCGGCGCCATATCCCTTTGCCAGCTCCACCCTGGCAGAATCGAAGTCCAACCCCAGCACCCGGCAGCCCTGGGCCTTGAGCAGCTGGACCGCCAGCAGCCCTACCAGACCAAGTCCGGTGACCACGAACGATTCACCCAGTGTCGGTTCGGCCAGGCGAATGCCTTGCAAGGCAATGGCAGCCAGCACTGTGAAAGCCGCATCATCATCTGATACGCCATCCGGCACCTGGGCGCAGAGATTTATCGGTACCCGTACCACCTCGGCGTGGAGACCGTTCGATACTACGCGATCACCTGCCTGGAAGCCCTTTACGCCCTCGCCTACTTTCAGCACCTCGCCGACGTTGCAATAGCCCAGGGGGAGGGGCTGGTCCAGCTTACTCTTTACGGCTTCTATCGTGGGAAACAGACCATCGGTCTTGATCTTTTCCAGTACCTGGCGCACCTTCTCCGGCTGCCGGCGGGCCTTGCCTAACAGGTTGGCCCGGGCAAACTTTACCAGCATACGCTCCGTGCCCAGGGAGATCAGGCTCCTGCGGGTCCGGATGAGGATTTGACCCTTACTCACCTGGGGGCATGGCAATTCGGCGATTTCCATTTCTCCGGTTCGTAGATGTTGGAGTACCTGTTTCATCGGCTGTCTTTCCTCGCTACAATCACATTCATTTCTGGTCTATCCGCGCGCAAGAGACGAAGAGTGAAGGGCACAGACATCTGAGATGGGCTATTCCTTCCTGGAACGCGGACAATCCCAGGTTTCCTGGGATAAACGGCTGGCCCCGGACTTGTACAATTTCAAAAAAGGATCCCGCCAACAACCGCCGTATAGCCCCGAGTGTGAACCACCGGCTTCGTCTTTGACCAGCTTCGTTCTTGCCTGTTGCGCGGCCTCTCAAATTTACCAGGAGTCCGCCAACCATGTAAGGGCTGAGGATATTCGGGAAATTGAACAAGAATTGGCCGTCCGGTTTCAAAACACGGTTTATCTCGTCCAGTGCGGCTCGCGGAGACTCGAATAATTGAAAGACGTTCACGCAAAAGGCGGCGTCGTACGCGCCGTCGGGAAAAGGGAGCGAGGAACCGTCGCTTTGTTTGAACTGGGGCGGAAAGTCGCAAGAGATCGCAGCGCATCGTTTTTCCGCAACTGCCAACATACCTTTGGAGATATCCACGCCCGTGGCTTCCGCGCTTTTTTGGGCGAGAGTCGCGACAAACCGCCCCGTTCCTGTTCCCACTTCGAGTATTTTTTTCCCTTTTAGCGGGCTGAGCATGGCGGTGACGAGGCCGAGTTGGAATTCGTTCAGTCTGTTCCCGGATGGCGAGCTCCACCTTTTTTTATCGTACACCTCCGCTTCAGCGTCGTAGAAGTCGGACGTTTGTTCGGTTTCCGTTTTTGGCGCTTTGTTATCGTTCATTTGTTTCCTCCGCGCTCAATCTTTTTGGCGGTTGTGGAATTTTGTTAAACCAGTTCGTCATAGAGCCGCATGGTTCTTTCGGCAAAGGCACCCATGCCGACACATCATCTTCTACCTGTTTGTGAAGACAATATCTTTGCCACTTTCATGCTCTCGTTTCTGGAGTACCGTGAGAGTTACTATTCATACGATAACCTCTATGCCTGGATTGTCAATAAACGTTTGTTGCCATAGCTCAAGGGATAACAAGGCATAGATCAAATATGTATGATCAGCCTTGTTTTCGTTGTTCTCTTGTACAATACTGCGAATTATTTCTGGTCGAAATATCCCTCTTTTCCTGATACACTGCGTCGAAAGGCATTCCACAGCAAAGTTGTTATGTGAGCTAATAATCCATTGTCTCAGCGGAACACCGAAACCGGTTTTGCTCCGCCCAATCACTTCACGAGGTAAGAACGCCCTCATAGCATTGCCCAACATAGGTTTTATACTAGATCCCTTACACTTTTGCGCTTCTGGGATTCTTGCTCCTAATCTAAGAAGTTCAATATCCATAAAAGGGACTCGCGCCTCAATGGAGGCTGCCATTGTCATCTTGTCCATGTAAAGAAAATTGTGGGCTGCAAGGAAGGTATTGAGTAGAATGTGAGAATGGCGATTGATCTCTCCTTTTCCTACAAACGAATCAAAGTATTTCTGCATACAGGGCGGAGCGTTGCTCTCAGTTACCAATGCGGCACCAACGCCTCTTTCAACAATGCGAAGTCTTTCCTCGGGCGAAGACCAGTCTACTAGGGCCATATGTCTTTGCAGGCCGTGTTGCACGAGGCCTCGGTTGAACTTTTCGCACCTTCTGACGATGGCACCTTGAGGGCCTTGGAAGATCGCAGCAATCCATTTTGCCGCTGATAAAAGAGGTACCGTAAAGAAATCTGGAACCATTCTCAACCGTTGGTAGTATCTGTAAGCCTGATGGCTTCGATAGCCCATAAACACTTCGTCACCACCTGTTCCGGAAAGCAGCACTTTGATGCCGTCCTCGTGAGCCATTTCTGAAATAATATAGGTAAGAAGGGCTGCGGGGTCGGCATCAGGTTCATCAAGATGGTACACAGTCTTTGGTAAGTAGTCTAGGATTTTTTTGGTTACCGTTCTTCTTTTTAAAGTGATGTTCAAGTGGTCGGCCACCCTTTTGGCGTAGGGGTAATCATCCGCGAAGCCTTCACGATCGATTTCATCCCCCTTGCACGCTATGGTGTAACAGTTGATTTCTCGCTCCGGAAAAGATTGGCGCATGCCGGCGACAATGCTGGAGGAATCCAAGCCTCCTGAAAGAAAAGCGCCTAGAGGGGCATCGGATACCATTTGCCTGCGGGTTGTGCGCAAAAAGGTTTCCCGAACGCGCTCTACCCATTCTTCTCCCCTTATCGACTCATCTGGTGAATAATCTAAAGTGAACCATTGTTTTAACCTGACCCGACCGTCTTTCCAGACAAGGCAATGGCCCGGTTCCAGTTTCTGAACTGATTTGAGCATGGTTTCGTCGCCTGGTACCCACAGGAACGTCAGGTATAGGGAAATAGCGCCTTCGTTGATTTCCCTTTTAAACTCAGGGATTAGAAGCAGGGCTTTGATCTCCGAGGCGAAGTACAGTCTCTCGCCATGCCGCCAGTAGTAGAGTGGCTTGATGCCCGCATGGTCGCGCGCCAGTATCAGTTCCCGTGTTCGGGAATCCCAAATCGCCAGCGCGAAGATGCCGTTCAGTTTGTCGAGGAAGTCGAGACCGAATTCTTCGTAAAGATAGAGCAACACCTCGGAATCGCTATGCCCGCGGAACTTGTATCCTTTCTTGACTAGATACTCGCGATGCTCAGGAAAGTTGTAGATCTCGCCATTATATGACATCCAGATCGAGCCATCGGCGTTCGGCATCGGTTGGTGGCCTGCTGGACTCAGGTCGATGATCGATAGCCGGCGATTTCCCAACCCAACACCCGCTTGGGCGTCATGCCACTGGCCCTCGTCATCAGGTCCACGGTATACCATGGCGTCGCACATGGCCTTAAGTAGTTCGGGCTGGTTAGTACCGACGTATCCGCAAATTCCACACATTAAGAATCAATCCTGTTCTGTTTCCTGGCCTTGACAAAGAGGAAAAAACCATACTTGTCCCCAAGCATCTTGATCAGCCACCTTGGATAAAGTTTCCAAATTAACGAGTAGATCGGGGATTGGTATTTTGAACTCCGCTTGTTTAGGAGCAGATCGCCAAATACGAGTTTCGTAGACAACTTGATGTCCGCGAATCCTATCTCTTCAAGCATCGAGCGCATCTCACCGACGGTGTACGCCTTCGTTCCGGGACTTTCCAGATGTTCATAGATAGCTGTTCTCGGTGTCTTGAACCACCTACCCGTCAAGAAACAATATCGAATCCATAGAAGCCAACCTGTTACAGAAGGGACGTGATATACCATAGCTCTTAGATTGCCTCCTTGTTTGAGAACCCTATAAGCTTCTCCGAAAGCTCCTTTCGTGTTGGGGGTACAGTGCAACACCCCGTAGGAATAAACGATGTCAAAACTCTCATCTTGAAACGAAAGGCTCTCCGCGTTCCCCCTATTCAGACTATATGACTCTCCACTGATGCCGGCGGCATCAAGTCGTCGCTTTGCCAAACGAATGCCGGCGTCCGTCAAGTCAATTCCAGTGGCCTTGCTACCCGCTTTTACCCAAGAGAGGAAATCCACTCCCCCACCGACGCCAATTTCCAATACTTCTTTCCCCTTCCCTCTTTCGAAATCCGCAAACCCAGGAATATAGGGCTCCAATCGATATCTCTCTTCAGCCATTAAATCTAGATCAATGTTCTCTTCGTCGGTTTCTCTCCCATATCGTGATCCGCACACCTCATCCTCCCAGTGCTCGCGTACTCTGGCAAGTAGATCGCTGGAGTTGTCTGATAGTCTCCCATTTTCTTGCATAGTTCGGCTCCTATCTTTTGTTTAATCAAGATCCCCAACAAACAGTGTAGTCATCATGGTCGCGAACGGCCTGTCCATAGGCGAAATGAACTGGCCATTCGCATTTCCTAGTGGGCAACGCGTATACGGCATACTAGAATAGCGGGATTTCCACAATGTAGACTGGGGTCCATCTGTTGTAGAGTAGTTCCCAGTCGATATCCTTCTTGCATCGGTGCAACTTTCGCCAATCCCGTCCATTCTGGCTAACCTATGAAGACGCGTAGCAACAAGTATTGACTCTGCCTTGTTCCGCTGACCGCATCTTCCAGATAGTTGCGTACCGCACTAAGCGGGTCATTTGGGGTGTCTGTCTGGCTCTTTCTGCTGTGCACAAATCAGCTCCTTTCGCATGGTTAGTCACGAGTTTGGTTCAAACAAGTTCTTCATAGACCTTCAATGTTTTCTCAGCCATGCGGTCCACGCTGAATGAGTTGACCGCAAATTCTCGGGCATTGGCAGCCAAACTGGAGGCCTGTTCGGGTGACTTAAGGATTTCCATCATTTTGTCCGCAAGATCTTCTGGAGAACCTGGGCGCGCGAACAATCCTGTTTTCCCATGGGTAATAAGTTCCGGGACACCTCCTACAGGAGTAGTCACAATCGGCTTGCCAATGGACATCATTTCCATTATGGAAACCGGCAGGTCCGCCAGGCCATTTGTGCTTCTCAAGGGAGATATATGCAGGTCTGCCGCAGCCATCAATTGCTCTATCTGCAGCGTTGGCCCGATCTCTTTTGCGCCCCTCAGTGGGATTGTCTCAAGCCTTTTTTTGAATTCGGGTCCTCGGTAGTCAAAACGTTTATGGTTGCCCTGCAACACATAGACGAAAAACAGGTTGGGGTCTTTTCTTGCAACGAGTTCCAAGGCGTCGACAGCGATGTCCAAGCCTTTGACCGGAGTCAGGTTTCCGAGGTAAAAAACTAACTTCACATCCTTCGACAGCCGAAGTTTCTCCCGCCAGTATACTCCAGAAACCTCGGGACTGAAGCGATCTGTGTCAATTCCGGGCGGGACAACTCGTATTCTACCAGGGTCTATACCGGCGTTTTCCAGAGATTTGCGGATGTTCTGGCTTGCTGCAATACAGCGGTCGATCCCGCATAAGTTCAGCCGTGCACTTCCATTCCAAAGCAACCAGCTGCGACGACCGTCCATTTCATTTGTCACGGGGCAATACAGAGAATGAACCGCTGCCATCCCCGTAATCTTGCTCGATATTGTTGTCAGAAATGCAAGTTGGTGGTAACCGGAGTAAGAGTGGAGTATATCAGACTGCTTTATTTTGCGCCGATGAAGCAAAACATGCATAAGGCCTTTCAGACTAAACTGAAGCCCGCGTGAAATCCCGCCAGCATTTTCTGATATAGAAATAGGATAAAACTCAATCCAAGGGAAAAAAGTGGCCATGTTCTCGGATGTATCGCCGCGTCGAGAGCCAGCCAACAGTGATATCTTATGGCCTTGCAAATGCAAACAACGAGCAGCATGTAGCATTGCATTTTGAACTCCGCCGAGGACAGCACCATCAGGCATCGGTTCAAACAAAGATATCAAATGACACACATTCACACCAAGCTCGTCTTAATCTTTGGCCAAATCAACAGATTTGGGCGCTTCCTCTGGTTTGCGCCCGTTGAGTATCCAATCGTAGACCGCGACAGTTCTACGGGCAATCGCCGGCCAAGAGAACTCCTCAAGAACCCACGCGCGGCCCCTGGCGCCCATCTCCCGCCTTCGCTGATCATCCAGCGACATGGCTTCGCGAAGGATGGAGGTCAATGGCTCTTGATCGATATCTCTCCACCACCCGCATTGTCTTTTTTCCAGTTCGCCCCACGGTGTGCCTGTGGTGGTGATTACAGGGAGACCGGCGGCAAGCGCCTCAATTACGACACTTCCGAAATTCTCGGTATGAGTAGGCAGCACAAAAAGATCAGCCGCCTGATAGGCCTGCCACAGGTCCCTGCCCGATAGATATCCGCGGAAAGTCGTACATTCCGCCGCGGGGCTGCCATGCAACGGCTCTTGGACGTGTCTTTCATACTGCGCGTCGCCAGAGCCCACTATTTCCAACTCCCAATCGGGGAATTCCTGAGACAAACAGACCCACGCCTCTACCAACTCCTTAACCCGTTTCACGGGATGGAGTCTAGACACAAACAACAGTTTTCGTCTTGAGCCGTTAGGACGGCTCCCACCGTCCCGTACCCCCTGAAACGCATCAAGCGCTTCTTGCGACAGTCCGTTTGGCAGCACCGCCACCGGTCCCATGAATCCGAGATTCCGTAGTTGCGCGACCTCGGTGGCAGCTGTTGCATGCAAGCAGTCCGCGCCCGCCAGGTTCTTTCGTTCGTGCAGGGCGAGCATGGAGCGTTTGCGAAATCCGCGATAGCGAAGCGCCCAAGGGGCGAGCGTACCATGTGGAGCGATCATGTGCGGTTTGCCCTCTTTGCGCAATATCGGACATCCGACCCGAGTGGGGTATCGCCACAGGCTGTGGAAATGAACAATATCGACCTCCGGCAATATGTCGTTGAAAGCTCCGCGAAAGTTAATCGGCCAGCAATCAATGAACTTGTCTATAAGTGGATTTCTTCGTGTCTTGAGCATATGAACTTCTACCCCATCGGGGGGGTTCAAGTGAAGAACAGGGGCACCGGTCTTAGGCGCGGAGAGCAGAACGACCTCCCAGTCAGTGCACGAAGCTATGCTCTTCACAAGACTCCATACATTCAGAGTTGCTCCTCCTCCGGCGTGCATCACGCGCACTATCATAAGGACTTTCTTTCCCGACATCTTAGCCATTTAGCTCTCCTCCCCCGCTGATATTTGTGGAGTCTCCCCTATTGCGATTCGGGCTCTGGCCATTGCCTCGGATCTGAATTGCGAAGCCAATAAGAATCCGAAAGCACATGACAACATCCATGATCCCGCAGAAATCATATACTGGCAAAGAAAGACGCAACCCATAAATGCCAGGTACCGGCAGACATCATCGCTGGCCGTCCGGACAGCTCGCGCCAACATGCCGCCATATAGCCGGAGATCCCGGTCCAGCAAAAGACAATTTTCACTGATTCGCTCTCCCGCGCGATGTTGCACAACCGGTCCGGTATAGACTATTTATTGCCTCTGGAATACCAAACCTCCACGGCGAATAAACAGCACTTTCAGGGTGGTGGGGTGAGTGAGGCAAGCAAAACCGTTGCTCAGGAACCAGAGGATGGCGTCGTGGGGATCGATGTGGTTACAAGCGTCCGAATCGCTCGTCCAGTAGGTGTCCCAGTTCGCATTTAACGGCTTGTAATGGATGCGCTTGAATTTGTGGCCCAGGAGAAACCTGAGGAGGTTCACCATCCGCTTTGGGAACAGAAAGAGGGAACGCCAAAGCACAGTGTCGCGGATGATGATGGAGGCCTTGATCAATTTGCCGTTCAACCCAAAGTCACTGTAGGAGCGCACGGCGTATCCTTCCGCTGCCCAGGGACGGCACTGCCACGCAGGAGCGAAGTAAACCACGCCGCCGGGCTTCAGAAGCCTCTTTATTTCCAGAAGGGCATCGTTGAGCTCAGGAATGTGCTCGTAGACCGACAAGGTCCAGATGGCGTCGAACACGGCGTCGTCGAAGGGATAGTGCCCGTATTCCGCCACCCGGTATGGCTTATGATAGTACTTCGCCAACGATTCGGCGATGTCGGTTCCGTGGTAATCGGTCACCATATCTTGAAACAGGCCGCCTGCGGAGCCAATTTCGAGACACTTCTTATCCTTCAGGCCGTACTGGGAGATGAAAGCGGAGAGGCGCTCGTAATAGGCGTGATCCTCGGCCCGCAACTGTTCGTCGATATCCCCGTATGTCTTGTGTCGCCTCCAGTCATAGAATTCTTTGTTTGGGGTGGTCGATTCTGCGCTGTGCTCCTGTTGCTTCAGAGCCATCACTTCAGCTTGCCGGTCAGTTGTTCATACAGGCGCAGATACTGGCCGGCGATTATATCGGGAGCGAACCGCTTCACGTTCTCCAATCCATCGGCGATCAGCCGTTCCCGGGTGAAGGCCGAGGAGACCACCTCTTTTATCCCGTCGCTCACCGAGGCTACATCGTGGGGATCGACCAGGAGAGCCCCCTCCCCGGCCACCTCCGGCATTGATGACAGGTTGCTGGTGACAACTGGCCGGCCTGTAGCCTGCGCTTCAAGAATCGGCAAACCAAAGCCTTCATAGGTTGATACAAACACGAGCATGTCGCACTTCTGATATTCTTTTACAATTTCTCTATCGGAGATATTGGCAACAGATGA
>SDBT01015318.1_pt1 | contig 12188 bp, 19 predicted proteins | sample 2277101 | NCBI WGS metagenome assembly SDBT01 (sample SAMN10404973, study PRJNA504765) | marine sediment metagenome | isolation source: marine sediment core GS10_PC15, 103 cmbsf | place: Arctic Ocean: Southern Knipovich Ridge | collected 2010
AGTCCGCTCTTGTGGTTGCCGGGATGACGCACGGCGGATCGGCCCGAAGTTTCCTTGCCGTAATTACTAGGGATGTCTAATGAGAGTTGAACATTTGCTCCTGATGCTTGGGTGCATTTACCGCAGGCGGGCAATCACGACGGCCGGCGGCGCGGCACCCCCGGCCGGGGGAATGCTGTTCCGGCATCCCGGCATGACGGGCGGAATGCAAGATTTGATCGCAGGAATGAGCGCATAATGGCAAAAGAAATTACGACCAACGGAGACACGTCTCGAATCGAGCGGGTCTTTTTGCCTGATTCATCTAGCACGACAGGTGCGGGATTGATCGGGCTGGATGAAACCTCGTCTGGTCTTATCATTTCCACAATCGCGGACAATGAGGCGACCCCGACTGTATACACGCAATCCGGATCCACGATTGAAGATGTTACAGGGACCGGGACGTTAGGTACCTATGAGGCTCCGACATCAACGAAATGCAGATTCGAGGAAATCGACGCCACGAACCATCCCGGTCTGTATGAGATTCAACTTGCCGACGCCCGCTACGCTGTCGCTAGTTCGGAGAAACTGATTGTCACCATTTCCGGGGCGACGAACCTCGCACCGACGTTTATGGAGCTTCAGTTGGGTGTAGACACGAATGTCGCGACCTGGCTTGACACAGCCCCACTCGGCCTGGACTTTCAACGTGTCCGAACAGTCTTAGCTGACAACGCCTCGTCTGCTGCCCTGGACGACGAAACGGTTCAGACGATCTCCCGTCTGATCCAGGGCCGCGATGGGGACATCGTCTACGTTTCAACCGGAGGAAACGATAGCAACTCAGCTCCATTCTCATGGGAGAACGCCAAGCTGACAGTCGCCTCGGCTTTGACCGCAGCGTCGGCGGGTGATCTTGTCCTGGTGGGTCCGGGCACATTCTCTACATCAAGTCAAATCAACATCAAGGCTGACGTTGAGGTCCGCGGCGTCGGGCGAACGCTCACGATCCTGGAAATCACGCAGGACAGCACCACCTTGGCAGGCATCCGCCTTAACGATCGCAGCGTCCTCCGAAACTGTCGAGTCCAGCAGGACGACCCTGCCACGTCTACAAATCGCGTCAAGGGTATCGGGTGCGATTCGGGAGATGCAGCTTTTGTCGACGGCCTGGTTGAAGACTGCGACGTTGATTTATCGTGGGATGGATTCCTGCTCGGCAAGACGGGGGCTCGATCTACCCTGACGGTTCGGAACTGCTCTATCCGAACTGCTTTCGATTGTGTTGCGAACAACCTAAGTGACAATGATTCTTACATCAGATTAGAAAACTGCTTCATCGAAGCTGATGGCGGTCGATATCCGTCGGTAGCAAGTGTCGGAGCCAACGGGACGGCATACCGATGCCAAAGCGGATTGCTCTACGTAACTAATTGCCATGCTCGCGTGTTCGGATTCAGCACCACAAACTTGGGCATCAGTGTATCTGGAACGGGAGACAAAGTCTTCCTTCAGGGCGGGAGCATCTGGACCAACGGAACTAGCAACGCCGATATGCTTATTGGGTCGGGTGCGGAGGTGCGAATCAGTGGTTGTGCGTACGACGAAACCAGCATCAGCAATTCGGGAACACTTCTCATTGGTCCTCAAGCCCTCGACCTTCGCCAGCCGCTCGACTTGACACCCGTGGTCGATACGTCGGGAGAGGCTCTTTTCCACGCTACCCGTGCCCTGAATCCATCCGACGAACTAACCTTGGCCGCTATCAAAACGCAGTCGACTGACGCACTGTCCGATATTTTCCTGGACAAGCTGTTCGCGTCAGCCGGAGCCGATGAGGCTGTCGACGATTCCTACTGGGCCGATCTAGTTTCAGCAACGTCCGATGCGTCTTCCTTTAATCCGGCTTTGCACTCGCTTGAGGCTTTGAGAGTTCGAGGTGATGCTGCATGGGCCACCTCAGTAGCAACATCAACACTGACCATCGCCCAGGTAGCAACGGAGATTTCAGACGCTTTCAGCGTTGACACGGTAACACTACCGGGCCAGGGAGCACCACCGTTGGCACCAACACACGAGGAAATGATTTCCTGGATGTATAAGGTCATGCGAAATCGCAAAGATCAATCTGCAACGACATGGCAGCTATATGCCGACGACGAGAGTACCGTGGATGCCAAGGCAACCGTCAGTGATGCAGCTTCAGTCGCGACCAAACAAGAGATTGTAAGCGGTCCGTAATAAGGGTTTATATCATCGCTGTTGACACAAGAGAAAAACGATTTTCCATGCTCAATTTTGGGGATGGCAATTCCTTTCATGCACTCTTTGAGGCGGATGGGACCATAGATGCAGATGATCGGCAGCACCTTTTGGATTGCTATAGTGGAATCGCGTTTGATTCGGCTGCGGCAGAAACTCTTTTTGGTAACCACATGAGATCGATTCCCGGCTTTGGACAATCGATCATTGGCGGGCGGTTTAGTTAAATGGCCGAAAACACAGTACCTAAGAAAAACGTCGCGTATACCTTCTACGTCGCGCTTGTGGCTACATCCAACCGGCCAGATTTACAGGCTAACCCGACGCTAGCCGCGGGCGATGCCCAGGTGAGTACGGACGGTGGGGCATTCGGCAATCTTGGCACGCTGCCGGTTGTAACGCCCGCGTCTGGAGTGGCTGTCAAAGTGGTTTTGTCAGCCTCAGAAATGAATGGCGACAACCTCACCGTGAAATTTATTGACGCAGCCGGGGGGGAGTGGGACGATCTATTTGTAGAAATCCGTCCAGCAACTCGCAAGCTAGAAGACCTGGCGTGGCCCACCATAACCGGGCGATCGCTTGATGTCGCAGCAACAGGTGAAGCAGGCTTGGACTTCGGAAACGCGGTGGGATCGATTACTGGTGCCGAGATTGGTATTGGTGCATTTGCTTCGGCTGCGATTACCGCAGATGCCATTGCTGCCGACGCGATCGGGTCCAGCGAACTGGCAACAGATGCGATTGGTGATGCGCAGATTGCGACAGGTGCCATTGCGTCGACGGCGTTTGCGGCTGGTGCCATTGACGCTGCTGCCATTGCAACCGGTGCTATTGACGCTGACGCGATCGCAACGGACGCAATTACAGCGACCAAAATTGCGGCCAACGCGATTGGAGCTTCCGAATTGGCGGCCGACGCGATCGGAGACTCGCAGATTGCCACGGGCGCGATTGCTTCAACCGCGTTCGCTGCTGGGGCGATCAACGCTGCGGCAATCGCGACGGACGCTATCACGGCTGCCAAGATTGCGGCCGATGCGATCGGGGCCAGTGAACTTGCCGCCGACGCGGTGACTGAAATCCGCGACGCTATCACTGGCGGTGCGTATGCCATGGACACCGACGCGAACGGCCGGGTACGAATCGTTGATGGGACGAGCACTGGCGAACTGGATACGTTGGCGGGCAAGGTGCTGATTCAGGGCACAATCAACGACCTGGATTCGCTGAACGACATCGCCGCCGCCGACGTGTGGACTTCCACGCCTCGTACGCTGACGGCGATCGGGACCGGAGTCATCGACGCCACGGCGAGGAACGAAATTGCTGATTCGGCGCTGGTGCGCGACATCGTCAACGTCGAAGGTACGGCGGCCAAACATTCGCTGGCCACTTCGGCGATGGTTCCGCTGAAGTCCGCGATTTCTGGAGCGACGCTCACTGTTACAAAGCCGGGCGGCGGCACCATGTTCACGTTTACCGTCGTAGTCGATGCTACGGCCGATCCAATCACGGGAATATCGTAATGGGCGGTGGGTTTAGAGATTTGCTCGGCCTGGCGGCGGGGTGGTTGTCTGCCCCCGAAGAGACGGCCCTTGACCCGCCGATTTACCCGCGTAACGTAACGCACGCCAAAGACGGCATCGCCGCGATTACACACGCGAAAGAGAATGTGACATCGCAAGGGGCCGGCTGCATCACGACGGACAAGTAAAATGGCTGCAAGCTTTGAGTGGACGATCTACCAGAACCGTACGGCTAAGCGGATCGTGAATCTGTTCGAGTCGGACGGCACTACGGGCGTTGCCCTGGCCGCGACGGACGTGGTGCGTTTCAAGATGGGTCGCCGAATCGGGAGCGCGCCCGACCTGGACTTGGACACGGTAGCACCAACGGTCAACGCCTCGGGCGTGGATGTGGTAACCAATCCGGCACCGGCACAGGTCAGGGTGACGTTGGCGCAGGCTGACCTGACGAGCCTTGTCCCGGGCGTTTACAACGCCGAGGTGATTGTGGTCGACGACAGTGAGCCGAGTCCGGCCAACGCGGCGTTGGTGGCGAGTATCGGCGTGGTGAATCTCATCGGCTCGATGGCCGGCGACATAGGACTGACGTAAATGGCTCTTCCTGAAATCGTGAACTTCCCGGAATGCCTGAAGTACTTGGGCAAAGCGGCTACGGCTTCGGACGCGGAGCTGGGCCTGCTGCAACTGATTAAGCCGCTGGTGGAGCGGAGCGTACGGCGTTGGCTCGGCACGGAGGTGACTCAGGGTACGTACACGGAGTTTTTCCCGCGAGCCAACGCTCTCAACTTACGCAACCCGGCGGATGGAAACTACGGCAAATTGCTGCGGCTGAATCATTACCCCGTGACTTCGATTGCATCGATCAACGAAGATCGGGCGGGTCGCAGCGGTTTCAAGTCGGGTCAGTTTGCCGCAAGCTCACTGCTCACGGAAGGGGACGACTATTACCTGGACGCGAGTCAGGCCAGCTTTTCAGCCAGCGGGATGGTGGTACGGCTGACGACTCAGTGGCCCGCCGAGCCGGGCAGTATCAAGGTCACCTACACGGCCGGTTGGACGGCGGAACAACTCGACGGTGACGTGACGGACGTTGCTCAGGACGCGACGGACATCAAGCTGGCCGTCATCAAAACGGTGGCCGAGGCGTACAACGAGACGGTGCAGCAGCAGTCCAGTGGCGGATCGAGCGGCGGTGCGATCAAGAGCGAACGGTTGGGCGACTATGCCGTGGAGTACGACGTGTCGAGCGTGGGAGCGGCGGTGATGATTCCGGAGGATGCGAGGCAGCTATTGAAACCATTTAGACGGAGGCCTTTGTTATGATTAGTCGGCGAGGAATCCTGGGAAGTTTGTTTGGAATACCGTTTCTTGGATCAAGTGAACCGGAGTTGCCGTTAAAGGAAGGCAGCGACCATCGGCTTCATCCTGACGACATCGAGGCGATTGCGGACAGGGTGATCGAGAAGTTGATACCACCACCTGTCTGCGTTGAAGGTTCGATACAGGACATCTTGAATAAGTCATACTTCTTAACGACTGGAATCTCGCTGTGAGCCTGCGTGGATTGGTCAGTGTCCATACCGTTACGATCCAGCGTGAGAGCATCACTCGCGGGTCAATGGGCGCGCCCGTGCGTACGTGGGCGGCTAGACACACCAACGTGGGTTGTCGCGTGCAACCGCTCAGCGCACGCGAGGCGGCGGCATTGTTGAACGACGGAATGCGGGTCAGTCACCGGGTCTATTTCGACACGGACTACGGGATCGACGAACGGGATCGGATCGTTTTCAACACCCGAAAATTGCAAGTTGTCGGTGCGAGGAACACGGACGAACTGGACCGGCTGTGGGCCGTTGATTGCGAAGAGAGAAAGGACGCGGGTGACTGATGGCGATACGAGAAGGAGGCACCGGTCGATTCGTTTCGACGCTGGGCAATGTTGACTGGAACGACAAGGCATTCAACAAAAAGATTAAGGCAATTCTCGGCAGCCGCTTGGCCGGTTCGGCGGAACTGTTGCGAAAAACGGTGGTCAAAAATATCAGCAAGCCGTTTCAAGGGGGCGGTGGTAGTGACTTCTCCGACGACGCTTTTGGCGACGTACAAACTCGCTACGGGCCAGAGCGCGAAGGCACGCCGAGCAAGCCGGGTGACCCACCGAAGGCGGACCTGGGGTTGCTGCGGCAATCCATCTTTGCCGACGTGGACAAAAAGCAACTCACGGCGGAGGTTGGGACGACGGTGAAGTATGGCCGGGCACTGGAGCTTGGCAAGAAGAAAAAGGGTAAACGCGTGGCCTTCATGGCACCCCGCCCGTTTCTGCGGCCGGCGCTCGAGGACGTGATCCCCCGTATCCAAAAGTTCATGAACAAGCCAACCGACTGATGAGCAGCAGAGTTCCAGAAGCGATCGTCACGAGGTGGGACGCGCAGTCCCTTGACGCCACGTTCCCCGGCGGGATCTGGCTGGGTGGTGCTCCGTCCGGAACCGTCTTCCCTTATGCGGTGTTTTTCGACCTTGGCGAGTTTCCGCAGGGATGGTCGACCAACAGCGTCTTTGTGAACCACCTGCTGCAGTTCGATATCTTCCTGGAGGAGGACAACACAAACGACCCTGGCAGCCTGCTGGGCACCCACGTGAGGACGTTTAAGGCAGCGATGGACTTCGCCCCGCTCACCATGCCGGCCGGTGAAGGGCATGTAGAAGAGACGCGGTGGGGCTCAACTCGCATCACGAAAGAGGATCAGGGCATCTGGCACGCACAGCTTGATTATACTATCCGTCGCCGCAAGCCCATTGACCCGTCCCCTGCATGAGCGGTAGAATGTGGACAGGAGCAAGACGAACCTTCCGAACGCACCTAAGCGCCATGAGGCGTTTCGCATACTGGAAAAGCTGTTGAATGAGGCCCTAGCACCGAACTACTTCGGGCGGGTCTCATTGCAGGTCACCATCAAAGACGGATTGATTTACGAAATCACGGGCGGCCGTGAAGAAACCCACCGCCCGTAATAACCCATTCTGACCGAGCAAAGATGCCGGCAGTGCTAATTTCAGCGCTGCCGGTTTTTTTATTGCGCCATGGCTGCCACCGACCTCAATGCAACGCTGTTTGTTCGCGAGACATGGGCCTTCGATAAGGCCCTGGATCAGTCCACGACCAAAGATGAGGACCAGGCCAGGTACGAGAAGTCACTGACGTTCGGCACGGGAGAAAACCAAGCCGACCAGATGTGGCATGACCAACGCGAGATCACTCCGTCGACGGGCACGGACGACCTCGACCTGGCCGGAGGGCTGACCAACGCATTCGGTGAGACGATCACCTTCGCCACGATCAGGCGGATCGTCGTCATCAACCGGGGCGAGGAGGACGGATTGGGCGGCTTCACCGAAACGGACGGCGAGCACTTGTTGTTGGGCAATGGCGGTGCCAATTCATTCAACGATCTGTTCAACGGAGTCGACGCTTCTGAGATCAAAGTCGGCAGCGGCGACATATTTGTTATCTCCAAAAAGCTTACGGGCTTCACCGTCACGGCGGGCTCGGCGGACATCTTCCGCGTCAACCACGGCGGCGGAAGCAAGGACATCACGTACGACATCATCATCATAGGCACGACGGCATAAAGGAGTTTGCCCCATGGCTACCATATCCGGCAAGGACGGCAAGGTTTTGGTCGGCACGTCCGACTATGCCGAGCTTCGGAATTGGAACCTGACTGTCAATTCCAACAACCCGCAGTTCGGCAGTTCAAGCAGTTCGGGCCATAAGAAAAGCGTGGCCGGAGTCAAGAGCGGCACCGTTAGCTTCGCCCAGATTCTGGAAACGGCGGACGCGATTTACGAGAGCGTGAAGCCCGGCGATGCGGTCGTGCTGCTGCTCTACGAAATCAAGGATAACGTGGCCGTATCTGCGGACCGCTTCTGGACCGTGCCCGTTCGCATTGAAAGTCTGGCCGAGGACGTGGACATGGACGACGGCGGTGAGGTGACGATCGGCGTCGAAGCCACGACCAACGGTGCGTGGACCTATCCGGACGGCACAGTTTCGGCATAGAGGTGATTCATGGACGGAGTGAGTCGGGCCGTGGGGTCGGGCGTGACGGTCGTGATCGGTGGGAAGACCTACATTCTCTCACCGTTCACGTATCGCGATCGCGGCATGATCGAACAGGAGATTCTCAAGCGTCGCGTGACGCCATTGAAAATCGCCCAGGACCATATCGAGGGCCTCGATCCATTGCTGCAAGAGAAGCTTTTGGGCAAGGCCCTGGACGATACGACCAAGCTTCCCAACTACACAACAGACGCGGACACGGACGAGTTTATCGCCTCCGATTTTGGGATCGTCTTTGCCGTCTGGCTGTCGCTTCGCAAGCAGCATCCGCAGGTCACGATCGAAGAATTGCAAGATGCCTTTGACGAGATGGACGCCGACGATGTCGTGCAGTTGAGCCAGTGCCTTGCGCAGGCCAGTGGAGACGATGACCTGGGAAACGAGACTGGCCGGACGGAGAGTCCGGCCAAGACGACACCCCCAAGCGAACCCCCTGGCGCCTCATCGTCAGAAAGCTCTGCGAAGCCTATCACATCACCCCAAACGACATCGGCGACATGACGCCGTATCAGCTTCGCATCCTGATTAGTCCGGAGGCGGAACTGAAGGACGGTGGAACGACCAGCTTCAGTCACTGGCGAGACCGACCCAAGGGCGGCAAGCGACTCATCCGGAAACCGAGGCGGCGGTAATGGCCACGGCAGACTCACGCAATACGATCGCAACGGCCCTGATCGGCCTGAAGGTCGACCTGAAGGGCCTCACGCGAGGTTTCAGCCGCGCCCGAGGTTTAACCAGCCGATTGACCCGCGGTCTTCAGCGGCTCACCGGGCGGGCCACACGGGGCTTTCTGTTGATGACAGCGGCCGCCAAGCGTTTCGGTCGGGTACTCAAGTCGGTTTTGCTCGGACCGCTGGCTTTCGTGCCCGGGCCGATGGCGGCATTGTTCGGCATCGGGGCAGCCACGGCCGGTCTGGGCGTGTCGGCCAAACGGTTCGCCGACTTTGAGCAGGGCATGGCCCGCGTCAAGGCGATCACCGGCGCGACGGGGCAAGAGTTTGCCAAACTTCAAGGTCTGGCGCTCGAGCTGGGTCGCACCACGCAGTTCAGCGCCAGCCAAGCGGCCGAGGCCATGGGTTTCTTCTCCGTGGCCGGTTTCAAGGTCAACGAACAACTGACCGCGATGAGGCCGACACTCAACCTGGCTGCGGCCGGGCAGTTGGACATGGGCACGGCGGCAGACATCGTGGCCAAGATTATGCGGGGCATGAGCCTTGACGCTTCGCAGCTTGAGCAGACGGTCGATGTGCTCGCCAAAGCATTCACGACGGCCAACACGGATCTGGTTCAGTTGGGCGAAGCGTTTAAGTTCGTCGGTCCGGTCGGCAAGTCGACGGGCAAGGGAATCAAGGAACTGGCCGCCGCGATCCAGGTCATGTCCGACGTGGGCATTCAGGGCGGCATGGCCGGAGCCGCGCTGCGAAACATTCTGCTCCGGCTCCAGGTCCAACCATCGGAGGTCCGCAAAGCCCTTGAGAAGATGAACGTTGAGATCGGCGACAGCGAAGGCAGGATGCGATCCCTGGCCGACATTGTGGACGACCTGAACCGTGGTCTGTCCAGCATGACGGACATCCAACGCGGTGCGACGGTGGCTCAGATCGGTGGCATTCGAGCCGCGTCGGCATTGAACGAAATTCTGAGTGTCGGCGGCGACCGGCTCCGCGAGTACGAGCAACGATTGAAAGACTCGGCCGGAACAGCGGCTCGAATCGCGGCCGTGCAGATGGATACGCTGCGTGGCTCGTTCATCCGCTTTAAGTCAGCATTGGAGGGCGCGGCGATCACGATCGGCAAGGCGCTTGCGCCCGCGCTGAACAGCATAGCTGACGCACTGGCCGCGGCAGCCAAGCCGATGGGCGATTTCGTTGCTGGAATCAAACCACTGGCAACGGAGATTGGAATTAACGCGGGTAATGCTATTCGCCGGATAGGCGAGTTTATGAAGAACAACACAGAAATCTTTCGCAATGCCATGAAGGTCATCGCTGACTTCATTCTTCTACTTACCAATGATCTCCCATCCGCATCCAGTTTCTTTCGCAACTCATTTACGCTGGCAATTGAAGGGATGAAGGCGACGTTTTTTGGTCTCCTTCGTGTTGCCAAGCAAGTGTTGGGAGAGCTGGCCTCGCTGTTCATTGCTTTTGGGCCGTCCATTCGTGACGCGTTTCTGTTTGGTGGTGGCAAGAAAGGTCTGAAGGAGTTCCAAAGAGGACTTGCGTTGACACTCGATCCCACACGATTGAAAGCAGCGTTTGGTGCGCAAGACCCTGGTGCCAAGGGAGGATTCGCCGATGTGTTCTCGCAAGGCAGCGGTCCCGCAGCCATCGCAAGCATTGCGAAAACACGCAAGAAGACAAAAGCGGTTCGCGAGGAAAGAGAAGCGGCACGTGCTTCGCCGCCCGAGCCGCCCAGTTTTGTGCCCCCGAATGCAGCCAGGGCTCGCATGGACAGTCGCTTCAGGAAGACGTTCGGGCGAGCACCGCCGCGGGGGAACCTGCAAAACGAGCAGCAAATCGCAGGCACACGTCGGAGATTCCGGCAACGGGACTTTAGCCCGAAAGACAATTTTGGGCGTACACCCGCCAAAGAAAACACGAAAGAAAACACGAAAGCGAACAAGGAACAGCTCAAAAGCAGCAAGAAACTAGAGCAGTTGATGGAAGAACAAATTAAAGCCACGGAGAACATCAAGGTCGGCGCCGTGGCCCAGTAGGATAACTCATGCCAGTCACCACCGACGAAATTCAGCCGCCGCAGATCCGCGTTACCCGTAACGGCATCGAAGCTACGCGGGTGATGAAAATCGAGTGGGCCGACGTGGACGCCTACCTTGAAGAGCTGACAGGCACGGAGTTTGTCGCCGGCAACGTGGTCCGGCGAACCAACCCGGTTACGTTCCCCGGCAAGTCGTGGCTGCTATTGGACGGAGTCGACTTGGTTCCGTTTGACAATAAGAATCCGGGCACCAACGACAGCGACGGGCTGGCCACGGGGCCCGGCGGCGCGCGGGTCACGATCAACTACAAGACGTTGGACTTCAACCTGTCCGGGCCCGGCGGTGACGACCCGGACATTCCGGACGTTCCGTTCCTGGAGCATCGCGTCGATCTCGGCGAAGAGATGCTTACCACGCCGCGAGGCGCCATCGAGTGGGTTCGCGACGGCTCCGGAGCCGGAGCCAACAAGAAGACCATGAGCCCCGATATTTTGATTGGTACCGCTATTGGAATTATGACGCACCAATTGAGTTGGCAGAACGTGCCGCTGCCGCCTTGGGCCGCGATCAAGAGCCACAACGGCAAGACGAACAGTACCGCGTTTCTGGGCCATCCGGCCGAAGTTGTTCGGTTCAGTGGCATGACGGCGGGGCGGAAGTTTTCGTTTCAAGGCAACAAATTATGGACACTCGACTACCGTTTCAACGCTCGCATCATTCAGGACGAGCCAGAAGGGGGCGGCACGGCCGGCTGGAACCATTCATTGCGTGACGACCCCAAAGGTGCAGAGAAGCCGTGGCAGCTCTTCCAGTTGACGAGCGGCTCTAAGCCGTTTCCGACTGCCGACCTTGGCGACCTGTTCAAAGCAGGGACAGCGTGACCATCACCTTGCCACGTCTACAGCCGGGCGACACGATCACGGCCGAGTATCTCAATCGGCTGGCGTCGGCCATCGAGCGTGTGAGCAAGGTGCGACTCGGCGCGATGCACGGCTTCAACACGGACGCGGGCATTTCGATGGCCAGTCCGCAGCCGCCCGCATTGACGATCATCGACCTGGATGAGGACATCGAAGCCGACGAGACGGACAAGACGGGTAGCGCGGTCCGGTACGACACGGGCAGCAATATCTGGGAAGACACGGGCCGGAACGAAACGCGCATCACAGACAGCCGGTCGAGCGTTCATTTGACCGGTGAGCGACACGCCGCGTTGTGGATGCCGGAGACGGGGCGGTTCGTGATTTGGCCCGGCGTGCAGTGGCACCTCGTCAAGCTGAAAGCGGAACTCACCAACGGGAGCACGGCGGCGGCTCGCATCTGGCACGTCGCTGCCAGCGGCAGTGAAGCGGATACGGGGATCGAGATTACGGTCCGTGACTGGATGCTCAAAAGCAGCGAGACGGTGGCGATTGGTAAGAAGGGGGTCGCGATCCAACACGCCGAAAGTTTGCTTTGGTACTTGATCTCAGCGGAGTGCCCGGACTGATGAATGCACGCATGAAATTTGGCAAGATAGATGGTCCGTTGAATCCAGGCGGTACGGTAACACTGAGCGTATGGAACGGACCGC
>SDBT01015319.1_pt1 | contig 12187 bp, 9 predicted proteins | sample 2277101 | NCBI WGS metagenome assembly SDBT01 (sample SAMN10404973, study PRJNA504765) | marine sediment metagenome | isolation source: marine sediment core GS10_PC15, 103 cmbsf | place: Arctic Ocean: Southern Knipovich Ridge | collected 2010
GGGTATGCCGGTAATGCCTTTTTTAATCTTTGGTGAAAGATCAGATTATGAAAGGCTATGGATGGCTGAGGTATTTGAGCGGGGAGATCCGGGCACTGAAAAAGATAAAAATTTAATGAACGCATTTTACAATGAAACAATCAAGAAGGGTGTGTTTTTTCATCCAAGGCACCACTGGTTTCCCAGTTTATCCACTACTGAAGATGATGTAAAAAAGACTCTTAAAGTTGTTGAGGAAGCTTTGGATACCGCGGTTAAAAATATTTAATTTATTTATGGTTATCTTTATATATCCATAGCATGAATGTTTACCTAAATGAGGCATACCGACAAAGGACCAGAGACTAGAGGTTAAAATACAGTATTTTTTTAGTAAGGGTAAAAAAACCCTTTCCTTAATTATGAGTTATTGTATAATGCTAATATTCCGGGGACAAAAAAATAATTATTTAAAGAATAATTTATACACACCAAGAAAGCTTGATTATAATATCATGATTTTTTTCTAACAAGGCGAAAGGCAGGATTTTTTAACCATGAACATAGTAATTGGCTCAATTATGCATGAAACAAATACATTTACTCCGACTAAAACGGATATTGAAGTCTTTAAAAGGACCCAGTTCCTTTTTGGTAATGAAATAATAAAGTACCATCTCAATCAACGTTCCGAGATCGGTGGAATATTAAAGATATTCTACAAACAGGGAGTGAATGTTATTCCCACGATCTCCGCCTGGGCTATGCCATACGGTATTGTAACCGCTGAAACGTATTCCAGGTTAAAAGATCAGTTACTAAAAGGAATAAAGGAAAACATCAGTAAGCTCGACGGTGTATTATTATCTCTCCATGGGTCCATGAGAGTTGAAGAGATAGAAGACGCGGAAGGCGACCTTTTAAAAGAAATAAGAAAAATTTTACCGGCTGGTAAAAATCTGGCTGCCACACTTGATCACCACGCGAATGTTACTGAAACAATGATAGATAACACAGATTTTTTAATAGGCTACCGTACCCATCCTCATGTTGATCAGTTTGAAGTCGGCTGCGAGGCAGCAGAGCTTATGGTCATGTTAATTAAGGAGAAACCAAAACTTACTAAATCATTTATTAAATTGCCTCTAATCACACTTGGGGAAAACAGAAGTGAACCGATTGTTGAGCTGGCTGCGGATATCAAGAGAATAGAAGATGATCCTGATATCTTTACAAGCTCATACTTTGTGGGATATCCCTGGGCTGATGTGAGTATCCTGGGGGCCAGTGTTATGGCGGTCAGCTATGATAATCAAGCTGCGGCTAAAAAATACACAAAAGAACTGGCTGAAAAAATGTGGGGATTAAGGCGGGATTTCCAGTTTCGCATCTATTCAATTGAAGAAGCAGTAAAAATAGGTATGGAAACCCCCGGCAAGCCTGTTCTGCTTAATGAGCTTTGTGATTGTACTTTAGGTGGCTCCTCAGGGGATGTTGTTACATCTGCAAGGTATCTTTTTGAGAATAATATTAAAAATTCAGTGGCTGTTGGTATTGTAGACCCCGAATCGGTTTCTCTTGCTGTGAAAGCCGGAGTGGGTTCAACAGTGCGCTTAAAAATTGGCGGTAAAATTCTCAAAGAAGATAACCCGCCGTTTGATTTTGAAGGAAGGATTAAAATAATCGATGAAAATATATCAGGAGAAACAAGCGTTCATTCGGGTTATGAAACATTAATAGGTAAAGTGGTTCTGATTGAGCGGGAGGGCTTTGAAATCATTTTGATTGAACATCCGGGTAAGATCGGAGGCCCGTCTTTTCTCGAGGAGTTGGGTATAAATCCCAAAGAGAAAGATTTCATAATTTTAAAAGAAGGTTTGAATCCGTTTGTTACCTATAAGGATACTACATCAAAAATATTGATGGTGGACACTCCAGGTTTTGACAGGCAGAAATTGCGCATTGAAGATTATAAAAATATTATTCGTCCCATATATCCGTTTGATCCGGAAATGTCATGGAGTATTTAAAAGGTTATCTAAAGAAACGGCCGGGATGCGTAATATCATGATTTGGTATTAAAATACCGGTTCGGATTATCGGTATAATTAATAAAACCCTAATTAGGAGGTTTCAAATGAAAAAGTTTTTGTTTGTCGTGCTAATGGTTACACTGAGCTTTAGCTTATTATTTGCCGGTGGAAAGAAAAAAGAAAAAGAACCGGCAAAGCGTGCTGAAGAAAAGGTAGTTGAAGAAGAGAAGGGACCGGAGGTAACTGCCGGGCCAAAGCAGGGAGGTACATTATACGCTGCAGTAGAATCAGAGCCGTTACTGCTGGATAACCATCTGCAGATGTCAAATGTTATTGTTGCGGTCAGTGATGTGTTCAATGATTTCCTCTGGAGGTGGGACAGGGATTTTGGTGATTTTGTTCCCCATGTTGCTACGAGCTGGGAATGGCTTGATGATACACATTTCAAGGTAAACCTTAGAAAAGGTGTTAAGTTCCATAACGGCAGAGAGGTAAAAGCAGCGGATGTAAAATATTCAATCGACAGGGTGAAAGATCCTGCCACAGGGTCACCCGGAGCTGTTTTCCTTGAGCCAATTAAAGAGGTCGTTGTGGATAGTGATTATTCCTGCACATTTGTATTACAGAATCCATGGTACGGTTTGATGGACAGGTTGACTTATATAGCAATAGTTCCCAAAGAAGCTGTGGAAGAATATGGGGACTTAAAAACACATCCGGTAGGATGCGGCCCGTTCGTGTTCGAGAAATTAGAACCAGGGCTTCAAGTCACAGGAGTAAAATTTGATGATTATTGGATGGAGGGGAAACCCTATCTTGATAAAGTTGTTATTAAATTTATGCCGGTGTACAATACAGCAAAGAACGCGTTAATTGGTGGTGAAATAAATATTATCTTCTGGCCGGAACCCGCAGATTATGAATCACTCAGAGATAACCCGGACCTGGGGCTGTTTATTTACGCGCAGTTGGCCGCAATGTATGTGTCTATGAATACCCAGAATAAACCCCTGGATAACAAACTTGTTCGAAAAGCAGTATCCCTTGCAATAAGTAGGGACAAATTTAATATGGGGCTTTATAAAGGGCTTGGCAAGCTATGCTGGGTGCCAATACTGCCGACTCAGCCATATTACGACCCGGGCTGGGAATATGAAAAAGATATTGAAAAGGCAAAAGAAATACTCGCGCAGGCAGGGTACCCTGACGGATTTGAAATCAGAATTCTCGCGCCAAAAGGCGCTGAAGAGATAATGGGTGAGATTCTATATTCTGATTTAAAGCAAATCGGTATTACGGGAAAAATCACGGCTCTCGAAATCCCTGAATTTCTTGATACACTGCTGAATAAAGAAGATTTTGACTTTGCGGTACTGGGTGATACAATAAGCCCTGATCCTGATTTTTTCGCGTCAAAGTATCTTGTGCCTGACGGTTCAATGTCATCCATAAACGGGCACTGGGGTAACCGGGCGGATGAAATCAGGGCGCTGCTTGATGAGGGAAGACAAACAATTGATATGGATAGAAGGGTTGAAATTTATCGTGAACTTTATGATATAGTACTTGACGAAAATCCCATGGTTTTTGTCAACCTGGCCATAAGATTTCCTGTATTTCACACTTTTGTGAAAGATTTCTATGCTTATGGAGATATTCGATATAATTGGGCAGAAATCTGGCTGGATAAATAGTAGAATGATCAATAATTATCTGTAATTTCGGGGAGAAAATTTTTGTATTTTCTCCCCTTTTTGAATAAAATATCGGCAGGCAAATTTCATTCATCCGGGTTTTGATGTTTAACAGGTATACCCGATTACAGGACTCTGAATCTGGTTTTAAAACAAGAAAATATTTCTTATTACTATGCAATAACTGCCTTTATATCTTCATTAGTTTCAGGTAGCTGGATTCTGACACAACAGACAAATACAATTAAGTATTAAGGGTTTTGAGAATTTATTAACATATAAATGGTATATCAAAATGGGTAAATATATTCTAAAAAGATTGCTCTTCGGGCTTACTACCTTAATCGGAGTATCGATTATTATCTTTTTAATAATTCATCTTATCCCCGGTAACCCGATTATGATAATGTTCGGCCGGAATCCTAATCCCGAACTGATAGAATTAGCAACTAAACATTATGGCCTGGATAAACCAATAATTGTGCAGTATTTTGTCTGGGTGGGTAAATTACTCCGGGGAGACCTTGGCAATTCAATAATAAACCGAACACCTGTGTTGGAATTATTGATACCAAGAATCGGCCGGACAATTTCACTGACTTTTTTTGGAATATTGTTTTCGATACTGATTGCGGTACCTACAGGTATAATCGCTGCCTGGAGGCATAATACCTGGACTGATTTTGGAGTAAGTTCAGTATCACTGGTCTTAATATCTGTTCCGGAGTTCTGGATTGGTATTGTTTTCATGATCGTGTTTTCTGTCTGGCTGGGGATCTTACCGACAAGCGGTTTTGTTTCACCATTTGCTGATTTAATAGGCTGGCTTCGAATATCAATATTACCGGCTTTGACTGTCGCGAGTGTTCTGGCTGCTCAAACAACAAGAATGATAAGGGCAAATATGATTGAGGTGCTTGGCCTGGATTATATTACTCTTATGAAATCTGCAGGTGTTGTTAATCGCCGATTGCTTTTAATCCATGCGTTTAGAAACGCGTTTATACCTGTTTTAACGTTGATAGGTATGCAGATTGGTTATCTAATGGGAGGCATTGTTATTGTTGAGAGAGTTTTTACATATCCCGGGCTGGGTCACCTTTTAATAAAGAGCCTGGAAGAGAGAGACTATCCGGTTCTTCAGGCATGTATAATGGTGTACGCCGTTGCGTTTGTACTTGTAAATATAATAATCGATGTGTTTTACAGCGTGGTAAATCCAAAAATAAGGTATTAATCGGTATGTTAAAGTCAGTTATAAGGAATAAAAAGTTATTTATTGGTCTAATAATGATATTGATTTTTATAAGCATCGGAATTTTTGCAAGACAGATAATGCCGTACGACTTTGATGAAGCTTATGTTGGAGGAATGACTGAATCTCCGTCCAGGGATTTCTGGTTTGGCACAGATATATTGGGTAGAGACGTTTTTAGCAGGGTGATATATGGAACGAGGGTATCGCTGGTCGCTTCTGTATCCATTACATTAATGAGTTTAATAATTGGGGTCCCCATCGGATTACTGTCAGGTTATTATGGTGGGTTTGTGGATAATATTCTCCAGCGAATAGTTGATATTTTTTTTAGTTTTCCCTGGGTACTGATGGGTTTACTGGTAGCGGCAATCAGAGGTCCCGGTTTAACCAGCGTAATAATCGCGCTGACCATAACTTATTTTCCGCAGATAATCCGGATTACAAGGAGCGCTGTCTTAACTGTAAAAGAACAGGATTTTATTAAAGCCGCAAAACTAACAGGCGAAAGTGATTTCTATATTATTTTTAAGTATGTTTTTCCAAACTGTTTAACACCGCTTATTGTGCAAACGACCATAATAATGTCGTTCGCGATTCTGGGTGAAGCGGCGTTAAGCTATTTGGGATGGGGAGTAAGGCAACCATTGTCAAGCTGGGGTATGATGTTACAGCAGGCAGCAAGTTACCTGTGGACAGCAGGACATCTTGTGCTTTATCCTGGTTTGTTTATTATTTTTGCTGTTTTGTCTTTTAATTTTACCGGTGATGGTTTAAGAGATATTTTAGACCCCAGATATAAGAGGATATATGCAAGATAAATCAGAGGTATTATTGCAAGTCAAAAACCTTACAACAAAATTTAGATTCAGCGGAAAAGATTTAATCGCTGTAAATAATGTCAACATGGCAATAAATAAAAAAGAAATAGTAGGTCTTGTCGGTGAGTCGGGTTGCGGTAAGAGTATGACCGCGTTTTCCATACTGAAGATTGTACCATTTCCGGGTGAGATAACAGATGGTGAAGTGCTGTTTAAGGGTATGAATTTATTAAATTTGAATGACAGAGCAATAAGGAAAATAAGGGGAAATGAAATATCATTGGTATATCAGGACCCTCTTTCATCCTTAAACCCTTCTTTCAATATCTATTGGCAATTAAATGAGGTTGTTAGAGCGCATAAGTCTAATTTAAATGAAAAAGATAACTCTATTATTATTGATACTCTTAAGAAGGTTGGTATTCCGGACCCTGAAAAAAAAGTTTTCCAGTATCCGCATCAGTATAGCGGGGGGATGAGACAGAGAGTTGTAATAGCAATGGCGATCATACTGGGGGCCTCTCTTGTGATTGCGGATGAACCTACTACGGCATTAGATGTCACAACTCAAAGAGAAATATTTGATCTTAATGAAATATTAAAAGAAGAATTAGGTATATCATTTATAGTTATTTCACATGATCTCTACCTGATAGCAGAGAGGTGTGATAGAATATATGTAATGTATTCAGGCGAGATAGTTGAAACAGGTTCTTCGGAGGAGATATTCAATAATCCACTACACCCTTATACAAAAGGGTTGTTGAAAGCAATTCCAGGATTATCACCTGACATAGAAAAGCTTGGCACTATTGATGGAGAAGTACAGGATTTAATGAACCTCCCGGAAGGATGCTTTTTTCAGGACCGCTGCACACTGGTTGACGCAGAGTGTAGAAATAACAGGCAAATATTAATAGAAATAGGTTCAAATAGATTGGTTAGATGCCACAAGGTTAAAATGTAAGAGATAATTTGAATGGGTTAAGGCCAAAATAGAATTTTAGATGTTTATTTCATGATATAGAGTGGTAGAATGGCGGGTTCGAACAGTGTTAAAGTAAAAATAGTAAATTTAAAAGTTTATTTCTCCATGGAAAGGAAACTAAAGGATATTTTTCAAAAAAGAGAAAAAGAATATGTAAAGGCAGTTGACAGTGTCTCATTAAATATTTATGGAAATGAGGTGCTCGGGGTTGTTGGAGAAACAGGATGCGGGAAAACCACGCTGGCTAATGCGATTTTGTTAATGTATCCAATTACTGACGGAAAAATATATTTCGAGGGAAAAGAAATAAATAATATGAATGGCGATGAGTTAAAAGATTATTATTCAAAAGTACAGCTTATCTGGCAGAACCCGTTTTCTTCTTTGAATCCAAGGATGAAGGTAAAGGAGCTGATATCAAGACCGCTGATCAAATTTAAAAATCCGAATAAAAGTGAAGTGAAAGATAAAATAAATGACATAATAAAAATGGTGGGATTGAATAATGAAGATTTATATAAGTATCCACATGAGTTTAGCGGCGGTGGGAAACAAAGAATCGTAATTGCACGGAGTCTTATTAGTAATCCTAACTTTATAATTGCGGATGAACCGACTTCATCACTTGATGTTTCAATACAGTCACAGATATTGAATCTATTAAAGGAATTAAAAAATAATTTTGGTTTAACAATGCTTTTTATATCACACAATCTTTCAGTTATTAATTTTATAAGTAATAGAGTGGCCATTATGTATTTTGGGAGAATTGTGGAGTTGCTACCCAAAAAGGAACTATTCACTAAAAATTATCATTATTACACTAAAAAATTAATTGATGCCATACCAAAAGGCAGAAGACGTATTAAGATTGGTTCAACCGTTGAGAAGAGTCACGAGCTTAATTATAAAGGATGTATATATTATTTCCGATGTGAGAATGCGGGGGAAAAATGCTTAAATGAGATTCCGGATTTAGTAAAGCTTACAAAAGATCATTACGTCGCGTGTCACTATCCTATAATTTAAATCCTTAATTCTTTAATAATTACCAGGGCAATAACCCCAATTTCTCACGAAATTCTGTAAATATTAAAATATTGGGGGTTTTAGTGGTTTTTTCATAAATTAAATAACCCGGCATTTTAACTTTTTCCGAATATTAAAGAGAAATGGGTTAAAAAATGAAGATTTTAATTGTTGGTTGTGGCTTTATCGGTGAGAATCACCTAAAAATTATTAAAAAATATAATTTAGCTGAAGTAGCGATATTAGAAAAGGATCCTGAAAGAGTAAAGGCGATTTTAAAGAAATACAGGATAGAAGAAGTTTATAAGGACTTTGATGAGGCTCTTAAAAAGGGGTTTGATGGAGTAATTATTTGTACACCCTATAATATGCATGCTGAACACGCGATTAAATTTATGGGGGCCGTAAAAGGGATAATGGTTGAAAAACCAATGGCGTATATGCTTGAAGACGCAAAAAAAATGGTAGCCGCGGCAAAAAAAAGTAAATCATTTATACTTGTTGCTTATTGCCTCAGGTTCTTTGAGCCCTGTATTAAAATTAAAGAGATGATTACTGGTGGTGACCTGGGAAATGTTTTTTCAATGAGAGCATCTGTATCTTCAAAAGGTGCTTTATCGGATCCTGTATCGGGATATATTAGAAAAAAAGAGTTCAGCAGGGGCATTATTTATGATTACTCCCATGAGATAGATTATTCAAAATGGTTTATCGGTAAAAAAGTTAAAGAAATATACTGTAAAAGTTATAACTCTGGATATACAAAATGGCCTGTTTTTGATACTGCTGACATTATTTTAAAGTTTGAAAACAATGAGGTTAGTTCTATACACATGGATTACTTACAGGCATCTTTCAGGAGATCAATTGAAGTTTATGGAACAAAAGGTACTTTAATATGGGATAACTGTGATTACTGGTCACCGGCTGCTGAGCATATCAAGTTTTCTTCTGTAGCTTCGGAAAAATGGCATGAAATAAAAGTTAATAGTGATTCTGAAAAAATGTATCTTAAACAACTCCATCATTATATCAAATGTCTGAATAATGAAGAGAAACCGTTGGTTTCAGGTGAGGAAGGATTAGACCTTATAAAAATCATTACAGCCTGTGTGAATTCTGTGGATCATGGAAAAATTGCTTATTTATAAATGATTTCATTTTCATAAAGATGGTATTCACAGCATAAAAGCAGATTATTAATTATTATGAGAGAATAAGATGAATGTAAAAAATCTTTTTGATCTTACAGGCTCCGTGGCAATAGTCACCGGAGGAGGAAGCGGCATTGGTCATCACCTGGCAACAGGATTAGCAGAAGCTGGTTCTAATCTGGTAATTGCCTCGAGACGATATGAACTTTGTAGAAGTGTATGCAAGACATTTCGCGAAAAATATGGCATAGACGCGTTAGCAGTCAAGCTAGATGTTACAATTGAAGAAGATGTCATAAATATGGTTGAAAAAACTATAGAACACTATGATAAAATAGATATTCTAGTAAATAATGTTGGCGGGTCAATTATCAGGGATACACTTTCTTCAAAATTGTCAGAATGGGACTACATAATGGATCTAAATTTAAGGAGTGTTTTTTTATGCAGCAGAGAAGTCGGAAAATATATGATAAAACGCAAATATGGAAAAATAATCAACATTGCTTCGATATTGGCAGGGAGAGCAACGGATTGGAGAAACTACTACGAAGACTCGGATAAAGTAAAGAGATCAGGGCAATTATGTTATAATACTACCAAAGGAGGCATAATAAGCCTTACAAGAGATCTGGCCGCGGAGTGGGCAAAGTATAATATAACTGTAAATGCAATAAGCCCGGGAGCCTTTCTCACAGATCAAACAAAGGTATTTCCTGAATATTGTATAAAAAGCCTCTGTTACAGGATTCCGATGGGTAAATTCGGAGAGGGTGATGATTTAAAAGGAGCAATTGTACTTTTAGCTTCAAAATCGTCTAAATATTTAACCGGCCATAACTTAGTGATTGATGGGGGATGGACATTATGGTGCTGATAAACGGTCGGTTGATATTAAATTAATAGAAGGTGGAATAAAATGGTCAAAAAACTTGCAATTAACGGTGGTGAACCGTCCATAAAGAAAGAATTTCCAAATTGGCCGGTTTGGGATGAAACTGAAATACTATCTATTCAGGAAATTGTCCGAAGCGGTATATGGGGTGTAGAAGGTACCAGGCTGAATGAGTTTGCAAAAAAGTTTGCGGAGTTTCAGCATGTAAAATATGTTTTACCGATAGTTAACGGTACTGTCGCATTAGAAACTGCTCTTGAAGCACTAAATATAGGAGAAGGAGACGAGGTTATCGTCCCGGACTATACTTTTGTGGCAACTGCGATTTCACCGATTCGTCGTGGCGCGAAGACCGTACTTGTCGATGTGGACGAGCGGTCCTTTTGTATAGATCCAAAATTAATTGAAGATGCAATTACAGACAAAACCAAGGCAATTATCCCTGTTCACTTTGGGGGCCACCCGAGTGATATGAAGATTATAATGAATATAGCAGAAAAGTATGGGCTTTGGATAATTGAGGACTGCGCTCATGCTCACGGGGCAATATGGGAAGGAAAATATGTTGGTTCCTTTGGTGATATTAATACCTTCAGCCTGCAGGCAAGCAAAACATTAAACTGCGGGGAGGGAGGTGTTATAGTAACTAATTCCGAAAGGTTCCTGCATATTTGCAGGGCAATTCATAATGCCGGCCGTGCTGTTGGTGAATCTGATTATAATCATTACACATGCGGTACAAATTATAGAATGACAGAGCTTCAGGCAGGGATTCTTCTCGCGCAGATGAGCAGGCTTGAGACACAATGTAATCAAAGGGATAATAATGGGAAAATGCTTACTGAACTTTTAGGTAAAATTGAAGGTGTTGTTCCCCAACACAGAGACCCCAGGATGGGCAGGCACGGTCATTATCTATTCACTTTTATTCTTGAGGCTGATATTCCACGGGAAATATTTAGAAAGGCAATTAAGGCCGAAGGCGTTCCTGTACAATTAGAATATCCTGCTGTTCATACACTGGAATGCATTAAGAAGAAAAATCTGAGCGGAGGAAAGTTTCCTGTTTCGAAAAAGCTTGCGGATAGATCGATCTGGCTCTATCATCATGCTCTTCTTGGTGATGAAGATCATGTTTCTCTGATAGCAGAAGCCATAAAAAAAATAATTGCAAATAAAAATGAATTACCCGGGACATGACATCATTTTTTCATGAAAAGCTTATATTCGAAGGAAAAACCATGAATCCCAGAGAGAGATTTTTAAGTGCTATAAGAAGGCATAGTGTTGATAAAATTCCTAAACATGCTTTTTGGACACAGGAGATTAAAGAAAAAGTAAAAGAAAAAACCGGATATGAAGATCCTGATGAATACTTCGAAATAGAAGTGAAAAATGTAACAAATACATGTTTTAACTTTAACCCGGATTTTAATGTATATTTCACTAATTTGGAAGAGGATGGAAGGGAGAAAAAAAGAAACTGGGATGAATGGGATGAAAATAAGTACGGCACAAAGACTATAGATGAATGGGGAGTTTATCGTGATTTTGGAGACTTTTATCATTTTAACAAGATGACCCATAGTATGGCAGATCTTGAAACGGTAGCTGATTTAAAAAAGTGGCCATGGCCTGTCCTCAATGATGAGGATTATTTCAGTAATGCAAAGCATAAAGTAAAAATATTGAAAAATAAGAATATTGCTACAGTAGGTTATTATAATTGTATATTTGAACAGGCCTGGTATATAAGAGGGATGGAAAATCTTTTTATGGATTTTTATTACAATAAAAAATTTGCTGAATATCTCCTTGATAAAATAACTGAAATTGATACTATGGCAGCAATAAAACTTACAGAAGTTGGAGTGGATATTTATTACACCGGGGATGATGTTGCTACACAATTAGATATGATGATGAGTGTCGATATGTGGAGGAAATGGATCAAGCCCCGCACAAAATCTATAATTGATACTGTAAAAAAAATTAATCCCGATGCATTGATATGGTACCACAGTGATGGAAATAATTATAAAATTCTAAGGGATCTGGTAGAAATAGGCTGTGATGTACTTCACCCTATACAGCCCGAATGTATGGATCCTGTGAAGGTATCAAAAGAATTAGGTGATCAGGTATCATTCTGGGGGACGATTGGTACACAGAGCTTAATGCCTTTTGGTACTCCCGAAGAAATAAAGGATGAAGTAAAAAGAATTATCCATGAATTTGATGCCTTTAACGGTGGTTTGATTATAGCTCCCACTCATTTCTTAGAACCGGATGTACCATGGGAAAATATTATTGCTTTTTTTGAAGCTGTAAAGGAAGTT
>SDBT01015320.1_pt1 | contig 12187 bp, 21 predicted proteins | sample 2277101 | NCBI WGS metagenome assembly SDBT01 (sample SAMN10404973, study PRJNA504765) | marine sediment metagenome | isolation source: marine sediment core GS10_PC15, 103 cmbsf | place: Arctic Ocean: Southern Knipovich Ridge | collected 2010
CATGAAAAAAATATTATCAGCTTTTACAGTAATTATTGTCCTGTTTTTATCCCTTGCTTTGATTATTCCTGCCACTTATGCTGGGATCGGAATTGATGTTAATGGTACTCGGGCGGGAATTACGGGCCGGATAAATTTTACTGGTGGTCCAACAATTACCAGGACCGGGAATGAAGTTATATCTATCCCAATCGTTGATTCAACCTTGATTGCTGCCGGTGTTGCGAACGGCGGGGCTACATCAATGTTATCTTCGACTACAGCCGTGCCAACTGGATTTGCCTATGTTAACATGCAAATCACAACATCAGATCCGTTGTTTTCAGCCAAAACTTTAGCTGACAATGTATCAGGGCAATTTTTAACAATTCATGTTTATAGCGGATCAAGCACTACAACTGTAACTCCGGTGACTTCATACGGATTCTCAAAATTAACTTTTAATGCTGTTGATGATCAAGTTATATTATTGTGGGTAGGAACAGACGGTTGGACAGTTTGGGATGCAACAAGTGTTACGGTAACACCGTAATTCGGCCTAGACCTGAAAAGTATTTTTGAGGGGGAACTTAAAAAGTTCCCTCTTTTTTTGTGAATGGGAATCGCAGTAAGCCAAAAAGAGGATGATTAACAAAACAGATTGGATCATTCTTGTCGGGAAATGAACAAGCATATTACAAGCTATCATTAAGAACCCTGCCAATAAATTTCTATTACCAGCAATTCTATAACATATCCCAAGGACAACTGCGCACAATAAAGAAAACATGGGGTACCCTGTTTCAAAGGCAAACTGTAGCCAACAATTATGTAAAGTTTTCCAAGGTACACTGACAAACTCCTGCTTTAATTGAAATATCACTTTGAAGGTTCCCGGTCCCCAGCCGGTCCAAGGATATTCATTGAGTATTTCGATTGACCTTATCCATGCGTTAAGCCTGTTGCCGTCGGCGAGGTTTGCTTCAAATTTACCAGTCATTATTCCCATTATAATCATGCAGATCATTAAAAAAACAGCAATACCTTTCCATTGTTTTGAAGGGAAATATACCCATATGCCAACGGCTAAACAACATAAAGCCCATGTGGAATTACAGAAAAAAGCTGCAAGAATAGGAATGGCAAGAAATCCCGGGTGGATTTGAATGAGAAACGCGGATAATATTACAAGAAAACTAGCCTCTTGCATGTGCTGACCCACAACGCCAAAGGTTGATATTTCTTTTAATCCAAAATTCAGCATTCGATCATCAGAAAAGAATTGAGCGACGATCAACATTCCGTTTAATAAAAGCAGGGCCTTGAGCATTTTGAATGTTGGGGCCCAGGACTCCATGCGGATTGCCCCGATATAGAAATAACAACAAATGACGATGGAGAAATACGCGTTGAAGGACAGGTAGGGAACTTTACTAAAAAAGCAGCTAATTAAGCCTAGAAGGGCCACGCCTTTGATTACCAGTGAAACCCTCATAAACAGGACGATCATGCCCAGAAGCCCTGTCAGAGTAAGTATAAAGGGCCACCATTGTGGGGGAGCGACAAGTCTGAAGTCGATGAATGGCACGCAGGCCAAGAACCCGGCAAGAGCCGGGATCATGTAGGATAAGGCTTTATTCAAGATTATTCATCTGATTTTCTTTTTCTTCGATCTTGCCGTTTATTTTCCCGCGCTGATATTCGCCCCATGAAGCTACGCACATTAAAAACACTGTCGAAAAAGCGATAAACCATGCGGGAAGGCAAACAGGTTGGAAAAAAGGCCAATTATTCATCTTCATCCTCTTGATCACGTTGATCTAAATAATCACGTGTGACTTGATCTTCGGTCCAATCAGGAATGTAGTCGTTAGGTCCCATTATCCTTTTTTTCCTTATTATAAGAATCCACAATAGCTTGAAATGGCGCGCCGGATTTAGAAGCATTGCGGATTGCATTGATTGCACATAGTGCATATCCATGAGAAGCTTGCAAGCCTTTTTTAACGGCATGAAGCTCCATCATTTCCTTAAAGGTAGGATTGCTTGTGCATTTTACCCTACCGTCTTTCCCATCTTCGATGGCAATGATTATTTTAGCCATCAGATATTAGCCTGCCCACTGTCAACAGGTTCCTCTTTTTTCTTTGGAACAAACAAGTTCAACAGAACGGACCTTTGGTTGTCCTCATTTACTGGAACGCCAGCCGGGTTAAATGTTCGATCCAAAAGCATAAACGGTTTTCCGTCGTCTTTCTTCATAATGACACCGACGTTTAACCAGATAGGTTTTGTTTCGCCGTCTTTTTGATATTCTCCTACTACTACACAAACATCATAAGCTTTCTTAGCCATTTTTTCTTCTCCTTTTTTATGGGGCTTGGGGCAGGGATTTGACGAGAAGGTGGCGGCTCATCTTTTCTTCACAGGATTCGAACCTGCCCCACATCCACTCGTATAGTCACCCTACATAGTTGGGCTTGTCCAAACTGGCTACTAGGATATTTATCCCGTCAGAGTCCAACTGAAGCCCAACCTTACGCCAGTCATAGCGTCTACCTATTCCGCCACCCAGCCATTATTATTAAATCGCAATCTCGTCATTGGGTACATCGGCCTTTTCTTCAGGCTGAGTTACTTCTTCAGGCCAAAGAGTGTCTAACGAAACAATATTATTAACTTTTCTTTCGCCAACTTTTTCAATCTGAAATATAATTTTTACATCACAATTTTGCTTTTCTGCTTCGATCATTTTCCCATAAACGGTACTGCTGAATGATCCATACCAAGATTCTGCAATCTTGCAACCGTACTTTGTTTTTTCTACGAGTTGTTTCTCGACTAGGGCCGTGATTTTACCCTCAACATTCCATTTCTTAATCTTACCTTCCGGCTCTTTAACTTCTTCTTTATACTCAGCGTCAACTATTTCTTCTTTTTCTTCTTTCCCCCCGACAGCTTTCTCTAGTGACGATTTTGCCGGGGGCGCATCGTTTCCCCGCGTTGTCTCTTTTGCCGGAGTATCAAGGTCATACAGGTCATCATCCCGGCGTATAACGCTGTCCATATCTGTGCTTGAAGGCAGGCGATATTTACAAAGCCGACGTAATGCACTCTTGCGCCTCATTTCGTCCTTAAAAGGTCCCTTCCACGGAGTATCAGAAGCCTTGCAGCATTTTTGTATAGCATCCATGCCCTTTTCATCAATTTCTTCGTGGTACACGCCGCCATCTTTTGTGATGGCGTAAGCATACGTCAATATTATATTCCCGCGATCCTCGCGCGATTTTTTGTGCTTGAAATGCGGGCCTTTTTCATCAACCCACACATCGTAATTATCGTTTTCATAAACCACAAGTGCATCGATGGTCACAATTTCCCCGGAATTACGGGCTTTCTTTGTAATCCCCGTAACCATCGGCATATATTTAACATTGCCTTTAAATGGAACAAGCGCGGCTTCGCTGCCGTTTGGCAGAAGGCCATCTTGCGCGCAATCCATACAGGCATTAAAAAGTGATTGCCTGTTATAGGTTAAAAGTTTCGGGTTGGTTCTGATTGCCGTCACAACAACATTGACAAATTTCTCTGATTTGATGTGCTTTGGAAGTACAGCTTTAAATTGATCTTCCATGTTGCCAATGTTTATTTTAAATTCTTCAACTGGCGTTATTGCTTTTCCCATGATTTAATCTCCCTTTTTAATTGTTTTTCCACATTTAATACAAACATCGTGAATGTATGTTCTTTTTTCAATTCCACGAAAGAATGCTTTAATAGACTCTGTTGATCCTTTAATTTCAGCTACGTCGTGAGAGGGTTCAACGTCATATCTAGCTTCAAATTTGTGTATACCTTTATGGCATTTATTAAACATAAATAATTATCTATCCAATCTTAGGCCATTGTGAACGGTTAATATTCCTCTTCCAATCTGTCGTTTCCGTCGTGCGCGCTCTCCTTTTTGAGTGATCCTCCGTTGTGATTACTTACGATAATGAATTAATCTCTTATAGGCGCGTTTCAGCAGGCTGGATCGTCGATTAAATCCATCCTTAATTTTTGGTTCTGGCCGTAGTAAGAAATCAAGCATTATTCCCCCTGATACCCTGTGTCTTTTCTTAGTTTGTCAATAAATTTATTCAATGAATCGTATAGCTTAATATCGGCTTGACGCTTATTAAGCAATCCCTTGCCATGATTAAACGCTGTTGTGTAAAGCTCTGATGCGAATGCTAGTACGTCGGGTTTTCTCATTTTTTTATAAAAGGTATGGGGCAAAGTTTTTCAATGCTTCCAAGCTTTTGATGATATTTCATTAAATAATGTGAATATTCTTGTGCTTTCTCAATTATTTCAAAAGGTCCGGCAAAACCGGTTGACCACAGGACGTAATAATCATGTTTTGGCTGTTTATCAGAAAATCTTGTCCTAGGGTCTGTGTCAACTAAATATTCATACGGCGAATTTTCATCACACTCAGGCGGATCAACCGGAAGCGTTTGTAGAGGGTTCATTTGCTTTTCCATAACGCACATAATATCCCCGTCCATGTTGTGAAGCTTTGTTATGATCTCGGATATTCCAAGGAAATTTTTTAGCCATTGGCGGAATTTGCTTATTTTTTTAGGCTTCACATTTGGGTACATATTTGCTTCATATTCAGCTTCTCTATAATCTGGGCTTTTTTTCATTTTTTCTTGCTCCAATTAATTCGGAAGTCTCGATAGCCTTTTTTGGTGTAGGCTTCGATATATTTTGGTTCAAGAGTTTTAGCAGAAATTTTAAACAACTCACCTGCTGCTTTCTCTGAATCCCCGATGATGGTTAATAGTTGAGCCTTAATAGCTTTGCGCTCTTTGTCCCCGGCGCTTGCAGCATCACCAAGCTCTTTATATCGCTCTGCCATAGCCTTGACTTCTGCGTTACCTGCAAGGTCCATGAATTTTCCGGGCTCTGAGAAGCCGTATAATGACGATACAAAGGCCGCATCGGTCTGAAAATTAGGATCAGGCGGCGTATTTGCCTCAATTGAATCCCAGAATTTCTTTGCTTTTTCTTTGATGCTTTGAAGAACAGATTGATTACGTTTACGTTTTAATAAAACAAGATTGTTGCCACCGACAAGCGCGCCGATGTAAGCATATTCCCTGCCGGAAACAAGAAGCTGATGCTGTACTTGAAGTTCAATGTGAAGCGGTGCTTCTAATTCGCCGGTATCATCGTTTTTAATCCACCCTTTTTTAAACTGAAGGCCGTCAACATTTTTGATTTCAAGAAGGCCGGGTTCAAAATTAAGGGTTGTTTCTTTTCCATTTTTTCCAATATCTTTAACTTGTCCTTCAATACTAAAATCAAAACTTGATCCGATCCGCAGGTCGCTTCCCCTTATATACTCATCCATGCGCCTGACGGTCCATCCCTGTTCCTCTGCGATCCCTGCGGCAATCACGTCTTGAAGCATATTCCCCCACTTCATGCGTTCATTTTCTTCAATGGTAACGACCTGTTGATTTTTCTTCCTGTGCCATAATTCGTATTCTGTGACATAAGGTGACAGGCCAAATAGAGCGCCTATTTCCGTCGAGGTAATATCTTGGCTCCTGAGTTCCAACCATTCTTCTTTGTTTGATGGGGTTATGATTTGTCTTGGCATGTTAATCTCCTGTTAATTCTGTTATTATTAAAATATCAGGTTTCCACTTTTCAAGATTCTTTTCCCCGCCTTCATCGAGAGCAACCTTCTTGCCGCAAAACATAAGGATATTACTAAGAATACTTGCTATTGTAGTTTTTCCTTCACCTGCACCACCAGAAATTCTAATTGTTATCATTTTATATCCTATTCGTAATAAACTTCAACCCCCGGAATGTAAGTTTTATCTTTATTGCGTCTAATAGCTTCCCCAATTTTAACAAGATCAGGCTTCAAATAAGCTGTTGGTATTAAAGCTTCGTCAACAATCTTAAATTTCCACGTCCGACGAATTCCAAGACCGGCCTGTTTATCAAATATAGGTTTTACTTTAACAGGCGGGGGAGCAGGCGGCGATTCTTCGGTATCGCCAAGGCCTTGTGCATCAGCGAATTCTTGAGCGTCTTTAGCGGCTTTCGTTACTTTGTCTTTTTCCTTCTGCTCTAATGCCAAGCGCTCTTTTTCTTTTTTATCCTCATATTCTTTGCATTTCTGTCGCAGGATATTTTCTGCTTCTTCGATAGGGTCAATCTGCCCTTTTTGTTGCGCCTTGGCTTCTTTGTGGGCCATATTAGCCGTGCTAACAATAGGGTCAAATATGCTTTTGAGCTTTGATTTAAACGCGCTTAATGATTTCTTCAGGATTGCCGCGCCATCATAGGTTTTCTGGTCCTTCACTATATATATGCTGGCCTGATTGATTAGTTCATTTGATTTAGTCTGTAGTTTTGCGATTTCATTCATGCTGGTTGTTTCCTTTCTTTGTTTTTGGCCTACCCTTCTTATTTCTATTATCTCTCCATTCAATGAACCTGCAATTCGAAACGTTATAATTTTTTAAATGATCTTTTCTGTCAAGAGAAGGGATGTTCATTTGTTCAACTTTATCTCTATCCCATAAATACAAAGCATCTTCAAGCGATAATTCAAATTTAACCCCACGATCAATATAGTATTTACTATTTCTAGGAGAGGGTGTCTTACATCGCGTTCTTGCATTGTTCATCAACTTTATTAGACGAGGATCGACAACTTCCGGCAGAGCGTTGTTGACTTTTTTTAATTCATTTAAATGATGTTTGACAAAAACTTGCGTAATTGGTATATTTAGTTTTTTTGAAAGCTCCTTCATTGTCATGCCATAGAGCCTAACATACTTGCTTGTTGTTTTTCTCATAGTTTAAATATTAGCGAAATTTTATCTTCAAGTCAAGCATTTTTTTTAAATAAATTGTTGACAAAATATTCTTTATTGCTATACTCAGAACATGTCAATTCCAATCCTTCGGAAATACCAAGTTGATATAAGGGAACAAGCCCGCCAATTGATGCGCAAACATGTAAAAGACATTCTGATACAATCTCCTACCGGATCTGGTAAAACTCTCTTGGTAGCTCACATGCTGAAAACGGCAGAAAGCAAAAACATGAATGCTTGGTTTGTTTGTCATCGTCGTGAATTGATTAAACAATCTGTGCAAGCTTTTAAAGACGTTCAGGTTAAGCACGGCGTAATTGCGCGCGGATGGTATGGTCAGGAGCATCGTCCGATTCAAATTGCATCAATACAAACTTTAATAAGAAGATACAAAAGATATGCAACTCCTGATCTCATTATTTTTGATGAAGCGCATCATTGTGCCGCTGGAAGTTGGAGTAAAATTTATAATGAATTCCCAAACGCTTATCATCTTGGCCTTACTGCTACTCCTTCTCGCCTTGATGGAACGGGTTTAAAGAAATGGTTTTCTTCAATGATCAATGGTCCATCGGTTCGTTGGTTGATTGACTATGGCTACCTCTCCGATTATAAATTATATGCTCCATCAACGTTAAATCTTTCCGGTGTTCATACCCGTATGGGTGATTTTATTGCTTCCGAAGTTTCTTCTATTGTTGATAAGCCTACTATAACAGGGGACGTGATCAAGCATTATCAAAAATTTTGCATAGGAAAGCGTGCAGTTGTTTTTGCTGTGTCGATTGAACACTCTAAGCATGTTGTGGCGCAATTCAATAGAAGCGGTATTGTCGCGTGTCATGTTGATGGTGAAACAAAAACTGAAGAACGTGATGAATCGATTGAAAATTTTACAAAAGGTAAAATTAAAATTTTATCAAATGTTGATTTATTTGGAGAAGGGTTTGATCTCCCTTCTCTTGAAGCGGTTATATTGTTAAGACCAACAAAGTCGTTAGGTTTGTATCTTCAACAGGTAGGCCGTGCGCTCCGTCCATCACCGGGCAAAAAATACGCTATTATATTGGACCACGCCGGGAATTGTGAACGCCACGGCCTGCCTGACGATGATCGTGAATGGACCTTAGATGGCCGTGAGGGCAGCGGTAAAGGACAAGGGGATGAAATAAAGATTAAGACATGCCCTCGATGTTATGCTGTCCAAGGGATAGGCAAGCCGGCCTGCTTATCCTGCGGGCATATATTTGACGGAAACCCGCGTGAGGTTGATCATGTTGACGGCGAGCTTGTTGAGGTTAACCCTGCTATATTAAGGAAGAAGCGTTTGCGTGAACAGGGAAAATGCAAGACAGAAGAAGATTTAGTTGCAGAAGGTGTCCGGCGTGGGCACAAACGCCCCCGGCTTTGGGCTAGACATATATTAAGATCAAGGGCAGAGAAAGTTTCTCGGGAAATGGTCAGCCTATGACGGAAAAATACGATTTTAAAAACAGAATGTGTACAAGTAAGCGCAGTTATTGGTCGAGAAGAAGGGCAAAAACAATCGCAAGGAAAATGAGAAAGACAGGGAGCAAGGGAATCAGGCCGTATAAATGTTTATTTTGTAGCCTGTGGCACGTTGGCCACCCGAAGCCAAGTAGATATGATAAAGATGGATTGATTAAAGATGATATTTAAAAAACGGGGAGGGGCTGTGGTGACATGAAGCTAGAGAAAAAGGCATCTAACAAATACCGTGAACATATTGGCGGCGCTCTTGCAATATCCTATACAGGACGGGAAAGTAGCCAAGCTAATTGCCGGCCCTTTTCCCTAAGAATAAGCCCCACAAGCCTAGGTGAGTTCGCTTTAAGCGACCATAGACGCTCAAATCGTGCGATCTGAATCGACAGATGAAGTCGGCTGACGAGCTGGCTAGGGCAGATAATCTAAGAAAGGTTAATCATGGATACGTGTGAAAAGTGCGGAAAAAAATATAAAGAGAAGTCAGCGTTAATATTCGGTCCGCCGGATAAGGATAACAAAACATTAAAGATTCATATTTGTTTAGAGTGCTGGGAAAGGTTAGAAAGGTGGTTTAATTGTCGGGAATAATAATTGATGATAGGACTAAAGCATATTTTAAACAGAAAGAAATAAATCGCAAGTCATGGCTAAAGTGGCTTAAAGATACTGGGCATGAAAGAACTAAGCTATTTAAAGAAGCTCTGAAGCGAGGACAACTTAAGAATAACCCATGAGGGGGGGAGATATGAAAACGAATGAACCAACGGCAACTGAAAAAGTAAAAATTGAAAAACAAGGAATACATGCTTGTATTATTACAGATTTTCATGGTGATTTGATTGCAAAATCTATGATGGCGAATGATCTTGTGAAAGAGGGGTGGAAGATACATTTTGAACTATCAGAGCATACTGATAAAAGAATTTTAATAAAATTCACAAGGTGGTGGGAAACTTATTAACCCATAAAACGGAAGAAAGCAGGGGGGATTATGAATAATTATTGGACGATTGTAGTAGTTGCATGTATTACCGCATCATTATTTTATTGGATTGGGTATCTTAAAGGATTTAGGTCTGGTGTGACCGAAAGCAAAGAAATGATAAGGAATACGATATCTAGTATATATGGATTATTTTACGAAATGAAAAAGAAGGATGTTTAAAAAAGGAGCATTGGCATGACCGAGATCGAGCGGATGATAGAAAATAAAATAACCGGATTAAGATTTTTCAATGTTATTGAAGGCGATAAGAAAAGGTCTTATGAAATGGACAAACAACATGTATGGGAATTATCTAGGAATATTGCCAAAACTCTAGAGCAGTACGTCAACAAGGCTAGGATTGAGGAGTTGGAGAACTTTAAGAAGTATCTTAATCATGATAATGAAGTGTGGTTTTTCAATAAAGCCTGTCAACGCATAGCAGAACTCAAGAAAGGATAACGGAATGAGTGAACGCAAGAGTATGAAGGAATTGATAGATACTTGGGAAGATGTAGAGTTTGGGCATTATCAGTGTGATTGTGTTCCGGCAACGGCTGAACAGGTTGGAAAATTAGTTCAAGCCTTCCGTGATGAAGGATACATCCACAAATCAGAAGCCAAGGGGCTGGTGTTGCCGGAGAAGGAATCTGAATATATTTCAAATGACCCAAAGCCAACAGTAGAAGAACTGCAAGAAATATTAAATTACAAGCCTTGCGAAATAATGCCTGATGGAAGGGTGAGAGATAATGAAGCTATTAAATGGTTTTCACGGCGGATAGGGAATTTATTAGGGTGTGTTATGGCCAATAGGGATGAGGCTTATAAAATTGCTGTGGCAGTCTTGAAAGAAAAACGTTGTATGCAAGAATCTCGTAAAGAAGCTCCTAAAAACCCATAAAACGGAAGAAAGGCTGGGGATTATGAAAGTAGAATCAAAGAGTTTCATGGTTTTGCCGTGCAAAAAAGACGTATGCCAAGAATGTGCTGTTAAACATCATCCAAATGACCCTCACAATCAACAAAGTTTGTATTATAAATATAAATTTTTCGAGAAAAATAAGCGTTGGCCTACGTGGAAAGATGCTATGTTTCATTGTGCGAAGGATGTTCAAGAATTGTGGACAAAAGAATTAAGAGGAAAAGGTGTAACAGTTTAATTAAAAAAGGAGCATTGGAATGACCGAAGAAGAAAAACTTAAAATCATTGAAGATTGGTTATCTACATTCCCCTGTGATAAATTTTGGCCGAAAGAAAAGAAAGAGGTTGGAAGCTGTATCAGGGAGCATATTGACCCTGAAGATATACTTTTAATAATTGAAGAAGGGAGAATTACATGAGTGAACGCAAGAGTATTCAGGATGATTTATTTGATTTAGTTTATAAAAAAGGTAAATGGACAATTAGCCAACATGACCCTATTTTTGATTCATTGGCAGATTATATACGAGATAATTACATCCACAAAGATGATGATTTAATTGCTTTATTTAAAACTTGGTGCAAGAAACAAGGGTATGTTAAATCAGAAGCCAAGGGGCTGGTGTTGCCGGAGAAAGATGATTTAGAAAAAATCGCTTATAATTACGGAGGAGACCATACGAATGCTTATTCTTATGCTAAAGGAAAAAATAATACTATCGACGAAATAGCCCAACTGATCAAGGGGCTAGGGGGGCTGGATGTTGAGAAAATTAAAGAAAAAGATAACCAAATTTCTTTATTAAGTTGTTTAATGGAAACAATGAATGTTCCTAAACATAAAAAGTCTTTTTGTGAAACAAATAAGTGTGCTCGTTGTAATTGGGAGTGTTATGCAAAAGAATATTTAGAATTAAATAAGGGCTTATATTGGCTAGAAGATTATATCAAAACCAAGACTCGTTAAGGGGGTAGGGGGATGGAAGATAGAATTTTTAAAGATATAAAAACTTATACATATAAATGGTGGGAGAAAGTTTTTCTTTTTTTTATAACTCCAAAATATTCTTTAGATATTACTGATAAAGGAACATCTTATGTATTCTATAAACGTCTTTTTGGAAAAACATATGTTGTAGATTCTGGTTTTGATAAAACTATTAAAAAGGAACCCCATGAGTAGGGATGAAATCCCACAATTCGCAATTGAATTAGCTGCCCCGATGATCGCATTCTGGGGTGGGCATATCGTTGAAGCCCGCGACGGGCGTAACCTGTTGTATCAATCTGAGGATTCTTATGAAAGAATCAGATATAAGTCGAAGCATCCAAGTCGCTTTAAGCCTCCAAGGGGCGAGGGTATTCGTTAATACTGTTGGTTTTTTTGAAACCAAAGATGGTAGAGCAGTACATGTTGGTTTATGCGTCGGCAGCAGTGACCTTATTGGGTGGACGCGCACCGGAAGGTTTCTTGCAATTGAGGTCAAGACCGAAAAGGGATTGAAGGAATTCAATAGGCCGGGTAAGAAAAAAGATCAGAAGAATTTTTTAAAGCAGGTTAATAAAAACAGCGGGATTGGATTTGTTGCTGCTTCCGCAGATAGTGCGGTAAGGCAATATAAGGAAAAAGTATGTTAGATTTATCAGGTAGAAAGTTTGGTCGTTTAACAGTTTTAGGTTTAAGCCATAGAGACAAATACCGCAATTCTTATTGGAAATGTTTATGTAAATGTGGTTCTGTTAAGGATTATCAAAGATCAGGCATCGTAAATGGAACAACAAAAAGCTGCGGGTGTTTACATTCTGAAAAATTAAAGCAAAGATTTACTACACATGGGAAATATCTTTCAGAGATATATTCTTGTTGGAGAAACATGAAGTCGCGTTGTAATAATC
>SDBT01015321.1_pt1 | contig 12187 bp, 7 predicted proteins | sample 2277101 | NCBI WGS metagenome assembly SDBT01 (sample SAMN10404973, study PRJNA504765) | marine sediment metagenome | isolation source: marine sediment core GS10_PC15, 103 cmbsf | place: Arctic Ocean: Southern Knipovich Ridge | collected 2010
GCACTGATTTCTTTTAGTGTTGGAAATGCTTTGATGGTGGGTAGTGGAAATATGAGAGAATTGAATATAATTACGTGTACTCTTCACCCGACCTGTAATGAAATCGATTGAAATGTTCTTCCATCGAATAGATAGGATTTTTTAGATCCTTCTCCATAGTATGGATGATTAGGGGGGATTTAAAATCAACTGATATTAAAAATTTTTTATTCATAGTTTTTTTTTATATTTAAATTGTTTTAAGGGTTTCACGAATATCTTCTACTACAATTCGTCTTTTATTGGTGGTATCTGCAAAATCTGTAAGCGTATATATACTTGCTAGAATTGATTGACGTGCGTAATTAAAAATTCTATCAATTGTTTTTGTCTTTAATTTTTTTAAGCGTGGGGCTGGGAATAAAGACAATGGAAATTTTGATTTTGAAGTAATTGGTTCTGCGGATGATACGATTTGCTGTAGGTAGAGTACTGTGTACATTGTGTGATATAAAGGCTTGTCATTATAACTAAGTGGAAGCTGTGTTCTATCGATTTCATTTGATCCAGTAACTATTACAATGGGGAAGACGTTAAAGTTACTAAACTTTGAACCACTGAAATACACATAGGTTTTATTATTTTTCGTCGCTAAGAAACCATATTTTTTACCATTATCATGAAATGGTGTTATTATTAAATCATCGGGGCTATATACTTGCGGAAAGCGAACATTAGTGGTTCCCATTAATTGTATATCTGGATCAATTGTTACGTTACGATGTACAGTTGAAAGTGTGTGGTGAATAACAAATTTAAATTGATCTAGAGTCAATTGACTAGTTTTTTCATTATATAGATCTCTAATTAATAAGCAAAGTTCAGGTATTGTTGTTTCCATCGTCGAAATACGATTTTCAATATCTCCTTCCATTATAAGGCGAAGACATTCATCTTCTTTTACTACGAATCCTTTAGCTTCTTCTTCTTCTTCTGCAACTACTCCAGCATGCGATACCGAATCTTGTGATTGTGTACCGATAGTCGCGTCAGGATCTTCTGGATACGTTTGTTTCATGTAGATTTGGTCTACTTGATCTTGGTCGGCACTTACTACGCTTATAACCTCTATATCTTGATTTAAGCCGGCTTGATCTATTATATCTAATGTTTTTTCGTACGCGTAAGGATTAGTTTTGGAATACAACATGAGTATTTGTGCACGAATCTTTTGATCATCACCACCACCTAGAACGAAAGTATCCTGACGCCATTTATCATGAAGATACGGTGTTGCTACACCAAAAAATCGAATAACATGATTCATTGCATGACGATAAAGAACACCGGCAACATCTAAACGTAGATCTTTTTTTGAAGAATCTATCCACGGACTCATGTTTTGAGCATCTTCTTTGTACAAAGATTTATTTAGTAAAAGTTTATCTTCAATTATTTTACGTTCCAGACGTCTAAATGAGGATATCAATTGTCGAAGTTGTGTATCAGTTAATGGCATTAGTGTGATTTCGCGTTCACGAATCGATGTGGCAGCAGTTGCATTTCCTTCGGTAAAATACTCGAACAATTTGTAGAGTATTTTGTTGCTGATTGCATCGTTTTTAGAACAGAATTCATTTAAATAACGTGCTATAGTTCCATGGCGAATGCTAAGATATGACATAATCTGTCGAATGATACCAATGTCTCCAGCTTCTTTTACATTAAAGTAATATTTTAACCATTCAAACAACTTTGAAATGTTATTACCAATGGTTGTGTCGTCCATAGTTTCCATTATTCTGAAGAGGCCGACTTTGTTCTCTAACTCTAGGATTTTTCCTGCAATAGTACGGGCAGAAAGGCGCTGCTTTTCTTTGGTTATTATTTTTTTAAAGTTGGATATTGTTATATCAATAAATTCTTTTTCGATTGGTGATATATATTTGATTCCGGAGGCATCATCGAGAATAGTTCGTACAGTTGATGATGCGGAACCAAAAAAAAAACCTTCTGGCCTTGAAAATCCTCCTTTGATCCATGCTTGTATTTTTTTTACCTTAGTAGCAAACACCATTAATATTCCATCTATTTTATCGTGTTTAATCTGTCCTAAATCAATCTTTAGAAACTTGGCTCCTGCGTGAGACACTGCCATCACTCGTTTTAGTAATGAATCGACTTTATCTATCGTTCCAAACGAAGCCACTTGATTTGCATCAAGTATCCAACCAGGAAAAAATGCCTCCATAGGACCAATACTGATACGTGTTTTTTTACTTGTTATTATACTTCCGGATTTATCAAATACATACATATGACCTCCGGATTTTGCATCAAAAATTAATCTCTCAACTGTTAGTGAATCATTATCAGATTCTTTTATTGTGTCGAAAGTGATATTAGTTTCTTTATATGGAATTGAAAATTCATTATAAAGACTGCTATGTGTGTTCGAAACAATAACATCAAGCGCTAGAATATAGTCCAGAATTTTATTCCTCGTCGTCACCGCCATTTTTTTTTTCTTCTTCACTTTTTTTTTGAAAAAAAGAAGAAAGGGATGGGAGAGGGATAAGTTTTTTTATATTTGTATAGGTTTAGATTTTTTTATTTGGCTTTCCCTAATAGAAAGACTTTTACATAAGCAGGTGGTGGTTGTTTTAGCTCTTCCTTCTCTGTTGTCACATCAATTTCATTATAATTAGATTTATAAAGGTCTATTAACGCATCTTGTATGTCAACACTCTTCTTGGTTCTCATTCTTTCAAGAATATCAATTGGTTCCAATTTTGTTATCATGTCGATTTCTTTTCCTTTGTACAGTTCTTTGAAAAATGTTTCCGATGCCTCTAGTCTGGAAACAAATTTCCAGAAATTACCGGTAGCCATTATGACACCTTCGTCTCCGTTTTGCCACACATAACGACCACTGTTTGTCGCATTGATGCTTGAACGAACAACTGGAAGTCTTTTTTTTGCATCTTGATAGCTTGAATAGGCTTCATACGCTTTTTTTTCTATATCATCATCTGTAATATCTGGATTATTGATCGAGATTTGGTGTTTTGCTACAGCTATAAACTCTGATCTAGTGAATAGATGATCTCGTGATTTTAGATGTAGATCACCGATAGATGATGTACGAGATGTTAATCCACAAATTAGATTTTCCTTATTATAAAGATTATCCGGAAGAGGAGTTTGTTTACCACCTCTTGAACGTAGAAGCCATCCGTTATACTCTATTTCTGTAATTTCACTAAATATAATTGAGTGTGGTTGATTTATCGTAGAGAATGAAGGAATAAATGCGCTTTTATACAGTTCTTCAGTTGGTTTTGCTGTTTCCAGTTCCTTTTGTATTTCTTTTGAGAGATCTTCAAATGTACGGTTTTTTATCGCTGTTTCTAAAGCTTTTGTAAAATGGTTTAGTTTTTCTTCGTTGTCTTTTTTTAGTGGCTGTAGAATATCGGTGATTCCTACATCTATGATTTCTTGCTCGAGATCTTTTATTTTCCATTGTAGATCCCTTATTCTTTGAGGGTATGTTTCTATTAAATAGTTTAATGCTTTTACTCGTTTTATTATCGATAACGCTTTCTCGAGGTTTTTCAAATGGAGTTTTAATTCTAACGTTTTTGTCGGATTGAGTTGTATCTTAGTTTGCTCTAAAAGTATATCATTTTCTAGGGTTTCTTCTGTTCTTGATACAGCATCGCTTTCTCCAGTTCGCAAGTATGTACGAATAGAGCTGAGAAACTTTTCTGTTTCATCTAATTCTAGTTTACGTATAAATTTCTCGTATTTTACTAGATTTTCTTCCGGTATATCTCCTTCACCGAACGTGGTTACCGGAATACGATGAAGAACGATACCACCTACTTCTCCAAGTGCGGTCCAGTGCATACTTTCTTTTTGTATCATTGCGAAAATAAATCCAACACCAGAGTATGGAAATTTTGTGAGATCGATGTTTTTAACACGTTTATTTATCTCATTTATCATTAGTGGTATTGGATTATCAATATAGAGGTTGTCTCGTTGATTAGTATATTCCTTCCAAACTACATGAGCTATATTTCTGGTTTCGATTACACCTTTCGATAGGCTGACTTTGACTTCTTTAGTTAACTCTTCGAGTAATAAAGTGGTGGTGGAACTCTTTCCAGGTGGTGGAGGAAAAATATCTTCTTGTTCTCCGAGAAAGAACAAGGTCGCTTTATTTGCGTATTTGAAATTCGTCGTCGTCGTCGTCGATGGAGAAGAAGAAGAAGAAGATTTTCCTAAGTTTGGGATCTCTTTTTTCCAGAGAAAAACTTCAAACATTTTAGTGAATACTGTTTTTGATTGATCCGATCCGAATAGTAGAGGATTTCTATCAACGTCACCGCGCGGTGGTGGGCAATTGTTTACAAATACACATAATATTGCAGCATCCAAACTTCTCATATCGAACAGTACGCGATCTTGCATCGATTCTAGTATCTCGACAAGATCTATTGGTTCAGATGTTGTCATAAAAAACTGTTTCGTTTTGAGAAACGAATCACGTTGTAAAAAATGATTCAAACTACGATCCAACAAATCGGATAGTGAAGCGAGATTTTCGTTCGATTGAAATGTTAATTGATTGACATAGTTGGATAAACGCTTCACAATAGTGTGGCATTCTAGATTGAAAGATTGTGTAATGAACCATTCTTGTTGAATATAGTCGATACGATTTAGGGATTTTACTTTGTATTTCAATCGCTTAATATCATCTCTTTTCTGTTCTACACTAGTTTGGAACAGATCATGTTCATCGATTTGTTGCCATTCTGGTGTGATCATTAGACGTTCATAGTTCTCGATTTCATTTTGAGATCCGCCTTTGAACACATTCCTCCACAGAGTCTGTTCAGTTCCAAATCTTCGCTGATAGTGTAGCAATACAAAATAAAAAAGCGCTGATTGTGCACGTTTTTCTAGTACTGAAATGTATTGCGCTTTTTTAGTGGCTGCTTCAAACTCTTCTTGTGTTGATTGTGCCTCAGAAATCATACGATTCTCTCGCGCTAATCTTCGACGAAAACTACTACGATCCACATTGAACGTTTGTAATTCACCTCCATCGCCATTATTATTATCACCACCTCCTCTTCCTCCTCCTGCTCTTCCTGAAATTGTAGTCCTTGTTCTATCACCAAGAGATGCTGACGATGGTGGAAGACTTTTCAACGTTGCGTTATCAGCCAATACAGCGAACTTCTCTCGCGTTTGGTATGTTTTATTTAGTATATTTTGTGTAGTTTGTGTATCGATACTGTTGTACAGAGAGCGAAAATTGTTTCCGTTCCATTTCAAAACTCCTTCAACTGCCAGTCCTAATGTAGCATATCCACGGTTTTCATCGGGGATACTGGAATACAATCTCGTTAGCCCTTTTACTCTTGTGGAATGAGTGGTACGGTTATAAATATCCTTAAACCTAGCCTTGAATTCAGATACCGGAGTATCAAATTCATATTTTGGCTCAGCAATTGCGCCGTCCTTTTCCCCGTATCCTAACCATACTGCATAGAAATAGAATACATCAGTTCTCTTCGGATCATTTAGGAATAAATTATTCTTTTCAATGTTGAAAACCATATTAAATCTAAATTTTGTTTTTTCTTTTTCTTTTTTCGTTGTTGTAGCAATCAAACTTTTTACTGCTTCTCGATTTGCCTCTGATATTTCGGAGAGTATTTTTATCGCGGCTTTTTCACCGGCTTTTTCACCGGCTTTTTCACCGGCTTTTTCACCGGCTTTTTTATAGGCTTCATCATAGGCGCTGAATATCTCAGTTAACTTTCCGATGTAGTATCTTAGAACCTGAATCCCACTGCGTTCTTTTTTATCTTTTATCGATTGTAACGCACTTTCAAGTTCTTTATCCCATTGTGGAAGTTTATCCTTTTTAATTAGATTTATTGAATTATACACGAATAATTCTTCTCGTTGTGGTAATCTCCTAAAAAGAGGGAAGCCACTTGCTCCACCGTTTTCTGTATAGGAAGTAGTATCTTTTTTGTAGCTAGTGTTTACAAACCCTCCTTGAAAATTAAGCCGACTATGTCCTGCAAAAAACGCACCAATCTTACTATAATAACGCTGTGATTGATTTGTATCAAGTGCTTTATCCTGTTTGGCTTTTACCGATTTCGCATTCGTTACAATTCTACGTTGCCTTGAGGTGGATTCTTTGGATTCCGATTCAAATGTAGTTGGACGTGCGTCTTCTTTAGATTTTTTCAAGAATTCCAGTCGTTTTATGCTCTCTTTCTCCAACAGACCACTTTTTGTTAATACCCTCTTACTACTAAAAATACTTAGTGAAACTTTTAATAGATCTCCCGCATGTAAAATGATAGAATGTGGCCACATTTTGGTTCTTTCACGATTTTCAATCAATGTCTCTTTTTCACCATTATTAGCTGTTTTTGGGTAGTTTACAACGCTATCTGAGAGCTCTGTTTGGCGAATCCAGGCGTTGTAAAGATTCAACGCCGCTTCGTTTTGTAAATCTTCTGCAATTATGTTCTCAAATACGGAACTACGAAGAAAACGTTCATCGTCATGATACGTGGTATACGAGATGAACTGTGTCATTGTTAGTAGAACGAAAAATGAATTTTCATTCACTAATTGTGCGGTTGAGCTATCAGGTGCTGTTTTTGTTCTATTTTTTAGAAGTTTTAGAATTGGTTCTGGGTTTTCTATCCTAAGTCTAGCGATTGGTGAACTAAGTGGGCGTATCTTTACTGATAGTTGAGTTTTTTCTTTCAATGGTTCAAGAATATTGATGATAAAATTTTTTTGTTTTTTCACTAGTTCTGTTACCTGCACCTTGTCGAATTCACGCATCGTATGATACACATCGATTTGTGGTGCAGCCTCATCAAATTCATCGATTGTGAAAACACTTAATGTATACTGGTACATGTCATGGTAATTCAATTTATCTAGAATTGCAATCTTATGAAATTGATTGATGTCTACTACATTATCGACAATATTTCTCTTGTATGTCTCAAAACGATCTTTTACTGAATTAGGAATAGAACTTCCTCGATAAATTGCATAATAATCGTCCATCACACGGGGAGGTATAAAAAAAGTCAATGATGAATGAGAAATAGGTCCCGTGATCATTTGTCTCTCCGCAAGTAGTACGAAATATAGTTCTGCAATTGGATCCAAAATCTTTTGTGACCATTCCAATCCAGTACCCTTTGTTACAACACCGAGAATTGTATCACTGTCAATTAGTTGAAACGATTTATCATCGAATTTGTATTCTCCAACACCACTTTGCTTTTCAAACATGCCATATTTCCCGTACACTGTTACATTTTCAGTCCACAAATCTTCGGTTTTTTCCTTACTTGGTAACCTAAGTTTCGGTTTTCTTGATGTTGCTTTACTAGTTGATGCCATCTAGAGGGGGGTGGGATGGGGATGGGGGGGAGAGGGAGTTTTTTTTTTTGGGGTTTTTTTTAAAAAAATTAAAAAAAACACGAATCCCTATCTTTTTTTTTTATTACTTTTTATTTTAAAAAATATTGTTTTTACACAGAGTTGTTGTTGTTGTTGTTGTTGTTGATGATTCCCGGCAAAGAAAAACAGAAACTATAAGGTAAATATTGACAAACAGGAGAATGTGCAGTTTCTAAAAAAGTATAGAACATTGAACTCAATCCCGAATAGATTTTGTTTTCTATTACTCTAAGCAAAATAAAGGCAAGTGTATATGGAATCATAAAGGACCAGAACGCTTTGATCTTAGGCCATGTCCAGCTCCACAGCAGATACAAAAATCCCACAGCAATCGATATTACAACTATCCATAGAAATGGTACGACGGCATCTTCCGGTGGTATAGTTTTTGCATCCTCAACAAAATACCATGAGAAAATGTAATCCATTTGAAGGGGAAAAAAAGATATATAATATTTATTTTTTTTTATTTTTACATACAGGAGAGACAAGGTGGGTGTGTGTGGGAGGTGGTGTAGTGATTAGTAATATAAGAACATTTAAAATAAATATATTTTTTTTTATCTATGTTTATAATATCCTACTGAGTTTTGTGATGCAAATCTACTGCTTTGAATAGGTTGTGGTTGTCCGTACTGTTGTTGTCGACCATAAAATTGTGGTGCTGCTACATAGGCGCGATTAGAAGATATTCCTGTTGGGAAGGTATTTTTCTTATATCTGAATGAAAACCATGCCGTAGCGATAATAATAATAGCGAGTGTCCATGCACCGTTAGCCAGTTGAAGAATAGCACTTGTAAGAAGGAGTTTGCGATCATGGAAATTGGCATCACAAAAGTCTGTTTCACCGTCAAATGTATCGTTATCGCATTTAAAATGACGTCCCCAAGAAGAAATATCTGCGATAACCGCACCCATCAGAGCAAGGATACCCATCGTAATCGTCATAATATAGCCGAGTTTTGATCCAGGACACATTATCATATGAAGTGCTCCTGCTGCAACCCATCCACTTAAGATTAATAATCCATAGTCTACATTTGCATCTCGGTTATTAGGACTTTGAGTACTTGTTGCCCAATCACGTGTAATTGCAACTTGTAATACAATAGCAAGAATAGTTAATGTTTGTAAAACAAGAAAAAAGATAGCAGCGATCCGTGGGCCTCTATCAGTCTCTGGGTCGTAGCGCAGAGGCGTTGATGTGTCTGCACCCATCTGCCCAGAGTTTTTTTTTTGTTTCTTATTTTTTTGTTAAGGCTAATTTTATTCGAAAAAAAAAGTTTATATCGATAGCAGCCTGTTTTTTAGTGAAAGAGATAGAGACAAAAAAAAATACTTCCTTTTTTTTTTTTTGAAAATGGAGTATTTTTTTTTTACGTCATAGTCTATAATCAATTTCGGGGGATGGGGAAAAAATATTTTTTGAGTGAAAAAAAAATAATATCCTCTTCCATTTCTTTTTTGGATTAACAACAAACAAGAATAAGAAGATGGGAGTTAATCAGTGGCAGAAGTTTTCAAATAATAATAATAATAATAATAATAATAATAATAATAATAATTTCAAGCATAGAACTATGCAGAAGATGGCAAATTCAGCAGCAAGTGTTTGTTCTGGTTTTGGAAAAGTACTTGGAATGCAACATTGGATGAATTCACTGTTAAAAGAACAATGTAAAAAGAAGAAAAATACTGGTAGACAACCGCTTGTATTCGAGAGACAATGGGATAAGATTGAAAGACGTGAAAAACAACGACGCGAAACAAAAGGGGAAACAATAATTCAACGTTTCTGGGAGGCACTTGATGTACTTGGAGCAGCTGGTTATATGAGAACACCTATTCAAAATGATATGATAAAATCATATCTCGGAGCATGTCAACGTATTATTTATAAAAATGAATTTGAACAAAATGTTGTAGATATTTTAAAGAGACTTAATGTAAAAGAACTGCATCAAGAGATATTTGTTACTGCTATTAGACGATGTGGAAAAACATATGGTGTTGCAATGTCAGTTGCTGGATTTCTTTATGCTATTCCGGAGGTGGAAGTCTCTATTTTTTCAACTGGTCGACGTGCTTCAAAGAAACTACTACAAACAATCAAGAAATTTGTTGAACTTCTACCAAACATGGAGAATACAGAACGTAGTTCAAATATGGAAACACTATGGATGCGTGGTCCAAATGGACCACATGACATTCGTATAGTGAATAGTTATCCGTCTAAAGTTCAGATAGAATATCAATTTTTTTTTTATACTAATAATATCTTTTTTTTTTCTCTAAAAAAAAAAAGATAGGGGCGGGGGGGGGGGTGCAATACGAGGGGAAAATGGACTGCTGTTCTTTTTTTTGCGTGGACACACACACACACACACACAAAAAAAAAATCTACTTATCAATTTGTTTTTTTAATAATAGGAAAAACAAATCTATCCATAGGTCCATGAACGTTACGTTCTTTCTTCTCTTTTGGTGTAAGATATTTATCAAAAGCGATTCTCTCTGCTTTCGAAGGTTGGGTTACTCTTTTTGTTGTTGGATTGACATATATTTTTGCTTTTTTCATCATTTCTAATTGTGTTTCCTTTTCTCTACTTCTTTTTCTATTATTGGTGTCATCGTCGTCGTATTCATCATCATCATCATTACCATTAGTATCATCAACTTGAAGATTATATGTACGTCGAATTAAGTTCCATGAGTTAAACCATTCTGTTGTATAATGATTTCGTATCGCGATTTTTCCTCCTTTCTTAACTTTAGGTGGATCTGGAACAGGAATAATTATGGTACTAGGTATGTTTCTCACGTCTGTATACATAGAGGTTTTCAATCTATTCATTGCCAACCCTCTTACTTTGAATTGTTTTACACCGCATAGTAGTTGATCGGAAGGTAGTTTTGCATCATCTGATTGAGTTGAAGAATTGAATCGATTTAAAGTGGCACGAGTAACATAAGATCCGATTGTAACAACAATTTTAGGCTTCAGTAAATTAATTACTTGTTTAGTATACCAACCATAGACATCAAGGTGTTTATCCGTTAGTTGTTTTGTTTCGTCTTCTTCATCCAAAAACAAACGACGTGGAAAGTAATACAACGTATAGGAACGAAATTTGATGAGTTGTTTGTTTAACGATGTCCAGCTATAGTCCTGTATTACTCTAGTAGCTGTGTCATTTTTACGGGGAGATTTTACAAGATAAAGTATTATTATCGGTGTTACAGAACAACCATTTCCGAGTAAATTCATTTTTGATTTTTTGGATGAAACTGTTTTATCATGAATAAGATATTCTCCACGTTTAATCTTTAGCCATAACAATGTATTCTCTACCGACTCTCCTTTTTCCCTATTTTTAAATTCATTTTGATGTTTCTCTAAAATATGATAGAGATCTTGTCTTTCCGTTACCATCTTTCTTTTTTTTTGTTGATTTTTTGTTCCGCGCGATTTTTTTTTTATTGGCGAAGAAAAAAAAAATATATATATATTTACTAAAATTAGAAATAGAAAGGAGGGTTTGGAGAGGGGAAAAAAATTCCCCGATCCTTTCTGTCCCACCCTTTAGTGCTAATTTTTTTTTTGTGTAAACAAACAATAGGAAATATGTCAGAAAAAAAAATTGAGGTGTATACACTTGGGACGGGGTTAAATGAATGGAATGTTATTGATTACGGCTATAAACTATTGATTACAACATCTTCAGGAAAAAAAAGAGCAATACCTTTATTTTTAGAACCAGGAACCTATTATCGTAGTGACGTACCATATTATTTATTTATCACAGACGATCAAGTTCACAATCTAAAGAAATACGGCCAAGTTCACAATCTAAAAGATTTAGAATATAATGACCAAATTTCACATATTCAAAATGATGGTCTAGAGTTTAAAATTATCGATATTGAAAACAAAGAATGTTTTAAATTCAAAAACATTCTTCGTAGAGGAAAAGCAGTAGGATGTTGTGGTTGTGGGTTTCGTCCCCCCAAATTCGAAACTATTCTTATTGGTGATGATAATGACAATTTAAGTTTATCGCTATTTACGGATGGAGAAAACAAAAAAAATGTCATATTGAAATTTTTCGAGTGTCATGTTGGTAAAGAAAATTTTGGAATGCTACATCAGATAGGAGGAGGAGAAGGAAGAGGAGGAATAGACCTATTGCACTTTGGCATCAAAAAAATAAGAAAGTTTCAGAGCATTTTAAGCACTGTATTTATGAATTTTATGACGATTATTTTTAGAGTTGTAAACCCTTTTATTTAAAAAAATAAAACAATTTATTTTTTTTAGTTTTAAATTCATTTCCATGAGGAGGGGTTGGAGAATAAAAAAGGTTTTTTTTTTGAAATAGGGAGAGAGAGAGAGAGAGAGAGAGAGAGAGAGAGAGAGATGAATGGAAATGTCTATTGAATCAAAAACATTTTATTTTTTTTATACAATAAATAATATCAAAAAAAAAACATAATAAGCATAGATAAAATAATATTCTTCATTTTACACGTTCTCAATTCTGTGGTTTCGGATCTCTTTTTTCACATAATAGATAGAATAATTTCAATTATTGTTAATATAAAAGCTGTAATAAGTATACACATAATAAATAAAAGAAGAGTCTTCATTTTACATGTTAGTTTTCCATGTTGTTGTTGTTGTT
>SDBT01015322.1_pt1 | contig 12186 bp, 10 predicted proteins | sample 2277101 | NCBI WGS metagenome assembly SDBT01 (sample SAMN10404973, study PRJNA504765) | marine sediment metagenome | isolation source: marine sediment core GS10_PC15, 103 cmbsf | place: Arctic Ocean: Southern Knipovich Ridge | collected 2010
TCCGGCACAGTTTTTTAGATTTTTTTCAAGGCTTTCCATATTATTATGAACAAAAGGCCTGATTTTGCATCCGGCACTTTTAACCCCTTCTATTAATGAAGAATGGGCATATTGATCAATAATTATAACATCTTCTTTAATAACAATTTTAGAAAAAAGCCCATTATTTGCCTGGTAGCATGATGGATAAATAATTGTTGATTCAAGCCCGGTAAACATTGACAACCGATTTGATACTTGTTGATACAATTCGGAATATCCTGATGCAATAGGGGTGCCACATAATGACACCCCATATTTTTGAATTGAATCAATTGAAGCTTTTTTTATTCGATTATCGTTTGCAATACCAAGGTAATTATTTGATGCCAGGTCTATGAAATCTTTACCATCAATAAATAATTTATCGTCAAGCCCTGATTGTGAAGCAATATAGTATGGATTAAAACCACACTTAATGATCAATTCATCATTGAGAATATATCTCTGATAAAATTTTTCGAGGCTCATGTTTATTTGGTTTTTGGTAAATACTTTTGTTCCAATACGGTTATAATATCAGACACCGTTTTCAATTTCAAAAAATCTTCTTCGTCAACCTCGATCGAAAATTCATCTTCAATTGAATTAACGATCATCAGCCTTCCAAATGAGTCAATACCAAGGTCTTTTATAAGTTCACTATTAGGATTGATTTTGCCTTCCCATAAAATATTTTCCTGAATTATTTTGATAACTTTCTCGATTAGTTCCATTCTAATCTCCTTTTTTATAACATTTCGAAAAATTATTTGTGTCACACATTATTGCGCAATAATTGCAATTCACACATTTAGAAACATAATCAATATTATTCAGTAATTTATTTACAAAATCCGGTTCGCAAATAAAGGGCCTGCACATGCTGATAAAATCAATATTGTGATAAGAAATTGCATTTTCTATTTCCTCTTTTTTTCTAAATCCACCGACTGAGATTATAGGAATATCAGTATATTTTTTAGCCTCAACGGCATAATTCAAATTATAATTAGGGCTAAACGGTTTCAGCTTTGATCTGATAAAAGGTATAATAAACAACTTTAAGAATACCTTTGCTACTTTGTTATACTCTCTGAATATACCGTTTTTAGTCAACACCAAATTAACAGGCAGGTCTCCTCTAAATATATTAATAGCATAATCCATTGTTCCATAGCTTATTTCAATCCCGTCAACTTTTTTATCATTAAGAAATTTAATTAGTCCGATATATTGCTTTTTCGAAAATCTTTTTCGGTAATCATCACCTCCGCTAATTTTAACCAATATTGGGAAATTATCACCACATTTTTGTCTTACATTATCTATTACAAGATTCAGAAATTCAATTCCTATACCACTTTTTTGATCAATCCCAAATTTATCTTTTCTGTTATTTATTGTTGGCAAAATAAATTGATGGATTAAATAACCATGAGCCGCATGTAATTGTACACCATCAAAACCTGCTTGTTTCGCATAAAATGCTGAATCACCAAATTTTTCTATTATTTGATATATTTCGGTTTCGGTTAGTTTTTTTGGGGGGTCATTAAAGTAAAATGATCTCTTTTTTGAAACTCCAACCACCTCTTCACAGATGTTTATTTTTCTAGTTTGCCTTCCTGTATGCGCTATTTGCAAAAAAATCTTGCTGTTGTTTTTGTGAACCTCAGTTGTAATTCTTTTATATGGGGGAATAAATTTTTCGGAACTGATGCCTGCCTGACCCGGTTGCATTGCCTTCCCCTCCCTTGATATATATGCAAACCCAGTAATGATACCACCAATATCGCTCTTTGAAAGCTCTTTATATAATTTCAGATATCCCTCACCTGGAAACCCATCTTCATCGCACATACCTTCAAAAGTGGCAGACCGGAGGATTCTGTTTTTTAATTCGCAATTTCCGATAAATGCTTTTTCAAATGTCTCCATTCCTCAATAGATTTAGGCTTTAATATTTGTGTGCATGTTAAAAAGAAATCCGACAAAAACATATGACACCAAAAAGAGTATCATTCCTAATTCCGGGTTGAAGAGTGCAATTATTGTTGTTTGTCCACATGTACATGCCCGAAAATTTGTAACCAAAGAATAATATGTCATTTCGCCTTTTGGGTTTTTATAATAAAGATACCCTGTCCAAACCTGTAAGAATATTGTTAATACACCTAAAATTACAAAAGTATTGTTAAGCTCTATTTCAAACGATCCTAATCCATAATATGAGGATATAAATAAGATGGATGGTAGAAATGAAGAAATGATAGCAATTATTTTGTTCTTTTTTAGGCCGTATTTCACAATGATAGTGTTTTTACCAGTTGTTTTGTCACTGATATAGTCTTTTAAATATGTATAGTATGTCATCAGGCCATTTATTATTGCGATAAAAATAAGTGCACTAATGCGGCTTTTTGTGAAATAGATTTCCATTGGACCTGAAGCAAGAAATCCAAAAAGTCCACACATGCTTATCATCACACCGAAAACGATATTGCCAAATATTCCATATCCTTTTGCATATTCGTAAATTAAATTTAGTATTGCTCCTGCAGCGAGAGGAATTAGAGCGACGGGCTCGAGGTAGAAAATGGTAATAAAAATTGTTATTGTCATCAAAAAAACTGATAAAAAAACTGCTTTTTGTGGATTAAGTTCTCCGGTAACCATTGGCCTTTCAGGTGCATTTATTCTATCCTCTTTACGTCCGAGATAATCATTGAATATCTGGTTTATTCCCCAGCTTAAAAACAAGATAATAAGTATAATAAGTTTTTTTTCAGTTTCTGCCGGTACTTCCGTAGTTTTAGCTATACCTGATATTCCCAATTCACCTTCGGAGGTAGCTACATATTGGTAAAAAGAGACACCAATCCAACCGGCAATACCGGTTATAAAAGCATAGTATATTCGCATAGATTTCACATATGCTTTTAAAAAAGTTGCTATTGAACTGTTATTTGCCATTTATAGCTCCTCCAGTTTTTTGTAAAATTCTGTAATGCTACCTTGTTCAAGGTTTTCATAAACCTGTTTAGAGAGAACAGTTGAAAGAGGAAGAGAGGTAAGATTATTGCTTTTTTTAATATGATGAATTTTTTGAGAGCACTTTTCACATAACAAGCATGTTTGAGGCTTTAGAAAAACCTGCCTCATATTATCGTAGATAGTGTCAAAATTATCGGTTTGAATATTTCCAAAAGAGAGATTCAGAAATTCACAAGGTTGCAAATCTCCTTTTGCATTAATATAAAACCGATCAGTACCACCTGCCGTGCATCCAAACAGTTCTGCGGATTCTTCTTTTATCATGCTTGAGATAAATGTGTAACTTTTATATTTTTTTTCAAGATTGTACCTGTCTACTTTTTTTAGAATATGGTGTATATCATCGCCTGTAAAATCTTCTATCCCTGATTCAAGCCAACCTCCGGCCGGTTTGGGTTTTATTAATTGCAAAATAGAACCATTAAACTCCCTGGCAAGATCCATTACCTTCTCAAATGTACCATCATAAAATGCATCTTTCTGTAAACATGTATTGAATGTAACAGCTATCCCAACTTTATGGAAAAGTTCAATACCGGTTACCATATTTTCCCAGGCATTCTCAACGCCCATGAAACGATTCATCTTTTCAGGATCATATGTATGAAGTGAGAACATTACTCCCAACAGGTTTTTGTGTTTTTTCAGGTCCGATAACTTTTCGTATGTCATTCCATCTCCGGTTGTGTTTATCAGTATTTCCGACCTGTCATCAATAGTTTCACACACTTTTTTCAATCGATCGAAAACAAGGAATGGCTCACCGCCCTCAATATTCAAAAATGCAACGCCCCTATCCTGAAGTTTCTTAATAATATTTGTTAAAACATTTATATCCACATCTTTCCCTTTATCGAATTTCTGATAACAATGAGGGCATTTATACCTGCAGGCCGAAGTGATTGAGACCAAAGCTGAAACGGCTCTCATCTTTTTGTCAAACTCAAGAACTTTACTGCAAGCTGTGAAAAATGCCTTTGATGGAAAGCCGGGGAGGTAGAGATTAATTTTTAACCGGTTACCGATCTTCACATATTTATTATGCTGCATATAGGAAAGAAAGAACAGCAAACGTTTTAACACCCTGAAAAAATATTTCGGCTTAATATGCCCACAGATAAGCTTGCCGGCAAAATAAAAAAATGTGGTCAGTTTGATTTTCAAAGCCTTACGCTTTTTGGCAACACCTGTATAATTTTTTACTGATCTCATAATACTTATATTAAATTATTCTCTTTATACCAGGCCACACTCCTTTTTATTCCTTCCTCAAGGGTATAATTATTTAAAAATGAAAGTAATATTTCAGCTTTTTGAGTCGAATATTCAATGTTGTCGTAAAACATATTAACCCTTCCCCTGGTAAGCAATGGAGGTTTTTTAGATGAACATAATGTATAAGCCAGCTCCATAAGGAAGCCAATTGGATATACAAATACCCTGAAGATGTTTTTAGGTTTTTTTACGCCAAGTTCTTTACAAAAAAATGAATATATCTTATCCATTGGCACACTTTCGCTGTTCCCGATTATTATTCTGTTTACTCCGGGAAGTTTCTTTTCGTAGGCCAGATAATATGCCCGCGCCAGATCTCCGGCATATACCACATGGAATTTATTTTTTGAACTTCCTAAAAAGAATGGGATATTATTTTTTACCGTTTTCAGGTATTCGTAAAATCCGGTATTAAATTCATTTTCACCATATACCCATACAGGTTCAATTATTGTTACATTTAGTTCGTTTTTTTCAGCATACTTTGTAGCTTCCCTTGTAGCCAGTGCTTTAGTGTTTCTGTAATAATTCATTTTACAGGGAAATATCTTACCCGGAAAGTAGTTATAATTTGAATTGAACGGACTCTCTTCTGATTTGACCTCATTTGAATTTTCCTCACCATAGCTTGAAATGGAACCTGTGATAATCAGATTTTTAATGCCATTCAATTTGCAGGCTTTTAAAACATTAAGGGTTCCGGTTACATTATTATTGTAGAAATCCAGGTAGTTGCCCCAGTCCTTTGCAACAGCTGCAATATGTATAACAAAATCAATATTTCTAAAAGCCTTATCCAACCTGTTTAGGTTTGTTATGTCTCCATATTCAATCTTGATTGGTAATCCTTTGATATAATTTAGATTGCTGGTCTCTTTTACAAAACAGGTAACATCAAAACCTTTTCTACAAAAATACTCAGTAACATGCCCCCCAATAAACCCGGCTGCACCAGTAACAATTATCTTGTTTGAAGTTTCAGTGTTCTTATCTATAAGATTATTTCCCATTGTATTATCTAAATTTTTTTATCGTAATATTGATTTTACCTATTCTGAATTTTTCAATTCTCATTAAATTTTTTTAACAGAACCGCTGCATTATGGCCACCAAAACCATAAGAAGTGGAGAGGGCATAGTTTATTTCTAGGTCCTTATTACTACGAGCAAGGTTAAGTCCTTCGAATGTATTGTCAGATAAATTTGCATGTACCCTGGAGTTTTTTATTGAAAGTGCAGTTACAGCGATTTCAAGTGCCCCACTTGCCCCAATGCTGTGGCCAAGCATACTTTTTGTTGAATTAATAACAGGTTGATTCTCTTTTTCCCCAAAGACCTCTTTTATTATTTTACCTTCAACCAGGTCGTTAAGGTAGGTGCCTGTGCCATGGGTATTAATATAATCGATCCTGTAATTACCAATTATTTTCTTTAGAAGTTTAGTTATCTGTTCGCCTGAGTTCTGGACTTGAATTATATTAAACGCATCACTATTTGATTGGTAATCCACAATTTCAGCATAAATATTTGCTCCTCTTTTTTTTGCTGTTTCCAACTCTTCCAAAATAATTATGCATCCGGCTCCTTCTGAAAACAAAAAGCCACTTCGTTGTTTTGAAAATGGATTTGGCTTTCCATCCTCTGACCGGGTTAGAGTACCAAGGCAATCGAAGCCTCTCATAATAGTACCGCTGTCGTCTTTCAGGCATTCCACTCCTCCTGAAATTACAATATCAGAATAACCGTCCTTTATTTTCCGGTATGCTTCACCAACTGCATATGTTCCGGAAGCACAAGAAGCATTTATTGTATAATTATAACCTGTAATTCCATATAATATTGATATCCAGGCTGCAGCAGAATCAGGCATTGTTGCCGGAATGACCATCCTGTTATATTTGGGTTTAATTACATTTTCAGGAGTATTTTTCAAAATTTCTCCATAGGTATGAAAAGTATAAAAATTAAACCCTGTGTTGAGGCTACAAATCGCATTTCCCAGTATGATTCCACAATTTTCAAATATTTCAGAATAAACAGGTGTATTTTTGTCCTTTTTTATTTTTGAATCTATCAATGCAAGCTCAGTTCCTATAACAGCAAGTTTACTTGTTTCTTCCATCAGGCGGCTATATTTTATGAAAGATCCATACTCTTCTAATGAGATTTCTGGGAAAGGCACATAATATCTCGTTTTATATTTATAATTGTTTTCGAATTTTGCCGGGATTTTTTCAACCTGCACTTCGTTATTCATGATTTTTTTCCAGAATTCATCTCTGCCAATACTGTTTGAAGTAATTGGCCCGATGCCTGTAATAACAACTTTTCTGTTATTTTTCATTACTTTTAACATGTTTAATTAGTTCAGATAAATAATCGCGAATCTCAGTATAGTCTCTGGCATTGATATTAAAACGGCAAAAATCAATTTGATTTTTTGTTGTGAAAAGAGTTCTTTGTTGCTTTTCAGCGATCACGCCAATTCTGTGAAATAACTGTTGTTCTTCCTTTGATCTTTTTATAAAAGCATCTTTATCTTCTTTTTTGATAGTAAAAACAAGTTCGTATTCACCGCATTCGCCTATAAATAGAAGTGTTTCAGGAATTGACAGCAACTTACACACCTCAATACCCTCTTGTAAATATGGAATATTTCTAACAATATATCCTGTTTTATTGATATCTGCGATAGTGTTTAACGCATTTAAAACCCCATCACTAGAGTCGATACATGAAGTTGCAAATTCCCTTATTAATTGAGATTCTTTTAATCGTAATGGTAATTGCATTTTGAATTTACCTAATTCTTCCTTACTTGTTACTTTATCAGGAAACAATTTTAAAGCAGCTTCCAGATTTCCTGCTCCCACATGCCCTGTAATGAAGATAATATTTCCGGCTTCTGCACCTCTCCTTGATAATATTCTTTGAGATTCACCTAATGCAACTCCGGTATACCGCCATTGGTTTGATTTGCCTAAATCACCCCCCATAAACCCTGCTCCGGATTTTTTGAGAACATCTGAAATGCCCTGTGAAAATGATTTTATATATTCAGTATCCCATTTTTCACTATCTATCATCATGCTATGGCCAAAAAACAGGGGGCTGCCACCACAAGCGAGTATGTCGCTTAAAGTACCTGCTGTAACATTCCATCCCAGTTTATATGGATCGTCATCACGAAAAAAATCCTCCTGTGAAAACTCATCGATTGTAGCCAGCATTTTTTTATTTCCAAATAATAGTATTTCAGAATCCGACTCGAAAAAATTATTGTAATGAAACTTATTCTTTGGTAGCTCGCCAAGAATAATATTTATTATTTCTTTTTCATTAAACATCCTGAGTAATTAATTAAAATTTTTATTAACAAAGTTAATATCAAATCAAGGAGAAACAAAACGGAATCTCACATCAGATTATTCAAAGTTGCATTTTTCAATAATAAACGGTCTGTATTTATCAAAAAAGAGGAATTTTAGTAAAATTTGCAAATAGCCGGAATAAAAATAGAAAAATTAGTGATTATTGCAAAAGAAATTCATTACAATAATTGATTTTGTTGATTTTTTTACTTTAACAGTTAGTATCAGAATATACTGCTTTTTACAATATTCAAATTCAAAATTCCATGCAGGTATTTGAATTTTAGGTCATTGAGTGCTGAAATCTATTTATATTTGGATTGTTATTTGTAATTTCTGAAAAACAACAGTTTTCTTGGAGACATAATAATATTGTATAGTTTCTTCTTTGCAAGCTGCCGAACTATTATATATTAATGATCAGGCTAAACCGCTATTTCCTTTTATCTTATAAATCAAAAGAGTAATTTTGCAGAAAATCAATTAATAACAAACTTTGTTCATCAATCATGAAAATTGCTTCATTGGTTTCAGGGGGTGTGGATAGTTCGGTTACTGTTCATATGTTAAAGGAACTCGGGTATGACCCGCACATTTTTTATATTAAGATCGGAATGGACCTTGAGCCGGGATATATAAGTTGTCCGGCGGAAGAAGAAATTGAAATAACAACATTTATTGCAAAAAAATACGGTTGTGAGTTTGATATTATTTCACTTCAAAAAGAGTATTGGGAAAAGGTTATCAGTTACACTATTGAAACAGTTAGGAAGGGCCATACTCCAAATCCTGATATGATGTGCAACAAGATGATAAAGTTTGGCAGTTTTGAGGAAAAGTATGGAAAGAATTTTGATAAGATCACTACAGGCCATTATGCCAATATTTTTGAGAAAAACAATAAAACATACCTGCAAACGGCAAAGGATAAAATAAAAGATCAAACCTATTTCTTGGGGCAAATAACTCAAAAACAGGTTTCAAAGCTAATGTTTCCTATTGGAAATCTCCGGAAAAATAAGGTAAGAGAAATTGCAAAAAAAATCAAATTACCCAGCGCCCACCGCCCCGACAGCCAGGGAATATGCTTTTTAGGTAAAATAAACTACAACGAATTTATTCGCAGGTATGTTGGTGAAAGAGAGGGTAAAATAATAGAACTCGAAACAGGAAAGATCCTTGGCACTCATAAAGGTATTTGGTTCCATACAATAGGCCAGCGCAAAGGCCTGGGCCTGAGCCTGGGTCCATGGTTTGTTGTAAAAAAGGATATCCCACAAAATATTATTTATGTTTCCAATGGTTACGACCCTATCTCGCAATATGATGATAAAGTGTATTTGAAGGATTTTCAGTTTATTACTGACGATAAAAATGTTGATGGGTCAGAGATCAAAGAGATCACCTTTAAGATCAGGCATCAGCCGGAGTTCACAAAAGGGGTGCTTATCAAAAAGGATGAAATGTTTGTTATTAATTCCGAAGTCAAAATATCAGGCATTGCTCCCGGTCAGTTTGGTGTTGTCTATGATAAAGAATCGGAAATTTGTTTGGGCAGTGGAGTGATTGTGTAATTATATTACAGAAATACAATATTGAATTTAATGAAACAAGATATAACATTAGATGATTTCTCCAATAATGTGCTGCGATTTCAGGATGATTATAACGGCAAGGTTGTAGCAACCTTGATAAAGTTGAATAGAAACATTAAAGGGAAACAGTCTGTTTTATATATTCATGGTTTTAATGATTATTTCTTTCATCCACATTTAGCTGAGGCCTTTTATAGGCAGGATTATAATTTTTACGCATTGGAACTAAGAAAATATGGGCACTCATTAATGCCTCATCAGCATCCAAATTACTGCAAAAGACTTGAGGAATACTTTGAAGAGATTAGTGAAGCATTGTCAATAATAGATCAGGAAAATAAGAATAAAATTGTTTTGTTAGCGCATTCGTTTGGAGGACTGGTAGCAAGTTTATACATGAATTCAGGAAAAAATCAAAAACTTGTTAATGCACTGGTTTTAAACTCGCCCTTTTTTGAATTTAATACAACTCTTTTAAACAGAATTATTACCTCTTTTTTGGCCTGGTTTATTTCATCGGTTTTCCCATATTCAAAATTGGAAGGATTGTTGTCCTCATATTATGCAAAAAGCATTCATAAAGATTTTCAAGGTGAATGGGAGTTTAATACTGCCTGGAAACCAATTAAAGGTTTTCCCGCATATTTTAGCTGGTTGAAAGCAGTAAGCAGAGGCCATAAACGATTAAAGAAAAATTCAAATATTACAGTTCCGGTATTGGTTATGCATTCTTCAAGATCTGTAAAACCTAAAAAATGGGATAATGAGCTATTGGAATCAGATACTGTTTTGAATGTTAATGATATTAAACATATTAGTAAGACCTTAGGAAGTAACATCACAATAGTGGAGATTAAAAGATCATTACACGATGTTTTTTTATCGAAAAAAGAGGTGAGAGGTTGTGCTATTAACAAGATGATCAAATGGTTAGATAATATTAATTTCACTATAACTCAGGCTTGATAATTATCTTATTATGGGATTAGAATGTGATTATTGACTTTCATTTATCTGAATTAAATGAAATGTGATACCTTCTAAAAAAGTTTTAACTATTTTTATAGATTCAAATCCATTTAATAAATGAAAACTGTTGGATCTGACTCACAAAACAATATCAAAAGAGTCGCATTATTGATAGGGATTTTAGCATCTTTCCTTACCCCATTTATGGGATCAGCAATTAATATGGCTTTACCCACAATAGGGGATGAATTTAATGCGGACGCAATTCTATTAAGCTGGGTGGCGACATCATATTTGCTTGCAGCTGCGGTTTTCCTTGTGCCATTTGGTCGGATTGCTGATATCTATGGCCGTAAAAGAATCTTTCTTTACGGTATTATCCTTTTTACAATTGCTTCTCTTTTGTCGGCTGTTTCGCCTTCAATAACTGTATTGATTGTGTTCAGGATATTTCAGGCAATAGGCAGTTCTATGATATTTGGAACCAGTTTAGCAATTATTACCTCCGTGTTCCCTCCCGGTGAAAGGGGAAAGGCAATGGGTATAACAATAGCAGCCGTTTACACTGGCCTCTCATGTGGTCCGATAGGTGGTGGATTTTTAACAGAATACCTGGGATGGAGAAGCATTTTTTATTCAATTATCCCTTTGGGCATTCTTATAATCTATCTGGTAATAAGAAAACTTAAAGGCGAATGGGTAGAAGCAAAAGGAGAAAAGATTGACTGGCTTGGATCAATTATTTATGGAATATCATTGGTATTGTTTATGTACGGACTCTCGATATTGCCTGGCTATTTTGGAGGCATCCTGGTTTTAGCCGGACTTGTTTTTGTTTTTATGTTTATTGCCTGGGAACTTAAAACCGATAACCCTGTGCTTGAAATCCGGATTTTCAAGAACAATAAGGTTTTTGCCTATTCGAACCTCGCCGCTTTAATAAATTACGGCGCTACTTTTGCTATCGCTTTTTTATTAAACTTTTATTTTCAAAAGATCCAGGGAATGACCCCAAGACAAACAGGGGTAATTCTGGTTGCGCAACCAATTGTGATGGCGGTTTTTTCTCCGTTTATGGGCAGGCTTTCTGATAAAATTGAACCAAACATTGTGGCATCAATTGGTATGGCCATAACTACGGTTGGATTGTGTTTATTGATTTTTATAACCAATAGCACCAGCAAATATCTGATACTTGGAATTCTAATGATTCTGGGACTTGGGTTTGCATTCTTTTCTTCGCCAAACACCAATGCAATTATGAGCTCTGTTGAAAAACGCTATTATGGTATTGCTTCAGGCACTGTGGGGACGATGCGTTTGCTCGGACAAATGTTGAGCATGGGCGTTGCCATGTTGATCTTTTCGGCGTTTATAGGTAAAGTAAAAATTACACCCGAGGTTTATCCTCAGCTTTTGAAAAGTATAAATGTTGCGTTTGCTATATTTACAGTGCTCTGTTTTATAGGGATATTTGCTTCTTTAGCCAGGGGAAAAGTAAGGAAGGTGATGAATTAGTTTTATTGATATCAGATAATTGTTTGATCATATTTCCGGCCAAGCTGGCCTGATATCAACTTGTTCAATTTGATTTATGAAACAAAATCTATCGCCTTGCAAAGGTCTCTTACCCTAGCTTCTTTTTTATTTCATCCAACATAACCTTGGTCATTCCGGCAAGATCATAATTATCAGTTAATCCCCAGTCTTTTCTTGCAACGCTGTCGTCGATGCTTTTTGGCCATGAATCAGCGATAGCCTGTCGGAAATCAGATTTGTATGTTATCTCAAAATCAGGGAGGTGTTTTTTTACCTCAGCAGCAATCTCTTCAGGGGTAAAGCTAATACCGGCAACATTATAGCTTGAGCGTAACGAAAGGTTTGATGCATCGGTTTCCATC
>SDBT01015323.1_pt1 | contig 12184 bp, 11 predicted proteins | sample 2277101 | NCBI WGS metagenome assembly SDBT01 (sample SAMN10404973, study PRJNA504765) | marine sediment metagenome | isolation source: marine sediment core GS10_PC15, 103 cmbsf | place: Arctic Ocean: Southern Knipovich Ridge | collected 2010
TAACCTTTATCTATAGAGTAGGTATCCATAATAGATAATGAGTAAGCACAGGAGAAAATATACAAAAGATTTCAAGATAGAAATGGTAGAGAGTGTACTCAAGGGCTGCAGCACATTGGACCCGGTTAAATGACTACTTTTAACTTGACTATGTTAAAATATCTTTTTGACAATAATACTTTATCAGCGTGTCTAATATCTTCTCATCAGCTTTTCATTAGAAGTTTAAGTGCAGTTTCTACAAGTATCTTTCCAGCTTTTTTTGAGAGCATGCTGGCCCCAGCCTCATAACAACTTGATTTAAGAGCTTCTTCTGTACAAACATAGCCAGGCAGACAGCCGTTGGCGAGGCCTACTACTATAGTCTTTTGGTAAGGAGATTTCTCTTTTATTTCAAGTCCAAATTCTACAAATATCTCTCCGGGAAGTCCCACTATTCTGGTGTCTCCGATCGCAAGCACCTGCACTTCTGTCGGAAGCTCGTCTATTTCAAGTGAAATTGGTATATTTTTATTTTTGAGCCTTATATAGCCTAGAGTATTCTCTGCTCCCAGATTCTTAAGATTGGCATTCTGTATATCAATATACGGAGCTTTACTTTTTTTTAAATCCTGCCAATCATTTTTATTTTTTTCCACAAGTATTTTTTGCATTTCTTCGGAAGGAAGCTTTTTTAGAGGAAGATCGATTTTCTCCGATAGTACTTTAAGTTTCATGTCTTTTTTAAACTTGATTCTTTTAAGGATATCTTCTGCTACTTCCCCGATAATATAACCTACTCTTTTGGCTTCGCTAAAACTCTGTCCCTTGCGGAAATATCTGGTGCTCTGATCCCCGGATGTTCCTTGCATAAAAAGAAGATTTAGGGCTGGTTTTTTTTGGCTAAGATACTTCCTTATATACCCGGGATAGTCCGCACTTACAAGGGAACTATCTTCATGAAGCACTGTAGGGTGAAGTGCATATTTTACGATAGCCGCCCTTGATATATTATCACTGTCTTTTAAAGCTACTACCCAGACTTCCGGATCGGAAGGCCCTTCTGGATCTCTTCGATTTCCACCTATACCGTAGTTTGCCCCGCAGATTGCATAACCACTTCCAATACTTGCATTAAAAGTATCAGAATAAGCACGGACCACAAGCTTGACTATTTTGTTTTCAAGTTCATCTATATAATCTTTATCCAAATCCAGCCCATTTTCCAGAGCTTCTAAATCAAGTCTGCCTGAAGCCCATGGCCCAGAATGGGTATGTGATACCGATATAAAAATATTTTTTTTCGGAATTGAGGTTTTTTCATTTATCTTTTTTCTTACTTTTTTTACATATTTCCTTGAAAAAAATAGTAAGTCCATAGCTAACACTGCAACCTTTTCCTCTCCATTATCCAGATATATACAGCTTGCAAAAAGCGGATCGTTAACACCTGTATTATGACGGGGAAAATGCGGGTATCCAGCAAGCTCAATTCCCTTTTTTGGTGATATTTCCGTTATGGATGTTCCAGCTATTAACATATTATTATCCCTATCCAAGCTCCCTGTATATTTCCCCCAGGCGGTTTACTATCTTAGAATAACGTTCTTTCTTTTCAATGTAATTTTTCATTCTTTGCTTATCAGGCTTTATATATTTAAGAATAGAAATTTTGTTATCTCTCAAAAGGTTTCTATAACCTTTTCTTACATTATTGCCATACCTTGCTATCAGATAATTTCCCAATATCTCAAATGATGTATCCTCCATTATCATATAATCGAACCCAAGTATATTTGATTTTATTTCATTCCATATATAATTGCGGTTACCGCCGCCTATTACTTTAATCTTTTTCTTCTTGTCAAGCATCGAACCCTCGAGGTTTTTTATTCTTCTGTATATGAGATCATATTCAAAACCAAGACACTCAAGCATAGAAATATATATGCTATCAAGATTATGGTCCCATTTAAGACCATAGAGAGTACCATGATAAAAAGGTTGAGGGGGAGTGGTTCTTCCTCCAATATGAGGTATAAAATATAGATCTCCAGTTTCCATTATCCTATCAAGACTTCCGGCATCATAGTTAAACTTTTCAGTAAACCATTTGAAGAGATAACCACCAATAGCTACAACAGCCATCTGGTAATATATATCTTCTATTCCAGAATATATTGATGATATAGCTCTACCATCTGGATCAGGTATAAACCGGTCTGTAGAATAGCCCAGAACTGTATAAGTACCCGCTACATCCACAAGATCTCCCATTTTCAAAATACCGGCTCCAATAAAGCCTGCTATCTGGTCCCCTATCCCTGCAAGGACTTTTATATCATTTTTAGTTCCAAATTTTTCCTTCGGTATGGTACCGACTTCTTTGAAAGGTGGAAATATCTTGGGAAGTTTTGATATACATAGATCAATATCCTCTATGATATTTCTATTCCATCTGCCATTTATTATGTCTGCAAGCCCGCTCATTCCAAGCACGCTATAATCTATAAAAGCTTCATGCCCCTTCATACCTGCCAGTCTTCCCGCTACATAGGTTGTAAGATTTATGAACTTATAACTTTTTTTATATTCAAAAGGAAACTCATTTTTTATCCACTTCATTTTGGCCGCCATAAAAGGAACACCACCGGAAGAATTCCTTATTCTGGATGCCATTTTGCTTTCAATATAATCCAGATACTTGTTGGCCCTTGTATCTATTGAATATGTCCAGGGTATTATAACTTCCCAATTCTTATCAATTGAAAGTATACCTGCCATTTGTCCACTACAAATAAATCTTCCTGCGTTCCTAAAATACAAGGGGTGATTTTTTTTAATTTCCTGGATTTCTTTTAAGACTATATCATAATATTCTTCAGGTTTTTGATAGATACAGTTATCGTCGTTATAAGTTTTTGGTTTTCTTTCTGAAGAATATACGATATTTCCATAATAATCTATTAGAGCAGATTTTATCCGTGTAGTACCCAGGTCAAAGCACAAGAAATTTTCCATTTTCTGTCCTAAAAATAAAGTTTATAATTAGTATCCTACTCCCCAATCCGGTTTTATATCCGCAGCAGAAATTTCCGATACATAAACATCTGTTTTTAGTGTCTGCAGTATTGAAGTCGGCACAAGCGGAGTGACTTCTCCATGTAAACACAATCTTGTCATAAATCTTTGCCAGGATACTTTTGTACCATTCACGGTAAGACTATGAGTATCCATCCTGTATTTCGCTTTTATTATTTCCTTTGGACCAATGGTCGCAGCTTTTGGAGGCACCATTGCAAGATCTCCACTCATCCCAAAGCTTCCATGAAGAGAATTCTGGGCTATTGTCAGGGGGCTTAAAGTAACAATCCTGGGCCCCATTTTTTTCCAATCTTCAAGTGGAGCCTGGAATTCAGGAGCATCAGGTTCGATAAAAGCAAGATGTCCTGTCCATCCCGGCCCACTATAGCAGGCATCTGCATTTCCCAGATCTTCTATTATCTTTCCATAATCTTTCAGGTTTTTATTGGTAAGACCTACTACCTGATTTTCAGGCGGTCTTAAATCCTTGTCAATTTTGTAATAAAAATAATCTTTTACCGCTCGCAGGAAACCCTGACGGAAGGATTCCGGAGCTATATTTCCATCCTCATCGGCATATTCATCCATATTAAATGTATATAAATTTCTGCAGTTTACCCTGAATTTATTTATAAGATATGCAACTTTTTTATAACAATGTACTGGGTTGGGCAGAATCAATACAAGTTTTTTACCCTCATCAGCTGCCTTTTTTATCCTGAAAAACATATCAGCAATCCAGATTAACTCTATTTCATCATCCTGTACAACTCTTATTTTGTAATCCGGATTACTGTGCTTTGTAATATTTTCTCTTTTTATCTTTCTTACTTTTTCAATAACTTCCTTATTCTTATAAGGCACCCATCTAGACGGGGCGTAATTAAATTCTGTCATTCTTTCCTCCAATTTTTATAAATAGGTTTATTATTCATTATCAAATGCTAATTTTCCTCTGATAAAAACTTTGTTGATTTTAAAATTCTCATCAAAGGCTACCAGATCGGCGTCTTTGCCTACTTCTATGCTTCCTTTCCTGTATGAAATCCCCAGGGATTTCGCAGGATTATAGCTTGCCATCTGGATTACCTCATTAATTGTTGCAGATGTATTATCAAAAAAAGTTTTTATTGCCATATTTATAGGTATGACACTTCCTGCCAAACTACCATCTTCAAGTCTTGCAACACTGGAGTCTTTCTCCAATATTAACTTACTTACTCCTATTTCATGTTTTCCTGGTGACAGTCCGCTGACACTTAATGAATCTGTAATTATTATTATATTATTCTTTCCTTTAGTCCTGTAAATTAGCTCCATTATTACCGGATTAACATGTGTCAACTCACCTATTGCTTCCAGTTTAAGCTCGTCTCTTACCAAAATATATCCTTCCATGCCAGGATGCCTTACTCCCGGTTCAAAAAAATTCATCACTCCCATAGCATTGAACGAATGCGTGATATGACTTAGGCCCCTGTCAATTGCCAGATCCAGATCTTCTGGAGAAGCATCAGAATGACCGGCAGATGATATTATTCCATAACCTGATAAAAGTTCTATAACTTCCAGACAGCCTTTTAATTCAGGGGCCAAAGTCATTATTTTTAATAGACCATCAGAGGCCTTTATAATTTCTCTACATTTATTTACGTCAGGTTTTTTCAAGTACTTAAGGTCTTGCGCACCCCTGTACTTTTCACTCAGATAGATTCCTTCAATGTGAACTCCCAAAACTTCCGGTAAAAGCTTACCTTCGCAGTATTTGTTAAAATTCTTAATTAATTTAAAAGAGCTATAAATCAATTCAAGCGGTGATGCCATCAAGGTAGAAAGATATCCTGTGATACCCTGTTTTAGCTTATATTTTGAAATTGTGTCGATATCTCCATTCAAACAGTCTTCACCACCACCTCCATGAGTATGAATATCTATAAAACCCGGAGTCAGGAAATTTCCTTTTAAATCAATAATATTGTATTCCTGTAGATTGGGTATCAAAATATTCTTCCTGATTATTCTGGAAATTTTTCCATTCTCGATCAATAGATTGCAACCATCTATTGTTTCAAATGGAGTTATAATAACCATGTTTTCTAATAAATACTTGTTATTATTTTTCATGTATATACCTTCTGAATATTATTAGTTTAGGGATCAATCAAAAGTAACTTTTTCCAAATATTTCTTCATATAATTTTACATAATCCTGCCTGGTAATCTCTCTCGGAACTCTATCAACAGCCATATGCTTAATAGAATACTTGCTGAGTAACCCGATATCGGGATTGCTTATCTCCTTCCAGGGAGGATCAATACCTAAATCTAAGATTAATCTTTTCGTCTCCTTGATGCATCTTTTGGCCAGGTCCTCATCTTCTTCTTCAGGATTAAAAGATTTGTTAATATTTCTATAAATCACAGCAAACTTGTCACTGCAATCCGATAATAAAAATTCCATCATAGCTGGAAGAGCAACGCCACACGCATAACCATGCGGAATATTATATAATCCTCCCAGCGGTTCAGCGATTGTATGAGTAGAACCACCTTTCCCAGCATATATAGCAATGAGACCTAAAATGCTCGCCATTGCCATTTCCGAGCGTGATTCAAGGTTTTTACCATCAAAAACAGCTGATTTTAAATTCTTAAAAACCATTTCTATTGATTTAATGGCAAGAGCATCTGAAAAACTATTCGAATAGGGGGAAACAAATGCGTCAAAAGCATGAGATAATATATCCAATCCACATTCAGCCGTAGTTTTGGGTGGCAGAGTAGTATGCACAACAGGGTCAATTACTGCTACTAAGGGAAACAAATATTCAGAGAAAAAACCTGTTTTAAGTTTTCTTCTCTGGTCTACAATTACTGATACAGGAGAAACCTCTGCACCGGAACCAGCTGCAGTAGGTACTGCGATTATCGGTTTTACTGCATCCGTGATAAGTTTTTTTTGATTTTCAATCTCTGACACATAATTATATATATTTCCCTCATGAGTTAATGCCACACTGATCCCTTTAGCCAAATCTATCGAACTTCCGCCCCCGATACCCAGAATACAGTCGAAATTGTATTTTCTGAATTTTTGACAGGCATCCATAATCATCATAATTGTTGGATTAATCTCTACTCCATCATAGATTTCATATTCTATACCTTCACCTGAAATATTATCAAAAATCTCATTAATATATTTGAGCTTAATGATATTCTTATCAATACATATCAGAACTTTTTGATAATTTTTGTTTTTTAATATCCTTCCAATCCTGAATCGTGAATCTACCCCGAATATTATTTTAGTCTTTATATAAATCTCAAAACTTCTATTTTCTATATTTTTCACAATGAGCCTTCTTTATGACGATTCAAGCAGAATATCGGATAATATTTTTGCCTGTTCAAATTTATAATATGGATATTCATTTACTATTTTCCCATCCAGAAAAGTCAATACTCTGTCACTTATTCCAGTAAGTTCCGGTATTTCTGCCGAAACTATGATTATTGCAACCCCTTCGGCTGCCAGATTTTCGATAATCTTATATATTTCTTCCTTCGCTCCGACATCTATACCTCTTGTGGGATCATCTAGAATTAAAACTTTCGGTTTCCGTGTCAGGCATTTTCCTATTAGAACTTTCTGCTGATTTCCTCCGCTTAGACTCGAGACTTTTTGCTTTAAGGACGATACTTTTATACTCAGGCTTTTAATAAGCTCACTTGCTATGTTTTTTTGCATTCCATTTCTTATCCATCCAACGGAACTTATCCAATTAAGCGACATCAGTGTTAGATTCTCATCATATGGCATCAGGGGTACAATACCTTCTTTTTTACGGTCATGAGGACTGTATAGAACACCTTTCTTTATTGCATCCAGCGGGGATTTGAATCTTACTTCTCGACCGTTTAAATAAATGCAACCATTGTCAAATCTATCTAAACCATATATTGCCCTGCATAATTCTGATCTTCCTGAACCCAGAAGCCCGCTTAATCCCAGCACTTCTCCTTTTCTTACGTTAAAACTTATGTCTTTAAATAACCTTTTCAGTGTGAGATTTTTTATTTCCAGGATAACTTTGTCCAGTGTTTGTCTTCTTTTTCTTGAGAACATTACATTAACATCCTTGCCAACCATCAAATTTGCAACTTCGTGTTGATCAAGTTTTTCAATCCCGCTTGTTTCCACTACATTGCCATCCCTGAGGATTGTGACCTTATCCGATATCTGGAATATTTCTTCGAGATGATGGGATATGTAAATAATAGAGGCACCATTCCGGGCCAGTTTTTTTATTATACCAAAAAGAAAATTAACTTCTTTTTCAGGCAAAGCTGATGTAGCTTCATCCATTATAAATAACCATGAATCTCTGATAAGAGCTTTTGCTATCTCCACAATTTGCTGCTCTGATACGGAAAGATCATAAATATTTGTTTTTGTGTCTATATTAAAATCAAGGTTTTTTAAAATCTCTCGCGATCTCATGTGCATTTCTTTTTTATTTAGCATCAGGCCTGCGGAACCAGTGGTCTCCATTCCCAGAAAAATATTCTGAGCAATATTCAATTCCGGAATCAATGAAAATTCCTGATGAATTATGCTTATTCCAAGATTAGAAGCTATTCTGGGGTTAGTAATATCTATAACATTGTCATTTATGTATATTTCCCCTTCATCCTTTTGGTAAACTCCGCTAATAATTTTCATCAGAGTAGACTTACCTGCCCCGTTCTCACCAACCAATGCATGGATTTCTCCACTTTTTAATTCCAGATTAACATTATTAAGCACTCTTATTCCGGAGAATGATTTACAGATATCTACAACTTTTAATTCTCTCTTATTTTTTAAAATTTCTTTATCAAGAATAGATTTTTCTTCTGTATCAAAATTCTGAATCATAAAAACCTCTTTATATTTAATTATTTATTCCTGGATTATCTTAAGTCTTCCATAAATGAAGACTGCACCAATCATTATTGAACCTTTTACAATATACTGATAAAAAGGTGATATTGGCATCAAACCGAGAATATTCAGGATAATCGCAAGCATTATTACTCCTGTAAATGACTCAACAAGATCTCCTTCTCCACCTGCAATGCTTATACCACCAAGAACCACTGCTACTATGGTTTCAAATTCTACTCCCAGCCCTGCCCATGGTTGAGCGGAAGATAATCTTCCAACCACAAAAATGGAGCACAGACCTGCCATCACCCCGGAAAACATGTATATATACAATATTATTAATTTTGTTTTAATCCCTGCTACTATAGCCGCATTTTCATTGCCGCCTAAAGCATAAGTACTTCTTCCAAAAATTGAATGGCCTAAAACAAAATGGAATATCACGTATAGTGTAAATATTAGTATGAGAATTACCGGAATGTTAAAAATTGATCCCTGTCCTAGATAATTGAAAGTTTTATTAACAATCGATATAGTACGTCCTCCGGTTATCGTTATAGTTGCTCCCCTTGCTATCGCCATAAAAGCAATTGTTGTCATAAATGCATTTATCTTAAAATAACCAATCATAATCCCGTTTAACAACCCTACCAATCCACCAACCACCAGGCTACCTAACATACCGATAAATGGATTGCCAGTAAACTGATAGATTAGAACACCCATAACTCCTGACAATGCAAGATTTGAACCTATTGATAGATCCAATCCTCCGGATATCACAACAAATGTCATGGGTATAGCCATAATCGCAAGGACAGAAGCTTGGACTAATAAATTAGTTATATTGCCTGTACTTAAGAAAACAGGGCTTATAAAAGAGGATATGATTACTAATAGTACATTGATTAAAATCAATGCAATTATCCTTAAATTATTTTTTATTTTTAATTTTATTATGTTCATTAATTATCTTCCTATTTTTTCCCTACTTAAAAGAATTTCTCCTGACAGAGGTTGATCTCTGTCAGGAGTATTACTTTATTTATTCAGCAGGAGGTTCCCAGTTTAGAAATTCCACATCAACATTTTCGATAATTTCTATTGCCTGATCAGGAATAATCCAATTTATTTCCTGATCATATCCGTTAGCTACGAGGGTATCCCAAGTATCCTGATTCATAACCGGCAGATAATCGAACCACAGAACATCCGGCAATGTCTCGCCCCGGGCCAGCTTTATAGCTACAGTTATATTGAAGGCACCTATTCTTCCAGCACCTGAAAGCAGATCGATTGTAACTCCGTTTTCATTACTATTCTTAATCATTTCTACTGCCTTTATATCCCCGTTTTGGCTGAACAATGGGAATTCGCCTATTCTTCCGGCATTCTTGATAGCTTCGATTGCTGAATACATATCAGGATCCGTTGTAAATATAACAGCATCTATCTTGTCATAGGCAGTTAACCATCCTTCCATAATGCTCTGAGAAAGAGCAGGGTCCATCTTGGCTGGCTGTTCATCCAGTAAAGTTATATTATCGTATTGTGCAACTCCTTCTTCTATGCCTTCTAGATACTGGTCAAGAATCCAGTTTCCAGGAATTCCTGAAGAATACAGTATATCCCCTTCATAGTTAAGATAAGCAGCTACCATATCCATCAACATTTTAAAAGCATCTTTTGCGGGGAAAGGCGTTGAAACATTACCGGGGGTTTCAACAAGATTAGACGCTGTTAGTGTAGGTATACCCGCGGCATAAGCTTTCTCAATAGCTGGAATTACAGCAACTGGGTCCAGAGGATCAATAAATATAACATCTACATTCTGCTCTACAAAGCTCTCGATTAGAGCTATCTGCTTTTCAAGGCTGCCTTCTGAACTTTTCCAGATTACTTCGGCATTCAATACATCTGCCATCTGGTCTCCACCTTTGATGAGGTCCACAAAGAACGGATTTGTAACATCAACCATTACTGCTCCAATTACTATTGTCTTTTCTTCGGTAGGTTCTTCGGTTGTTTCCTCAGCAGGAGCTACCTCTTCTTCTGCTGTAGGTTCTTCGGTTGTTTCCTCAGCAGGAGCTACCTCTTCTTCTGCTGTAGGTGCAGTCTTGCAACTTACTCCTCCCAATACCATCGAGGCGATAAATACAAGCATAAGTAAGTATACTGGTATTTTTTTCATTTTGACTTCCTTTCACTCTATTAGTTTTAATGATCTCGACTTGCGTTTGGTTTTTAAAACACCTCCTTCACACCAGATGTCTAATTAATATTCTTTTTAAAAAAAATTACTTATGATATTCATTTTCTCCAACTATTTTCTGATTCTTATTGATCTTTCAAAAATTAATGCAAATGCTATAAGCAGGCCTCTGTACAAATCCTGAGACTCAGATGGGACTTTGAGAAAAACCAGGCCATTGGCTATGATCCCAATGAATACAACACCTAAAAATACTCCAACAACATTACCTTTTCCACCCGTAACGCTTGTTCCTCCTATTACGGCAGCAGAGACACCATCCAGTAGCATAGGAAAACCACTCATAGCTGGTGATATTAAGGACATCCTGCTAACCAGTAGGATTCCACTTATACACATTAAAAATGCGGCAACTATATATGAAAAAAATTTTACCAATACAATATTAATGCCGGCAAGCCTTGCATTATTCTCGTTTCCACCAATTGCACGAGTGTATATCCCGTATTTTGTATGTTCTAAAAGAAAATTACCCAGGATGAAAAAAACAACCAGGGAAATAAATGTAACCGGTATCTTACCAATTGTCCCCCTGCCAATGTAATGTAAAACTGGATTATCCATAGTTAATATTCTTCCACCCAGTATCAATTGTATTACTCCCTGGAGAATAACCATCATAGCCAGTGTTGCTATTATCGGGGAAAAATGAAGTCTGGTTATCAATAAACCATTAATAGCTCCTATAAGTAAACCAGAGAGAATGGAAACCACTATTGATAGAAATATATTTCCCGTAAAAAAATAGAACATCCCCATTACAGCTCCGGCAATTGTTGCACCGACACCCAGTGAAAGATCCAGTCCGCCGCCAATTAAGACAAACATTGAACCCAGTGCTATTAAAGCTATTGGGGCAATCTGTCTGGAAAAGTTTGAAATATTTTCAATAGAGAGAAATCTGGGATTCAAAATACCAAAAACAATTACAATTATAATTACCAAAAACCCTATTCCATAATTTTCTATTAGCTTTCGGAATTTGATATAGCTCCTATTGTTTGCTATTATGGATTCCTTTAAAGTATTCATACAAACCTCTAACTCTCCTGACTAATAAATTAAAATTAACTAAATACATCAATATATAGCAACCTTTGAATCAACATTAAACAAATGAGTTTTATCAGTATCAACTCTTAAATTAAGGATCTCTTCTTTTCTGGGAGTAATTTCTTTTTTACTTACTACGCATATCCTGTTTTTGCCATTCTTTAAGTACAAAATATATTCTGCACCTGCATTTTCCACTACTTCTACTTCGAACCGAATTTTTGTATCCTCTTTTGTTATGGTAATATTTTCGGGCCTTATCCCAAGTATATACTCTTTCTTACGCCCGTCAGCTTCAATTTTTTCAAGAAGTTGATTTGTCAATGCCATTTCTAATCCATCAGAATAAACAACCCCGTTTTCTATACTTACATTAATAAAATTCATCATAGGGGACCCGATAAACCCAGCGACATATAAATTATTTGGATGATCGTAGACCTCTTCGGATAACCCGATCTGCTGAATAATACCATCCTTCATAACAACCAATCTATCACTCATTGTCATAGATTCAAGCTGGTCATGGGTTACATAAATTACACTGCCCTTTAGACCGGTGAACAATATCTTCAGGTCTGCCCGCATCTGCGTCCTCAATTTTGCATCGAGATTAGATAAGGGTTCGTCTAGCAAAAATAATTTAGGTTTCCGGACTATCGTCCTTCAGATTTTTTCCCTCAAATTTAATTCTCATTGCGGTGAGGTAGGTTTTTGCGATAACACAATCAAAACACCCTTCCTCATAATATAACTTAACTTCCATTCTTCCTCCTTTATGTTTTTCTTCAATAAATTATAATTTATTTTTTTCTTATCACTATTTTTAATGAATTACCTAATCAAGCAATTTAATATTAATGTAA
>SDBT01015324.1_pt1 | contig 12184 bp, 9 predicted proteins | sample 2277101 | NCBI WGS metagenome assembly SDBT01 (sample SAMN10404973, study PRJNA504765) | marine sediment metagenome | isolation source: marine sediment core GS10_PC15, 103 cmbsf | place: Arctic Ocean: Southern Knipovich Ridge | collected 2010
AGCGGTACGTGAGGCTCGGCGTGGAGTGGACGGGCTACCCGGACGATCTGGGCATGCAGCAGGGCCCGAGGCCGAGCCCACCACATTTCCAGAAGTACACCAAGCCAACCTACGCCAGACTAACGGCTCCGGCCCGCGACAGGGGATGTGTGGTTCATATGCATTCTGATGGAGATATCCGTGCCTTGGCACAAGATTTACTCGACGTCGGGGTGAATGTGCTGAACCTGCAGGATCTTGTCAACGGCATCGGTTGGATCGCGAACAACCTGAAGGGACGAGTCTGCATTGATTTAGACATTGACCGGCAGTTGATTGTCCACTCCGGGTCACCGACCGAAATCGACACACACATACGAGATGCTGTCACCAAGCTGGCAAGCAGACGGGGAGGTCTGATGCTTAAGCACGGACTCCATCCCGGCATCCCTCTGAAGAACGTCAAAGCCGTAATGGATGCGATGGAGAAGTATGCAGCGCACTTCTCATAGGAATACAATGCCGAACCAAATGATGCAGACGGACCTGAATAAGCTACCCCGCTGGCGGGGCTTCAACCTCCTCTATTTCTTCCACACGAAGAGTGATTGCACCCCCCTTGTTCTGTCATGATGAATCAGAAAGAAAACGCACGCAGAATCATTGATTTTGACAATCCGGAGCGCGTTGTTTCCGGATGTCCCAGTCACGGATTAGCCTATCTTGGATGTAATCACGAGGGGTATGAGGGCGGCGGACATCATCTCCCTGTCGGCTCAAAATGGACCGATATCTGGGGCACGGAATGGCATCGTGAACACGAGGGTGTGATGGGGTTCCCCCGAGGAAATCCCTTAGCAGACCTGTCAAATGCCCTGTCCGGATACGACTGGCCGGACCCCGACGATGAGAGACTCGTCGGAAAGCTGGAAGCCGACGCCGCTGGGTGGGAAAAGGACGACACCTTTCTTTGTGGTTCGCACCGTGATACGCTCTGGGAGAAGAGCTACATGCTGGTTGGGATGGAGAACATGATGTGCTCCTTCTATTCCGACCCCACAGCAGTGCGCGAACTTCTTCACGACATCATTGATTTCCAGCTTGGCATTGCAGAGCACTACCTCGCGCTCGGTGTCGAAATGGTCACGATGACTGACGACCTCGGGACCCAGCATGGCCTGTTGCTGTCGCCCGCTGTAATTAAGGAATTCCTTGTTCCTGAGTACCGGCGTCTCTTCGACATCTACAAGCGTCGCGGTGTTCTCGTGAACTTCCACAGTTGCGGGCACATCGAGCCCATTCTCGACGTGTTCATGGATCTCGGCGTTGATGTCCTCAACCCCGTTCAGGCGTCTGCGAACGACCTTGAGGGCGTTCGCAGAACGACTCAAGGCAGGATGGCGCTCCAGGGCGGCATCAGTTCCGGGTTGATCGTGAGCGGTCCGATCGAAGAGATTCGGGAAGAGGTGCGGCAACGTATCCGGCAGCTTGGCCGCCATGGGGGGTATTTCTGCGCGCAGGATCAAGGCATGCCGTGGCCTGCGGCACACATTCGCTCTCTCCATGATGCCGTCGAAGAGTTTGGGGAGTACCCTCTCAAGCAGGAAGGAACTTAAAGGTGATGAGACAGAACAATACGTTGCACCGGATCGCGCTTAGAGGCGCGCGACCGGTGATCTCCAGTGTTCGGCAAGAAGAAAGGAGCTTTCATGGCAGAAATAGTTACGTTGGATGAACTCGCTAAGATGATAGATCATTCCTTGCTTCATCCTACGATGACAGATGAGGACATTATTAGAGGATGTGAGCTGTCAAAGAAGTATAATGTAGCCACTGCATGCATTAAACCATACTGCATTCCTGTCGTTAGAGAATTGCTTTCTGGTTCTGACATCGGTGTATGCCCTGTGATCGCTTTTCCGCATGGGAACAGTGCCACTCCCATAAAAGTCAAAGAAGCAGAAGCGGCTGTTCTGGCTGGCGGGAGTGAAATAGATATGGTTGTCAATGTAGGGAAAGTACTAAGTGAAGACTGGGATTATGTGTCAGAAGAAATCAAGTCTATTAATGATGCTGTTACTACGAATCAAGCTATTCTAAAAGTGATATTTGAAAATGATTATTTGCAGGATGGGCATATTATCCGATTATGTGAAATATGCTCCGAAAATCAGGTTGCCTTCGTGAAGACTTCGTCGGGATATGGATTCGTCAAACAAGACAATGGTATGTACAGTTATAAAGGTGCCACGGATCATCACCTTAAGCTCATGAGGAAACACACTTCAGCGTCAGTTCAGATCAAGGCGGCCGGAGGAATCCGTACTCTTGATGATTTGCTTCGCGTGAAAGAATTGGGGGTTACACGAGTAGGCGCTACTGCTACTGAAACAATTCTTGAGGAGGCAAAACAAAGAGGCATAAAATAATTGCCGAACAAAAGGATGCACTTGACTGGTATTCCGCTGCCGCTTCATACCAGCAAGTGATTCTAGACGTTAGCTTTTGAAAATCGAGAGGAGGTCCAAACGACATGTCTGACATGCTGGTTAAATTGTACGATCTGCCGGAAGTGGAATCCTTTATCAAAAGGCTTAAAGATCGAGGGATCGTAATTCGCACTGCCATGCCTTACGAGAAACATGACGTTGTCGAGTGGGTGCGGGGCTCGTTCGGTAGGCGTTGGGCGAGTGAATGTGACGTTGCTTTCAGCAATCATCCCGTTTCTTGCTTCATAGCTACAGAGACAGGAAAAATCATAGGTTTTGCCTGTTATGACAGCACATGCAAGGATTTCTTTGGTCCCATAGGCGTCGACGAGATAAAGCGAGGCCTCGGAATAGGCAAAGCCCTTTTTCTGTCTTGCCTCCATGCAATGGCTGCGAACGGATATGCCTATGCCATCATCGGTGGGGCTGGTCCCACCGATTTCTACGCCAAGACTGTAGTGGCAACACCGATAGAGGGGTCTTCGCCCGGAATTTATCGTGATCAATTGACGGAGAAAAAACCTAACAAGCCGGATGCAGGCGACGGCAAATAGCCGCGGCTGATCCGCGACGGTTCGGTTGAAAGGACGGTGTGACGATGGCAGAAGCGACTCGTGACGCTTTCTGGATATGGGGGCATGAGGCCGGGGGTTTTCATCGACACAGGAACAACATGTGGCGACTACCAGGCACATCCCGGATGACACCAGCCGAGGGTGCGTATTATATGGGGATCCCCAACATCATGGTGGTCCGGTTCGCTAACCAGCCCGCACCGCCTTTCCGGCAGTATGCGCTGCCACTGCGGCCGTTGAAGCGTATCGTATGGTCGATAGTGGGCGACTCCAGTTCAGTGAGCAACGATCAACAGCCCGACATCAAGGAGGTCATCTCCCTGAGTGAGGATTTTCCCAACCTCACCGGTGCGATCATGGACGACTTTTTCCTCGATGACCAGCAATCTCCAGGACGGTACACGCCCGAAGAGGTTGAAGGCTTCCGGGCGCAACTTCACGCGACGCCACGGCCTCTGGACCTGTATGTCGTTCTCTATACACACAATCTCGATCTGCCGCTCAGAGCGCACCTTGATGCAGTGGACGTCATCACGTTCTGGACATGGAATGCCAAGGACCTGAACTCCCTGGAGAGCAACTTCCGTCGCCTCGAAGACACAGCGCCAAGCAAGCGGAAACTGCTGGGCCTATACATGTGGGATTTTGGGCTCAGCGCACCCATGCCCATGGATGCCATGGAGCATCAGTGCCGCCTGGGTTTGCAATGGTTGCGTATGGGACGTATCGAGGGGCTGGTCTTCCTGTCAAACTGTATTGCGGATCTGGAACTTGAGGCCGTTGAATACGCACGGCGTTTCATTGCCGAGGTGGGCGACAAGCCGCTTGCGCGCCGCATAGCCGGCCAGAGCCATCCCTGACCCCATGGCGATGGACAGGACATTAGACAACCGAACCCGTCGTTGCACGCGACGGCTTACAGCCGCGCGTGAACGGTGATGTTAGCTTGATACAAACTACGCTAATCAAGGAAACTGAGAATGCATAACTCACTCCATATTCGCAAGTTATTGCGCGAAGTCAATCGTAACCCCATACACCGACTGAGACGGGATCCCCACAGGACTGTGGCAAGGGACCCCGACGCTGCGCCAGGCAACAATGAGTTTCTACTTGCCGACTGCTGGAAAATCGAAACCGCATTGCCATCAGACATCGCACAAGCCATTAGGGAAGACCTTTCTGACTTCTTGCAGCGTATGGGCGTCGACACCGCAGATCAAACGCCAAACACGATCAGCGTGTCCCTTGACAATGAGATGGCTGCACGGGACTGTCGGCTGACTTTCGAACCGGATTCTCTTCGCATTGAAGGAGGCGATATCAGTGGGCTATGGGCCGGCGTGACCTGGTTTGAATGGGAGATGCGTACGCGCCGCGGTCCGATCCTGCCGAGGGGAGTATTCGAGAAACGCGCCGCCTGGGGCATGCAGATCAGCCAGGGACCGTGGGGAGGGAACTACTCTGTTCCTGACTTCTCTCCGGAGTATCTGAGCAACGATGCATTCCGCTTGTATGCCCACTACGGCGTGAACTCCATGATGATCTATGGCGACATGCTATGCTACATCAACAGTCGCATTCTTCCTGAGCTCAACTGCCCTGATTATGATGCGAACATCCAGATGTTAAAGGACGCAAGCAGACGTGCCGCACGCTATGGTGTGCATTTCACCTACGTACCGGTGGGGCCCAAGCTAAGACCGGGGCATCCTGTGTTTCGGAATCATCCTGATGTGCGGGGGGCGGGAGTTCACAGAAATTCCCTGCTTCATTTTCTCTGCTCCAGCAGCCCCAAGGTTCTTGCGTTCTACGAGGAAACTTTCGAAAATCTTTTCCGCGAAGTGCCGGAACTAGCCGGTGTGATAATGATCACGTTCTCCGAATCGTTCTACCACTGTCGAATGTGGGAAAGGATAACCCGAATACCGTGTCCATCCTGCGCAGAGATTCCCGTGAACCAAATGGTGGCTGGACTCGTCGAGGCCGTGAACAGGGGGGTCAAGAGAGGCCAGGCGGAGGCATTCACGAGCATGTGGGTCTATTCGTGGCCACACGGTGACCGCAGAAACGCGTTTCGCGAGCTCTCACCAAGCATTGGGGTGTTCCATCACATCGATAAGGACCACAAGTACAAGAAGAACGGGTACACAAAGAGCATCTGGGATTACAGCATCGACTACCAAGGGCCGACGCCTGCCATGGTAGAATTAGCAGACTTCGCCCATACGACGCAACACCCTCTCTTCGTAAAGACGGAGACCGGCATCGGACTGGAAGTCATTCAGTTCCCCTATGTCCCGGCCATGCAGCATCTCGCCGGAAAATGGCAGAACGTGCGCAAGTTGCGGCCGTTTGGAGTGCATCAGTCGTGGCTGTTTTTCGGCATGTTTGGCTCACGCGCCGAGGAACTCGGCTTTTGGGCCGCCTACCTGTCCTCCCAACCCGCTGATAATTTCATCGAAATGATGGCCGTACGGGATTTCGGTCCGCAGGCCGCTCCCCACGTCATAGCCGGGTGGGAATGCATGAGCCGTGCGGTAACGCACTTGCCCTGCCTGCACCTTAGATACTACTACATCGGTCCCAGCTTTCTTGGTCCGGCGCATCCACTCGTGCCAAACGACAACGAAGAGGTGCCCGACGTATTCTATGCCTATCTGTTTTACCTGCAGGAAGGCGAGGAGACTTTCTCTGTGAAACAGATCGAGCAAGCTCGGACATGCCTCGTTATGCAGACTCTCCCAGATTCCTCGAAAGACGTCGGTATTGTACCTGATGATCCTGACAGCGACGGATGGGATCTTGTTGCAGAGGAATATGCTATCGCTGCTCGTGAAGCCTGCCAGGCGTGCAATCACTTAAAAACAGCGTTGCCGCTGACGAGAACGGACGTCGACAAGGAGAATCTGCAGGAGGAACTGTTTCTTACGGAACTCCTGTATCGAACATTTCTTAGCTGTGAGCATACAATTCGCTTTCTTCATGCTCGGAAGCGGTGGGAAGACAAAGGGCTCCTGAAGTATCACAGGGAAATGGTTGAGACGGCCAAGCAGGAAAGGGAAAACGCGCTTGCAGCGCTACCAATTTACCGGAAAGCGCCGTGGCTGGATGTGAAGTTGCGAACAGACGGAAACTATAGTCCATGCATGGATATGATCAAAGTCAAAGTGGATTGGATAGATCGTTTCCTGGCTGAGAGTAATCAGATAGCTGAGCTTTAACGTTAGACCTCAGAAGTAATACATAATGAAATCGAATCTGGAATCTGAAATGGATAAGAATTCGCAGGGGCAAGGTGGATCGACTAACATTCCGTCGTCCACTTCTGGCGTTGGCCAGCTATACGGATTTCATGCTGCTTGTGCCAGTGCATCGGAGAATCCTGAGTCGCTATCAAAGGATGTGAACTGTAGTGCTCAGCAGATAAAAAATAAAGCCCGGGAATTAGGAGCAGATCTTGTAGGCATCTGCAGGCTGAATAGACGGTGGCTCTACAAGGACAACTCTCTCGACAAGCATCACGGGACAGTAGATTTCTCATGGGTAATAGTAGTTGGCATTGCGATGAATGCTGAGTCCTTTCGAGTATCCCCATCACCTGCAATTCGGGATGAAACGAGCAATGGATACCGTCGCATGGAGCGTGTTGCAGGCGAACTCAGCAGGCACATTGCAACTCTAGGTTACAACGCTTTCTCAACCGGCAACGGCCTAGCCCTCAGCGTTCCTCAAGCCGTTGAGGCCGGGCTGGGACGATTAGGAAGGAACTCTTTGCTGATTGCTGAACAATTCGGCCCATGCCTACGAATCTGCAAAGTTTTCACAGACATGCCGCTCAAAGCAGATAGAACGCCACAGGCTTTCTTGGCCGAAATCTGTCGGGATTGCAGTCTTTGCGCGGATGCATGTCCGGCAGCAGCCATCGAGACAGGACGCATACCGTTGGATAAGGTTTGGCGGATTGACGGGAATCTTTGCAGTGCACACTGGAAAAAGGTGAATCGCGAATGTGCTGGCTGCATAGCCGCGTGTCCAGCAACATGGAGAAACAGGGTGTCCTGACGACGTCCAGTGTAGTTCCGGTCCAGAGGTCTAAATCGCATGCACACTGACCCTGTATTCGTTGTGCTCATCACGGGCTGGTTGAATGAAAATATGTCAAAGAAGGACCGTTAACCAATTGAATGTGAATGCTGTTGAAAAACGAAAAATCCCTGACACGCGTCTGCCGTTTGTTAATACCGAAATCTCGGAAATAAATTTCCGTGGGGAAAGATGCCTGGTCAGCAGTGTCTGGGCCGGAGCCGCAGGCGGGCGGCTCTACTTCTGGAATCCGGATACCAAAACCCACGCCTGGCGTCTACTGCCAAACGGCATACCCGGCGCCTACATGCTGAAGCAAGGCCGGGACGGCAAGCTGTATATCGGCTGCGGAAACGGCGACCTTATCCGCTACGATCCGGTGGCCGATGATTTTGAAGTGCTGGTGGCTGGCGAACTGCATTCCATTACGTGGGGGGGCTGTGTAACCGACCGTTACGTGGTGTGGGCCGCCTCACCCGGGGAAGTTGGTGTGTATGATTGGCGGAAAGATGAGCTTGTGAAGGTTTTCCGCCCGTTAGACACAGAAACACCCACAGCACTCTACGGTCACAGTGTGATCGAAGCGCCGGACGGCAAGATAATTGTCGGCATAAACACGCCCCAGTCCCGGTTGATTGTCCTGGACCTGGAGACCATGGAACCGTTATCTCACACCCCGGAAGCGTTGCGGCCCGGAAATTATGTCTATGATTTGGCTTTTTTCACAGAAAAGTTGTTCGGATTTCCCTACGGGAACGAAATCCTGCTGTTCAGCTACCCGGAGATCGATCTGCAGCAGCGGATTCCGGGCCCTCAAGGGACAAAGACACTGCGCGGAAGACTGTGCGCACGGCAAGGTGAATACTACGCGGTTGCGAATCCCGCGGATACACTGCTCAGGTTAGACCGGGAACGGGGATGCTTTGAAGTGCTCGCTGAGAATTGGAGCGGTGATCGGGTGGGTGCAACCGGAACCTTGGGGGGGGAAGACTTCTGCGCTGTAACCGTGGCAGGTGATGCCCACCGCTATGCTGCTGAGTCCAGGAGCACGGACCGTCTGGACCTTGAAGCCACAGGCCTGCTTCCAGCACATGCCCTTTGCGCAGCACCCGAGACGCGAACAATCCTAGGGGCTCCGTTCATCAACCAGCGCTTCTGGACCATTGATCTTGAGACCGGCGAAGGCCGAGACTGCGGTCGTGCCGCACCCGGCGGCGGCCAGATCAACCAGATCGTGTGGGATCCGGTTACCGCGCGGTTCATGCTAAGCAGCTACACGACTTGTTCGGTGACAGCCTTTGATCCATCCCGGGAAGCCGTCTGGCCTGACAACCCCGCTGTACTGACAAGCGCTCATGATCAGGGACAGATGCGTCCCATGGCCCTGGCTCACGATGGCACGCACATTTGGATGGCAACCAGCCCGGAATACGGGACCCTGGGTGGAGCCCTATGCCGGATTAACCCGCGGACAGGCAGCATCGATGCCTGGCGGCATATCGTACTCGACCAGAAGATAAACGCGCTCGTTCTTGACCCCAACCGGAAGCGGGTTTACTGCTCTTCCGAGATCTACGCGGACTGCAATTCAGCACCTCCGAGGGCGACCACCGCGAGACTGGTTTCTTTCTGCATGGAGACCCTCACGGTCCTGCGCTCTGACACAGTGCGTGAGGAAGCTCCGTGCGTAAAGGTCTTCGCCCTGCTGGAAGACGGCAACGTTCTGGTCCAGGAAGCCACTAATTTACACGCATGGAACACTGAAACCGGTGCAATTACGGATTTGGGACCGGCGCCGGGCTTCATTAGGTCGGCCCTTTCCTGGACACCTGACTACGGCATGTTCATTTCCGCGGATGGTTCTATCAGCCGGGTAACGGTAAAAGACGGCGAAATACAATTGGAAGAACTCATTGAAGAAGATGGTGCCTTCCTGCAGGTGGCGGATGACAAACTATGGTACGCGTACGAAGATCATATCTGCTCTGTAGAGTTACGCCGGATGAAGGCGACGTTAGCCATTAAATAACTTCTTGGCAAAGTACACAGGGGGCATTATGAAACAAAGAAGAAACGTTCTCTCTCTTACCATGAAGTTGCTCTCCTTTAACACAATCAATCCGCCTGGACAGGAAAATGATTGCGCAAGATTTGTTGGGAAATTACTCGAAGATGGAGGATTCAAGACCAGTTACTATGAATTCTCAGAGGGCAGGACGAGTCTACTTGCTAGATTGGAAGGAAGTACTGACAAACCACCAATTTGTTTCACGGGCCACATTGATACTGTACCTCTTGGAACTGTGGAGTGGCAGAAAGATCCGTTTGGCAGCGAGACTGATGGCGACAAGCTATACGGAAGAGGTTCTACTGATATGAAGAGCGGTGTAGCTGCGATGGTTCTCGCAGCATTGACAGTAGCCAAAGTACCTGGTAGAAAAGCAGGCATAACTTTGGTCATTACTGCCGGTGAAGAAACAGGTTGTCAAGGAGCTTATTGCTTAGCTGAATTGGGTAGTGTGCTGGGAAAGGCAGGTGCAATTGTTGTTTGTGAGCCGACTTCAAATTATCCTTTAGTCGGACATAAAGGAGCGCTTTGGATTGAAGCCTGTACAACCGGCATCACCGCGCATGGCTCAATGCCGGCTCAAGGGACCAATGCGATTTATAAGGCGGCACGAGTTATAGATAAACTCGAGAAGTTTCAGTTTAACATTCCTCCCCATCCACTATTAGGATCTCCAACTCTTAATGTCGGGACAATTTCAGGAGGTATGAATATCAATTCTGTACCGGACAAAACGGTTATTGGCATTGATATCCGGACTGTTCCCGGTCAGTGTAATCAGAACGTTTTTGAAGAATTACAATCCTATCTCGGAGATGAAGTGGAATTCAACCGCGTACTAGACGCTGATGGAGTTTCAACTGATCCACAACATGAATGGATCCGCCAAGTCTTTGACACCATGGAAAAATATATTGAGGAACGTCCTGTACCACGCGGAGCCGTCTATTTTACAGATGGATCAGCTCTCACATCAGCCCTTGGAAATCCACCAACTGTAATCTTGGGTCCTGGGGAAGCCGCAATGGCTCACAAGACGGATGAATTCTGTTTCATTTCAAGAATAGAAGATGCAACTGAGGCTTATACAGAAATAACTCGACAATGGTGCGATGTCTGAATGAAAAAGAGCCCAAACATCATCATCTGCACCTGCGACCAGCTTCGCGCGTTCGAAGTCGGATGCTACGGCAACACCGTGATCCAAACGCCCAATGTCGATCGCCTTGCGTCAGGAGGCATCCGCTTTGAGACGGCCGTAACAAACTACCCGGTTTGCATGGCAGCGCGATCCGTTCTCCTTTCCGGCCAGTATAACCGCACTTGTACGGGAGGAGTCGGCAATGTTTCTTTCCCAGGCCGACCGGGCGACTGCTGTATGCCCGAGTACCCTTACGCAGGACGCCCGCACCTGAAGGATCCCACACTTGCCGAGATCCTGCACACCCGCGGCTACCGGACATCGACCATTGGCAAATGGCATATCCACTCATGGCCTCATGATATCGGGTTTGACGAGTACCTGATTCCACGCGTTCATCATTGCCATACCGGGCAGTGCTTTACCGAAAACGGCGGGCCGGAGTTTGTGCCTGCCGGCTACAGCGTAGACTTCGAGTCCGAGAGAGTGGAGTCATTCCTGAAAGACCAAGCAAGAAGCGCGACTCCGTTCTTTCTCTACTACAACATCTCCGTACCTCACTGTCCTCTTGCCGATGCGCCAGAGGAATTCCGCGCGATGTACCAACCCAAGGATGTCCCGCTCCGCGCCAACGTTGATCCGGACAGGCTGCTCAAGGATCAAGATTACTGGTTCAAAGTCTACCGCCACGATTTCCGTTACTATAGTCTTCACCTGCCATACACCGAGAACTTGCCGGATGGTTACTCCCTGCGACACCTGATTGCCGAATATTATGGCATGACGACATGGATGGATACTGCCGTCGGCAGGATGCTCAATGCACTGGACAAGGCTGGTCTGTCGGAAGATACAATTGTCGTGTTCACCTCTGATCACGGTGACAACCTTGGCAGCAATGGGTTTGTTCAAAAAGGTGAGCCGAATGAGGAATCGGCCAGGATCCCATTGGTTATCCGCTGGCCTTCACTGGGTACGGCCCCCACAGTCAATCAGACACATGTCGCCAGCCTTGTGGACCTGGCTCCCACACTCCTCTCGCTGACTGGCGTGGATATTCCGGAACACTTCCACGGACGCGACATGGCCTCGATCTGTCGGGGGGAACAATCAGACGCGGAGACATGTGCGTTTATAGAGACAGGTAACGGGGCCGCGATTCGCACAACAGAACATATGTACTATCTCCCATTCGCTGGTGCCAATCACGAACTTGCCGAGAACCCCATACAGTTCTACGATCTGGTCCAAGACCCGTATCAGCTGCAGAACTTGGCTGAACAGAACAGTCTTGGGGAGCCGGCGGCTGGGCTGAACACGAGGCTTCGCCAATGGAATGCCGAGATTCCCTGGATGTCGGCTGACTAGTGTACACTCGCTGAACCTGATACCCATGAGGATCGATTATGAATTCACGTGAACGAGTATTGAAGGCCGTGAACTTCGAAACGCCGGATCGGGTTCCTATTGATTTGGGAGCTATCCGCGCTTCGGGAATAAATTCCGTCGTTTACGACAAGCTGAAAAAGCGCATGGGAATCGAGAGTCCTACGCAGATTCACGACACCATGCAGCTTCTGGCAGAACTTGACATGGAGGTGGTGGAGCGTCTTCATGTGGATGTTCTGCCTCTGGAACCGGCGACAGCGCAGTGGGCGCGGCAAGATGCTTCCAAGGGCATATGCAAAACTCTTTTCTGCGGGCTCGACGTTTACTTTCCGCCCTGCACCAAGATCGAAGAGGAAGAAAATGGGAGCTGGATACTGAAGGGGGCCGATGGCACGGACGTTGCCCGGATGCGGAAGGACGGATACTATTTCGACTTCATTCGCCCGACCATGGCGAA
>SDBT01015325.1_pt1 | contig 12184 bp, 11 predicted proteins | sample 2277101 | NCBI WGS metagenome assembly SDBT01 (sample SAMN10404973, study PRJNA504765) | marine sediment metagenome | isolation source: marine sediment core GS10_PC15, 103 cmbsf | place: Arctic Ocean: Southern Knipovich Ridge | collected 2010
CACGAAGAAATAGACCAGCTCCCGGTAGCGCCACAGCTCTCCCGGGTCCAGGAAACGCCACCCCCGCGTCGCCCTGATCCTGGTGATGGGGACTTCTGCTGCCGGGGCAGCGCCTGTCTCACTCAAACCGCCGTCTCCTTGAAGGCCTTCTCGATCTCCCGCAACACGTCTTCCGGCTCTATCTCTTTCATGCACGGGTCGTCGACCGCGCACATGCTCGCACAGCACGGCGCAGCCCCGCAGGCCACCTTCCGCGGCATGACAACAGTCCCGCGGCCGTAAAAGCAGACCTCACTTGGATTCGTAGGGCCGAACAGCCCGATCACGAACTTCTTCATCGCTATCCCGAGATGCATCCCCAGGGTATCGTTGGTAACGATGACCCGGCATGAATGGATCCACTCGAAGTATTCCTCCATATCCTCAAGTCCCTGTTGCCATGAGACCGACCACGAATCACCTATCAGGGTCTCGAGCTTCTTCCAGTGCTCCATGGGCCATGCCTTCGACGACCACTTGTTCCCGACCAGGTAGTTGAAACCAATATCTGCCGTGACCTCCGAGGCCGGCTTCCAGCCCACCACGTATTCTTCGTCTTTCCACCGGGCGTTCACCATCGCGTAAAGGCCCTTTTGCCAGTACGACGCGTGCTTCTTCTTCATCTCCTGATCCAGGCACACCGCGAGTATCTCTTGCGTGCCGTCGTAGGCCTCGGCCGATCCCGTGCGCTCGTCGAACCTGAAACCGTACCTCCGCCAGGCCCTGACCGAATCGGTCAGCGCGCACAGGCCCGGCACCTTCTCCAGGTTGATGACCGTATCGAAATGCTCCGCCTGGAGCTGCAGGGCCGACGAGACGTTGTAGATCAGTATCCTGTCGATGTAGGGATTAGCCTTCAGGATGGGGTATGCCTTCTCGTCGACGAGCCAGGTCACGTGGTCGTCCTTGTAGAGGTGAAGCAGCACGGTCGTGCGCAGCACATCGCCGTAGCTTGTTATGCTGCTTATCTCCGGGTCCAGGGTCTCCGAATAGCCCACCTTGATGATCAGCACCTTAGACTTCTTGTCCATCGCCTTCTCCTCCCGCGGCTAATCCCTGCAGAGAACCGGTCAGCATCGCTGCGAACCTGAAGTGCTGACCTTGGAGTTCGCGTTGCGAACTCGTGTCCTCAACTTACACACACTCTTTACATTGCGCTCCTTCCGGGAAACTGATATCGACCGACGTGTACCCGTACTGCTGGTACCTGTTTGTCTTCACCTTCACGTCGCACTCGCTGCATGTGCCGTAGTTGTCGCAGTCCTGGTACTCCCCGTTCACTTCGAGGTCGCCGTCCAGGATATTGCCAAGTCTGAGGTCCTTTCTCCCGAAGTACAGGTCCGAGTGACACCGGTAGACATCGCCGCCGGGCCCCAGAGGGACCACGGTGTTTCTGCACTGGACCCTGATACCCCGCTTCTTGCCCGAGCAGGAACCCTCGTACTTGTACGTCCCGTAGAGCTTCCCGTCCCAGTAGCCCAGAAACTCCTTCTGCCTGACCTCCACCCCGTGTTTCTCGCCGAACTCCTTGACCTCCCGGTACTCATCGCTGTACGCAGGATGCGCGAGGCAGAAGAGCCCTATGTTCAGGATATCGTTCAGACCGGCGATCCTCTCGACCAGTTCCCGGTAGTCGTGCTGTCCGTGGTGGTAGGAGACCCGCATCGTCGGGTACGGTGCGGCCCTCTTGTTCCAATCCAGCGTCTTCAGACTGAGGAAGTCATCCCTCTCGAGCTTTGGCGGCAGTGCCGTGAGGATGTCCGCCTTCTGTCTCAACCCGTCCAGCAGTTCCCATATTCCCGGGTAAAGGAAAGGCTCCCCGCCCTGCAGCGTGACCGGCGTATCCTCGGGAAGCACAAAGCGGTTGAGCCCGCTTATCCAGTCCCTCGCATGGAGCATCTCCTGCTTCCGGTCCCGGAACCCCGTATCCCCGTGTCCCGTTATGCAGTAGGCGCACTTCAGGTGGCACCTGTTGGTGAGGTACACTCCCATGTAGTCGGCATTATCCCGGAGCCGTACCGGGCCCATCACCTCCGCCAATGCGCTCACTTCCCGCCTCCGAACATCGCCGCCTCCACCATCTCGCATATCACGTGTCCCACCGTTATGTGGACTTCCTGTATCCTCGGGGTGTCCTCCGAGGGGACCATCACGCAATAGTCGCAGGTCTCTCTCATCGCCCCGCCGCCGTTTCCCGTGAGACCTGCCGTCACCATCCCCTTTGCCCGTGCAGCATGAAGAGCCTTCACGACGTTAGGCGAGTTCCCCGATGTCGATATCCCGACCAGGATATCGCCTTCCCTACCCATCGCTTCGACCAGCCTGGCGTACGTCTCATCGAAGGAGTAGTCGTTAGATACAGCTGTCAGGTACGAACTGTTCCCGTGCAGCGGCACCGCGAAAAGCCCCGGCCTGTCCAGGTAGAACCTGCCCGCCAGCTCGGCTGCTATGTGCTGCGCATCAGCTGCGCTGCCCCCGTTCCCGCATAGCAGCACCTTGTTCCCGCGCCTGAAAGCCGCGGTCATCGCCTCCGCGATCCTGTGCACCGTATCCGCGAGCCCTTCGTCTGCAAGTGCCCTCTCCTTCACCTCGATCGACGCTTTCAGCGCCTCCTGCATCATCCCGCTTCCCATTCGCTGCGCCTCCATCCCTTTAGACCAGGTTCGTAGGCACGAGCTTGAGGAACGTCTGCAGCCGCTCGGCCATCTCCCTCACGCTCTCGATCCGTTCCATGTATGCCCTGGCTGTCTTCCTGTCGTCGCCGTTGAGCTTCTTCTCCGAGTTCTTGAGGAGCTTCTCCACTTCCTCCATCGTCCCGGTTGCTTCCGACATCCTCCTCTCAAAGCCCTGCTTCAGCCGCTCCGCCGCTATTCTCCAGACGTCCCTGTCAACAACGTAATGGTCGCGCCTGTTGCCCTTCACCCACACCTTCCTGGCGGCTCCCCATCCTTCCAGGGCCCTCATGTTCACACTGGCGCTTGCCTTGCTGATGCCCAGCCTGTCGGTCATATCGTTGAGAGAGACCGGCTCTTCAGTGAGGTAGAGCAGCGCGTAGAGCCTTCCCGCTGTCTCGCTCAGGCCGAAGCTCTTGGCAAGGTTCCCCGCCGTCTCGATGAAGCTGTCCCGGGCCTTTTCCAGCTGATCGTTCATCGCTCACCCTCGCTATGCCGCAGGCTCCTCCTGAGCCTGCATCTCCGCCTCTGCCAGGACTTCCCGCCGGCCTTCACACGGCCTGTTACATCTCCGCTCCTAAAGGACCGTCCTCCAGCCATTTACGGTTCCTCCGGTGCCCGACTCCCCCGTGCGTGACACCGCCACACATATTACGTTCGGAACGTTCTGTTTATATTATACACTCCGAACGCTAGTAGTCAAGGAAAAACCGATCTCAAGTCCTTTAGCAGAAGTGCATTAGAAGGGATAGGGGGGGTAGACCATCGGCCGCTGCCGCGGGCGACCTGTTGCAGGACCACGAGGACCGGGTGAGGAATCACCCCGTCCCAGGGCAAGCACTGCCGGACCCTGCCGGACCCACGCGCCCGGATGCCTTGCGCGGGCGCTCATGCCGGCTGTTCTACTTCTTGTCGGGACCGCCTTCGGCCTCGTCTATCAGCATGATCGGGATGCCGTCACGGACCGGGTAGCGCCGCCCGCATTCCATGCATGCGATCTTCTCCCCATCCATCTTCACCGGGGTTTTGCATGCCGGGCACGCAAGTATGTCCAGGAGTTCCTTGTCTATCATCGCTACTCCTCCTTCCGGATACCGCAACGAGAGCCGCCTTCACCATGCGTATATTGGATTCGAGAAGACCCACGGACGCCCCTCCAAATGCACTTCGGCCCGGTATACGTCGCGCTTGCCGGAGGACGGCGGCAGCTCCTTCGCGCATATCTCCAGTCTCCTCCCGGGAGCCTCCGCCACCAGTTCCCCGGAGCGTATCAGCCTCAGGTGGGCCTCCAGCGGACTCGATATGACGAACTTCACGTCTCCCGAAGGCCTGACGTGGGATCCCATCTGCACCTCTTCGCTGCCGCGTTCCGCGAAGAACCTGAAGCCGTCGCTTGCCCCGAGCGTATCGTAGGCCACGAAGCAGCGGCCCTCCCTGAGTGCCTCGTAGACCTTTTCGCTGTCATCGGCAAGAGTGCCGCTGAACCGGGGGCAGAGGATGTGCGTCCGGATGCTGCGGAACATCCTCGCGTACGGGAATGCTTTGACGAACGGCAACAGCTTCAGGTACGCCGCATGCGCGTCCACCCCGCCCACGGCTATCACCCTGCGATGTTGTGTGAGCTTGTCCCACATCATCAGCGCCTCTTCGTCCGGCCCCCGGACAGCTGATGAGGGGCGCAGCAGGTAATACGGCAGAGTCAGTGCATTGACCGGCCTCAGCCAGTCAAACATGTACGACCACAGCTCTATCCCGTCAAAGTCAGCGTCCCACGCGTTCCATGAACAATTCCGTATGAACACCGATAGCTTGCGCTTCGCGTGCGCATGGGCTATGAAGCCGAACCCGCCCTGTCTCCTGACCTCGTTGATGGTACGTTGCGGATCCTTCTCGTCCGGCTCGATCTCCTCGGTGATGCCGACTGCGACGTAGTGGTTCCTTCGCGGGGACACCTCCTCCCCCACCAGGACCAGCGTCCTATCATACCACCCCTCGGCTCCCTCGAACTTGTGCCTCAGGCTGTTGTGGTCCGTGATTATGCAGTAGTCGAGCTCTGCCTCATGCGCGGCATCCACCACAGTGGCGAGCGTCCCGCTGCCGTCCGAGTAGCGCGTGTGCACGTGCAGCGCGCCCTTGTATTCTACGAAGTCAGAGCTCACTATCTATCTCCTGCTCTACTTCCGCCGGATGATACCTCGGCACACGCACCAGGTAAAGCACGGCCCCCGCAAGGCTGGTACCGAACATCGTCGCCCAGCACAGGATGGACAACGCCAATGCCTGGCTGGCCATCACACCCACTGTGCCCAGCAGCTGTACGTACATCGTCTCCCGCAGGCCCCATCCCGATATGGTTATCGGCAATCCGCTTATCAGGCTGATGACCGGGATGAACATGAAGTAGTACTTCCAACTCATCTCGATCCCGAGCCCCTGCGCTATCTCCCAGTTGAGCAGGGTTATCAGCAGCCATACTCCCACACTGACCGCATAAGCTTTCCAGAGCGTCCCCTGCCTGCCCCGGTAAACCACCAGCGCATCATGGAAACGCCTGATCGGTCTTCTGGCAAGGGCGACCAGCCGGCCGCAGCGTCCTATCTCCACGCCCCCGGCGCGGCGATCCAGCAGGCCTGCCGCCCGCGATACCTTCTTCATCGCCCGCCGGCTGAAGGCCACCGCCACCAGCCCGAAAAGGACGATCACAAACGGGCATATGATCCATGCCGCCCGGCGCACCTCGGGTTCCGTTATTCCCACCGCGAGCCCTACTACTGCCAGCGTTGTAAGCCCCGCAATCCCCAGTATGCGGTCGGTGACGATCGAGGCGACCACCTCGGCTCGCCGCGTGTCCATGCGGCTGGCGTAAAACGCCTTCACGACATCACCGCCCGTCATCCCTATCATGAAGTTATTGAAAAAGAACCCGATGTAGTTCAGTGCCAGCAGGCGCCAGAAGCCCGGATGCATGTTCTGCGCCGCCATCAGCATCTGCCACCGGACCGTGCCGGCCACCGTGAGAACCAGGTAGGTCGCGATGATCATCACGATCCAGCCGGGCGCTATCCTGGCAGCCTCGGCTGCCACCCCGCTCCAGCTGACATTGTTCTGCCGCATCACAAACCACAGTATCGCACCGCTCACCGCCACCCGCGCGATACCCAACAGGCACTTCTTCATCAGCCCCGGGTCTCCATGAACCAGTTGACGAAGCGTTTAACGCCCTCGTTTATCAGTACAGTGGGCCTGTAGCCCAGCAGCTTCTCGGACCTGGAGACGTCTGCAAAGGTGATGGGCACGTCACCCGCCTGGTTTGGCAAGTGCTCTATCCTGGCACTCTTCCCGACCAGCCGCTCTATCAGGGCCACCAGGTCCCTGAGCATGACCGTGTCGGAGCTGCCCAGGTTGAATACCTCAAACGGGAAGGTGCGCTCCACCGCCGCCGTGACTCCCGCGATGATGTCGTCCACGTACGTGTAGTCGCGGTGGCTGTCGCCCTCCCCGAACAGCGGTACCGGCTCCCCGGCCGCGATGGCCCTGGTGAACTTGTGTATCGCCATCTCCGGACGCTGCCTCGGACCGTACACCGTGAAGAACCGCAGGGAGGTGACAGGGATCCCGTACAGCTCGTGGTAAAGGCGGCAGTAAAGCTCCCCCACCCTCTTCGTGGCTGCGTACGGCGATGCGGGATGATCCACCGCATCGTCCTCGCGGAACGGACCGCGCGTTCTCACGCCGTACACGGAGGAGGACGAGCCGAAGATAAACGGAACTCCCCCCGCATCCCGGGCCGCCTCGAGAAGCACGAGCGTGCCCTGCACGTTCACTTCTTCGTAGAGCATGGGCTCCTGCAGGCTTGAGCGGACCCCGGCCCTCGCGGCCAGGTGAACCACCCGTTCCGGCTTCAATTCGCGGAAAACGCTGTCCACGTCTTCCTTGCTGCGGATATCCCCCTCCCGCAGGACGAAGCCGTCGCGGTCCAGGTACCCTGCGATGTTAGCCCGCTTTATCGCGGGAGAGTAGGAATCATTGAAGTCGTCCAGGACCGTCACCGCGTGGCCCTGCCCGAGAAGCGCCTCCACGAGGTGAGAGCCGATGAACCCGGCCCCCCCGGTGACCAGTATTCTCATAATGTACAATCCCCGCTACATCTACCCGTGTGGAGTCCGGCTTGTCGAACTCCTGCGAGCTGCACTGCATGTCCCCATGCAGAGAAGTCCCGCATCCAGCGCGTAGCAACGCAGTGCATCCGGCCTCGCCAGCACAACATACAACTCGTTGCACAAGTGCGGTATTCTAACATCACCGGGCACAATATGTAAAGCCGCGCAAGCGCGACAGTGCCCGGCTCCGCCGTCCTGCCTTGTGGAAAACAGCTACCGGTGTTAACATAGGCGCCATCAGCAGCATGGTGCCCACGGAGGAGCAACGACAATGGACGTGTTTGAAGCCATCTGCAGGAGAAGGAGCATCAGGCGTTTCAAGCAGGACCCGGTCCCCGCGAAGACTCTCGACAGGCTTGTTGAGGCCGCACGCCTCGCGCCATCGGGAGCGAACCTCCAGTCCTGCGAGTTCCTGGTGGTTGACGATGCCGCCCTCCTTCCCCGGGTCTTCGAGCTCCTCCAGTGGGCAGGCTATATCCGCCCGGCAGGCACCCCCGGCCCGGAAGAGCGGCCGGTCTCCTACATCATCGTGCTGATAAACCACGAGCGCAGGGAGCAGGGCGGAAGACACGATGCAGCGGCAGCCATAGAGAACATCCTCCTGGCCGCGGTCGGCGAGGGACTCGGGACGTGCTGGATCGGCTCCGTTGACAGGGCACGCCTCGCAACGCTGATAAACATGCCGGGCGTATACGAGATAGATTCCGTCATCGCATTGGGGAAGCCGGCGGAGGACCCCGTCCTCGAAGAGATGGCGGACAACGTGCGCTACTGGAAAGATGAAACCGGGCGCCTCCACGTACCCCGCCGCCCCCTACAAGACATAATGCGACGAAACAGCTTCTAGCCCCCTGGAGAGTTTGCAAAGCAAACTCGAAGCTCAGCTCCTAATGTTCCTAGCGATGCTGAGCCCATTATGCGACGAAACACATTCTAGCTCCCGTTCTCTTCTTCGCCGGGAGTTTCCGGTGGAAGAGATGCCCCCAAAATTGTCGCACCTGTGTCAAGAATTGTCACAACTGTGACAGGCATTGACGCACCCCGTCCCTCCTTCAATACGCCATGCGGACGTCCAAGTCACGGTGTCGCTGTCAGTTACAGCTCTCTTCACCGAACCCCCTGCCCCTGGCACAGCTCTTGCAGTAGTCCATGCAGGCCGTACAAGGCCCGAACAAGGTTGGCGGCCCGCCCACCGCCGACCAATTCACTCCAAGAGTGGCCCGGGTACTTGCTTTAACGAGCAAGCAGCCCGGGCCACCCCTCCTATCTACCCGAGAACAGGGACGCCGCCCTTCTGCAGCCCCGGCTCTCTTCACTCAGAATCGCGCTTTGTGCTTGAGCTCCTGCACATGGTCGTACTGCGCCCGGTTCTTCAGCTTCGAGGCCGCACCTTCGTCCAGTATCACCGTCACCCTGCCCGGGTGAAGCTGTATCGCGGATGCGGTAATCTGGCTTGTGACCGGCCCCTCCAACGCCGCAGCCACCACCGCCGCTTTACTCTTCCCGTTGACAACCATCAGCGCGTGGCGCGAGTACTCCAGGATCGTGCCAATACCCATCGTGAGCGCAAACCACGGCATCTCGTCCTTCTTCACGCCCGCCTTCTTGTAGAAAGCCTCGTAGTTGTCGTCTATCGTCTGTTGGGTCAGGGGCTCCACCCTCGTGCGCGACTGCAGGCTCGCGCCCGGCTCGTTGAACGCCCAGTGGCCGTCGCCCCCTATCCCGAGGACCTGTATATCGATCCCTCCTGCCGCACGTATCTTCTCTTCGTAACCAGCGCAGTAGGCCCCGGCTTCTGCCGGGTCGATGGTCCCGTCCGGAACGTTGATACTGCCTTCCGGGACGTTCACATCCTTGAAGAGCTGCTCGTGCATAAAGCGCCTGTAGCTCTGGTCCTCCTCGGCGCTCTTCGACACGTCCATCCCGATGCCCAGGTACTCATCCAGGTTAAAGGTCGTGACCCTGGAAAAGTCCAGTCCCTCCTCCCGGTGCATCCTGACCAACTCCCTGTAGGTGCCAACGGGGCTGGAGCCGGTCGCCAGCCCGAGTACCGTAGCGGGTCTTGCCTTCAGCTGCTCCGCGATCAGCCCGGCGGCCAGCTTGCTGAGCTCATCATACGTCTTTGTCACTATTACATCCATATCCCCTGCTTCCTCCTCCCGGTCCCCTTGCCTTCAGCCGCGCCTCGCCCTGCGGATCAATACATCCCTCTCCGGCTTCGCCAGCTCACATACCTTCCTCAGGAGCTGCTCGTCGGCCTCCGTGAACTTCACGTTCCGCCTTCCCATCACGGTCTCCGCTGTCCGCAGGAGCGCCTTCACGCCGAACCCCTTCGAGAACATGTTGTTGACGAACCACGTGCCCGACGGCAGGTATTTCGGCATGACCCCACCGGTGGCGACCAGCACGCACAGCGCCCCCACGGAGGACCCGGTGTTGAAGTACACCCCTATGCTGGTCTTCGTATGGTCGCCGATGAAGGAACCCACCTTTGTGCTGCCGGTGTCCACCGGCCGCCCCTTCACCATGACGCTGACCGTGCCGTAGTCGTTCTTCAAGTCGCTGTTCGTCGTCATCGCTCCCAGGTTCACCCACTCTCCCACGTACGCGTGCCCGAGGAAGCCGTCATGGTACTTGTTGCAGTACGCGTGCATGATGCTTTCCTCGACCTCTCCTCCCACCCGGCAGACCGGCCCGATGTGGCAGCCTTCCCTCACCTTCGCGCCGAGGACGATCGAACCCTTCCCTATGTAGCAGGGGCCCTCGATCCGGCTGAACGGGTGTATTACGGCCCCCTCCTCTATGACTATCGGGCCTCCTTTTGTGTCCAGGCAGACCAGCGGGTGGATCTCTGCGCCCCTCCCCACGTATAGCTGGTCGGCGGGCCCATAGATGACCGCGCTGTCGGCCATCGTCCCATCGATGCCGCTCCTGCCCATCGCCCGGAAGTCTGCGGCCAGGAGCTCCGGGTTATTGTTGATGAGATCCCACGGGTAATCGATCATCCTGCAGCCGGCGTCCACCTTCCTCGCTTTAGACCTGACGTGGGCCGTGAGCTCATCCACGCTTCCGCCGCCGAACCCCTTCAGGCTGCCCGCGCTGATCGCTCCGCACACCAGCACCTCGTCGTCGCCGCTCCAGGAGTCCTGCCCCACGGGCAGTGCCGCAGGCCCGTCTGCGAGGCAGCGGCCGTTGACCAGCAGGAGATCCTCCCCGGCGATACTCTTCATGTCGTTGACTGCAGCCGACGGGTTTCTCTGCTTGAACACCGGCACCAGCCAGTCCCTCATGAAATACGAGACGTCCGCGCCCGGGTAGGCCGCACGGATCCTCTCGCCCAGGCTCATCATGCCGCTCTTGAGCTCGAACACAGGCCTGGTCAGCGCTACCGGGTAGAGCTGCTCGAACTTCGCGTCCTCAAAGATGACCAGCCGCATCACTTCCTCCTTGCCGTAGCCCGGGCTGCACTATTGACCGCGCGTCCACAACACGACAACCCCTGCCCTGCTCGTACACGAACAGCGGGTTCACGTCAAGCTCGGTGATCTCCGGATTGTCCACTGCCAGCTGTGAAAGCCGCAGCAGGCACTCTATCACCGATCCTGTGTCCGAACGGGCCTCGCCCCGCACCCCGGAAAGCAGCACGTAAGACCTCGTCTCCTCGAGCATCTCCCGCGCGTCCCGCTCTGTAAGCGGGGCGACTCTCAACGCCACATCCTTCATGAACTCCACGTAGACACCCCCGGCCCCCACCATGATGACCGGACCGAAACCCGGGTCGCGTTTCATCCCGACGATCAACTCCTTGCCACGCGGAGCCATCTCCGCGATCAGCACTCCCTCTATCGACGCATCCGGTACGGCTGCAAGCACAGCCTCGCGTATCCTGTCGAAGGCCTTCCTTGCCGCTGCCGCATCCGCGATCCCCGTGATGACACCCCCCACGTCAGACTTGTGGATCACGTCCCGCGAGATCACCTTCATCGCCACCGGCCCGCCCATGCGCTCCGCCTCGGCCGCCGCCTCGCCGGCTGTCGCCGCCACCCCGTGCCTGAGAAGGGGAAAACCGTAGCAGGAAAGCAGCTCGAGCGCGGCCGGCTCCACAAGGCAGTTCTCTCCCCGTTCGATGCATCCCCTGGTAATATTCCTCGCCCTCGCGACATCCGCGTCGAATCTCTTCTGCGTTCCGGCCTCCCGTCCTGTCCAGTTCCTGAACCTCACCATCGCAGCCAGCGACCGGCATGCGTCCTCAGGCAGCGTGTAGTGAGGGATGTGCCTCCTCTGCAGTATCTCTACCCCGCTCGCCACATCTGCCCCGCCCATCAGCGAACAGAGGAGCGGCTTCTCCATCCGCTTTTCCACGCGACACAGGAGGTGTGCGATGGAGTCGATCTCAGTCATCGACTGCGGGGTCAGGATGCACACGACCCCGTCGACGTTCTCATCCGCCGCGACCGCGGTAAGCGACGCGTCGTAGCGGTCTGCCCGTGCATCCCCTATCACGTCGACCGGGTTGTTCGTGTTGGCCATCCGAGGCAACGCCTTCTTCAGGTCCCGTGCGGTATCTTCTGAGAAACGCGCGAGCTGCAGCCCGCTCTCCACTGACGTATCCGCTGCCATCACGCCGGGCCCCCCGGCGTTGGTCACGATGGCCACACGGTTGGACCGGGGGAGCGGCTGGTAGGTAAGCGCGATGGCATGGTTGAACATCTCCTCAAGATCGGCGGCCCGCATGATACCCACCTGCCTGAATGCCGCGTCGCAGACCTCGTCCGACCCGGCGAGCGATCCCGTGTGAGACCTCGCAGCCGCCCCTCCCTCCCTGGTACGTCCCGACTTCAGCGCCAGGATGGGCTTGGAGGACGGGTGTTCCCGCAGCAACTCGACCAGTTTGTTCCCCAGGCTCACCTCTTCGAGGTACATCAGTATCGTCCTGGTCTTATCGTCCTCCAGCAGGAACTGCAGCAGGTCCACCTCTGTGACATCGGCCTTGTTCCCGAAGCTCACGAACTTGGAGAACCCTATGTGCTTGTTGAGCGCGTAGTCAAGGACCGCGGTGCAGAGCGCCCCGCTCTGCGACAGGAATCCTATCTCGCCTTCCTCGGGCATCTTCCGCGCGAAGCTGGCGTTCAGCCGGACGCCCTCCTCCGCATTGATGATGCCCAGGCAATTGGGACCTATGACGGAGATGCCGTACTTCGCGGCAGTCTTCATCAACTCATCTTCCAGCAACCTGCCCTTCGCCCCGGTCTCCTTGAACCCTGCCGATATCACGACGGCCGCCTTTATGCCCATCTGGCCGCACTGCTCCAG
>SDBT01015326.1_pt1 | contig 12184 bp, 24 predicted proteins | sample 2277101 | NCBI WGS metagenome assembly SDBT01 (sample SAMN10404973, study PRJNA504765) | marine sediment metagenome | isolation source: marine sediment core GS10_PC15, 103 cmbsf | place: Arctic Ocean: Southern Knipovich Ridge | collected 2010
GCGGGCGGTTTGGGAGGGGTGTACCGGTCATGGCCACCATTCGTTCGATGTTCCGGTCCAACCCGTTCTCGAAGAAGTTATACTGACCAGGAGCAGGGCGCGTACCGCCACCAAAGATTGCTCTGGTGCGCTGGGCATCAGGCGTCTTGACATAGTGGCCTTCGTCAAAGATGGCGAGGTCCCATTCCTGCGCACGCAAAGCTGCATGGATGCTGTGATTCCGCAGCAGGTCATAGGACACGATGGTGTAGTTCGAGTGTGGGTTCACCCCATCCGACCCCTTGAGGATCGGGTACGTCTTGACCCGGTGGAGCGTGGACCAGTCGTGGATTTCACGCCGCCAGTTGAGCCGGATGCTCGCCGGGGAGACAATCAAAACCTTGCGCGCGTCCATGGCATTGGCGAGCCCGATGGCCTGGATCGTCTTACCAAGGCCGGGCTCGTCTCCAATGATGGAGTGGTCCTTGCCCAGGCAATACTCAATGCCCGCCTTCTGGTATGGCAGGTAGGCGAATGGTTCCCCGGTGCGAGAGTTGATCCTATCCGGTACCGGAATGTCGAGGGAGCTGTCGTCGGCCCAGCTCGCTTTGTAGTCTCCGATCAGGGGAATGAGCCGCTCGCGCGCCGCGTCGTCTGCCTCACCAAAGAACTCCAGCACGGCGTAGGGATTGAAGTCCGGCTGATGCTGCTGGTTGGCCGTGAAGTAAACCTTCTCACCTTTAGGGCCACGAATGCTGGTGGACAAGGTGAGCCCGGCAGCCTCGGCGGCAGCCCCGTCATTAGTATAGAGCAAAAAAGAACCCGTGCTCTCGTTATACCGCAGCATCACCACAGGTCCTCACTGAACAGGCTCGGCGGCGCGTGCAACTTGGTGATCTGTCCCCCGGCCAGTGCAATTTGTGCAGCGGTTATCCGACCAACAAACCCATACTGATCGTCGATGAAACCCTGCTCACCCGTGATAGGAATGGCGTGGCCTCGTCCGGCCAGCTCCCGGATCAGGTGGTGGTGACGAGCAGGACGAGGCAACTCGTAAGTGTCCTGCTCGGTGCGGATGGCCACGGCAATGATCATTAATCCCTCCTCGACATTGGACAGACACTATACAGAAGCGTGCCGCCGAAGTCAAGAAGTTTCTTCACGCGCCTCCTGGGGGCCATACTCCTGATTCTGGTACTTGCCCATGTACGGCTGCTCGGTAATCTCGTCGAGCCGGTGAAACACGATCTGCGCGATAGGATCACCCTCACAGACGATCAGCTCACCTTCGCCATGGTAAACCAACTCCAGGGTGAGGTAGCCACACCACCCCGGCTCGATCACAGTGTTTTGCACAGTCAGTCCCTTGCGTGCCCAGCTCGACTTGTCATGAACCACCCCCATCACGTCATGAGGCATTTGAAAGCGTTCCATGGTGGCTGCCAACATGAAAGTATGCTCGGCAGTCTCGCACCACTTCGAGACGTGGAACCGGTGAGCCCTGCCCAGCTTCAGCGCAACCCGCACGTCGTACCCGGCAGCACTCAGGCCATACGTCTTCCCCTTGTCCACGGTGCGCTCATAAAAGGGACGGATCATTTCACCGTTCACACACAAACGCCTGATGCTCTGAGCAGAGAGGATTGTCATACCTTCATCTCCTTCAGGTCAACCTTCAGCATCTTCAGGAAACCCTGCGCGAAGATTTCGTCCTCGCAGTTCCAAATGTCGTCACTGGTCCAGCCGCCCAGACGTGCCGCGTTCATGAGGAGCTGGCCCATGCGACTGTCGATTCCGTCCTCCTGCGCCCAGCAAATGTGCATGAGGTTGATCATGTGCGGGATGCGCGCCGGGTTCCGACAAGGTACCTCACCCTGTTTCTTCACAAACAAGTCGCCAGTCGGCTCGGTGGTCTCGTACACCGCCTTGGGATCAGTCTTCAAGTTCTTCAAGCCCATAGTCATCTCCTCTATGTTTTCGGCGTCGAGTAGTCCCACCACTTAGCCTTCTTGTGCCTCGTGGGAACCTTCACATTATGCAACCCGTAGTCATGAGCCACCAGATTACCGTTCAGCATCCCAAAGTTACTGCGTTTGAGATCGGTGAGAAATTCGGGTACCGTCTTCGGGTATTGTGAACGCTCTGGCTGGGTGGTCTTCTTCTGCACCATGAAGATACCACACGGAGAAATAAAGACACAAGGAGCGAGCCACCGGGCGACCTTCTTGTTGCCATCGTTGTCCATCCAGAATTCCCACTCTGCGATGTTCTGAAACGAATGAGCGTTGGGCTCAGCCTTGACCACAAGGTCCTCCCGATGCGCGTGATGGTACACGATACGAAATTCCCCCTCCCCGATAATATCACCCAAAAACAGGTGAAAGAAGTCACGGTTCACCGTAGTCTGAAAGCACCCGAAGACATCCTGATCTGTGATCGTCATTCCACTCTCTCCACGTAACACGGCACGAGTTCGAAGTTCACCGCTCAATTCCCAGGCTGTAGCCTGCGGCCAGAAGGATGTACTCCAACTGTGCGGGGGTTGGTTCAAGACGAAAATCAGGGATGCTCAGCACCTCCATCCACTCAGGATAATCCTCCCCCTCTGGTGGTGCGTAGCGCACAAGGGGTCCGTCCATCTCCCAATGGAATCCCCGCTTCATGGGAGGGTTGAGGCACGCAAGTAGGAGAAACCCATTGTTCCCATCAGCCGCCCAATCGGGCCGATTATACACCTTCATACAAGTAGCGAACGCTAACGTGTGGCAGAACTCAAGGTCTTTGATTGGCCCGTGCCCCGTGTACTCGCAGGTCTCACGCTCAAACCACCACACCATCTCCCGGACTGAGGTTGAGAGGGGTAGTGGCTACGGGGTTAGGCCAGCCACCATGGCCCGAAAGGATGCGCCCCGCTCACGGTGACTGGTCAGTCCGTGGTCTTCGTCCAGCACGTCAGCCCCGCCTTGACATCCCCCGCCACAAAGATGCACTGCTTGGTGGCATCGGTGCGCGGGGTGAACTCGTAGAGCCTCAGATCAGTGCCGGTCGCTTCGATCCGGGAAACAGCATCGGACTTGATCTGCTTCGTGTTCGGATCAAAGTAGGACCCGTCTTCGCAACCTATCAAGAACAGGGATGCGAGGAGGGCCAGCGTTGCGAATGTCCTCATTAAAACCTCCGGTGGTCGTAAACGGTTACGCGGGGATCGTCGTCGCCCGCCAGGATATGCTTGATGCCCGACCGGAAACTTTCATGGTGAGTGTGGATCAGGGACTTACCCTTGATCATCACGTCGGCGCGCCACCCTGCACTGGCCACCTTGTCCACGAGTGAACGGTCGATGACATGGTAGAAGATATCGGCGTCGGAGGGCGCACAGTCACGCAACGCGCGCCGATCACGAGAACGCAAGTTGGTGGCGTCGATCACTACATCAAGGCCACCCGCCAGTCGTGCCTTGGTCATGGCGTGCATGACCCAAAACACCTGACCGTTGACACTCATATCCCGCAAGGTGCCCGCAATTGCAATCCGTAATGCGTCTGAGGAAATAACCATACCCGGTGCTTCATTCCAGTCCTTTAACATAACATAATAGCTCTTGCCAGCGCCGGACGGGCCGATCATCATGTGCAGCTCGCCGGGCTTCCACGTCTTCTCGACACCATCCCACTGGTCGAGCTGGTTGACATGCTGGAGGCAGGTGACACCTTCCCTCACCCACATGTCACACACGCTCGGGCGGTCGTCCACCACGAGGCGAACGTCGTAGCCCTTGGCGCGGATGCTGTCCAGCATCTCCTTCTTCACAATGGTGTCAGCGCGGTAGTCTCCCTCCGCTCGCATGAGGAGTGCTTCGGCCTTCTGGAAGTAGGACCGGGCGTTCACGAGAAGGAACTCCTCGGTCTCCTTGCGGTGGGTCTCGGGGCGACCGCTGAACAGGAACAGCTTGATCGCACCCTGATTGACCAGGGGATGGTCACCCAACAGCTCGGCCAGTAGGCACACGTCACGGAGCGGAGGGTCGTTGATCATCTCATCAAAGAAGGCCCCCCAGGCTGGCTTGGCACCCGACAAAAAGTGCCGCCGATGCGCAACGTCAGACAGGGTTCCGTCAATGTCGAAGATGATAGTATCCATCGTCAGTCTTCTCCGGTTGCCTCATTACAAGGTCTTCGTCATGATGTCCTCCTTGGTTGGAGGGTAGATCAGAGGGACCATTAGGGGATGCCGTAGCAGAGCCCCCGTATTTGTCCCTCCGGTTCACCATTGATGGTCAGTATTATACCGCAGCTTGCCGCGAAAGTCAAGAACTATTTGTGATCTGCAAAACAAAACCTCTCTCGAATTCGGTCAGGGTGTCTTCCACCAGCTTCGCGACCTGTTGACCTGACGGGTTGGGGTACGCCAGAAGTCTCGCCTTGATCACCAGTTCGACAGCAGTGAGCGTGCCGAGTGAATGTAATATCTGATCTTTCACGTCACTACTGGTCATGTCATTCCTCCTTCTGTGCCTTATCATAGGCAGCCTCGGCCTGCTCACGAGTGGTCTCGATCCCCTCCCGCGCCTGAGTGGCGATGATCACGCGGACCATCAGCTCTTTGCGCGCCTCGGGGTCGGCCAGCAAGTCAGCCATGTTGATCCTCATGTCAGTCATTCTCGATGCCCTCGCGCAACTCGTCGGACCAAATCGTAATCATCTCCTCTACCGTAATCTCCCCCGCGCGCACCGCCTCTCCGATGGCCCCGCGTGGCAGGTCCTCGTCTTCCTTGCGGTCGTGATACAGCAAGTCGGTGATGCTGTCGGTGAGGATATTGATGATCCTCTCGCGCCGCGTCGGCACCCTCCTCGGGTCATGCCCGGCCATCACAGCATCCCCGAGTTATGTGGTGTGTTCAGGTCAGACTTCGACGCGATCCACTTCGCGACCCAGCCTCCCTCGGTCATGGTGACCTTCCACATGACGCCGCGCGTGGTCATCACCATATACCCATTCGAATGGCCGAGGCAGTGGCACATGCTTGCGACCCGCTCGTCACCCTCCATCCTGATCTCTCCCCGAGTAATGTCCTTCATTGCGCGTGTCCTTCCTCGAATATAGCCACGATCCGCTCGCCGGGCTGCGTATGGAAAATTGCAGTGGCCACGGCTTCGTGCCAATTCCAATGTTGCGTACTGAAAGTCTTCACCGTGACGACCTTCTCACGCACCAATTCCTCACCGTCACGTCCGGGCTTTGCGAACCGCATGACAAGCTGCATAGCTCTCCTCCGTCTCGATTTTTAGGTCTGCCAGTTTGGCGAGGACCCGCGAGTGATCCATGAGTAAGGCGAGAAGGTCAGCTTTGCTCACTGATGTCTTCTTGCCTCTCCCGTCCGCTAGCCGGTGTAGCTCCTCAAAGGTTTTCAGCGGTAAGCAAAGCGTTAATGGCTGGGTCATTGTCGATTGGCTCCAAACATGGGGCGGCGTGTCGCAGTGATCCAATGTCTTCAAACCGTTCGATCACCGTCTCTGATATTCCGTGGTGAAAGGCGTGATAGACTTCCCGAAGCATCATACTGTCGGGAATCATAACGCCATTGGCGTCCTCATACATGTCCTTGCCTCCAGTCATCAGAAATCTCCACTTTCCATTGCCTCGGTCTCGGCATCCTCGATCATCTGCCGGATCACCTCCTCGCCCACAACTGCCTTCAGAATGTCCTCCGAAATCAGATGGGGCTTGCCCTCGCCGTCGAGAACGTGTATACTGTCCAGCTCGAACTCAGCAGCTTCAGCCGGATAACAGTCGCCGGGCTCACCGTAAAGTTGGGCCTTGCAGCCAGGAGAGACGCAGTTAAGAGTGAGTTGGAACTCGGCCTCGTGGCCGTCTCCCTTCGCAAGTACCTCAGCGTACTGGTTGCTCTCGTATGATCCGTAACTCATGGCTTGGCGCTCCTGAATTCCAATTGATCTCGCGATTATACACGAGCGTGCCACCGCAGTCAAGGAAAAAGTGTTGGTTATTTTTTCAGAAGGTTAACAGAATCCTCTTGACTTACACGGCCCGTTGCTGTAAAATGGTACACATATAACAAAAGAAGGAGTTGACAATGGCCCTCCAGACCGTGACGTTAAAGGAGGCCGCCGAGGCATTCGGGGTACACCCCCGGACGATCTTGCGCGCAATCAATAAGGCCCACAATACCTACTGGTACGAGGACAGTGACAGCGACGTGCTGAAGATCGAAGACATCGCCAAGGCGTATGGGGTAAGCACCTCGACGCTGGTGCCGGTGTTCGAGGGTCGTGATGCGTTGCTGCGAGCTGACGAGGCCGCCGGGGTGATTGGCATGGCTGCCCGGACCTTCCGCAAGCATCTGAACCACAGAGGCACACCCGAGAGGTGGGGCCGAGTTGGTTACGGTGGGATCACCCGCTACCTGGAATCTCGCATCAATACCGCAGCCATCGACCGTATGGAGTAACCCTATGAGCCGCACTCGTCTTGAATGGGCGCAGTGGATGGCCAAGAAAGGGATCGTCGCATTCATCGTTGATGCGAACTCTAAGCGTCCCCTCGGTGGCAATTCATGGTACGTCCGCAATACTACCGAACCGCAGCAGCTCGCTGAATGGTTCGACATGACTGAAAATTGCAACTATGGTCTGTGGTTAGGTCGGGGCCACGTTGTTATCGACCTCGACGTGAAGCACGACACCGAGGGTGCTACGGGCATCGCCCACTTCGAAGCAATCTGTGCCGAGAATGGCATTGAGAATTTCCTGCTCGAATTCGAAACGCTCATGGTCAAGACACCATCGGGTGGATACCACCTCTACTTCAAGACCCCCCGACCTTGCGCCAACAAGAACACCTTCCCCGAACTGATCGACGTTCGTGGCGCAGTTGGCTATGTCGTCGGCCCTGGCTCCAGAGTTAAGGCGGGCGAGTGGGAGGTTGTGGACCCGGACATGCCCATCATGGACATCCCGGAATTCCTCCTCGACTATCTCGTCACGCCCGGCATCAAGGACCCGAATGCGGACGTGCCTCTGATCGAGCTGGACCAGTCCGAGAATGTCGAGCAGGCCATGAACTGGTTGAAGACTGCGAAGCCCGCCATTGAAGGACTAAACGGCGACGACCACACGTACAATATTTGCTGCATGTTGCGTGACTTCGGTGTCTCTGAAGCTGAAGCGCTGACCTTGCTCCACAAAAGTGGGTGGAATGCTCGGTGTGATCCCCCTTGGGACCTCAGTCACCTTGAAGTGAAGATCAAGAATTCCTATGCGTTCGGTCAGAACCGTCCCGGATGCAAGGCCGTCACCTATGAAAAGGCCAAACTGATGGCTGGTCGGCCTGCGGGTGGTTGGGGTGCGCAAATCACCGATGAACAGGTGGCTGTAATGTTCGGCCCCAAGAAGCTATCGTTGGTTGTGGACAACACTTCCCCAGGCCCAGAAGACGACGAGATTCCAACTGACGTGCGGGATGATGATGCTGATCCCATGGCCGAGTTCGCTTCAGAAGAACAGCTTTGGTACGGCATTCAGGACTTTGCCGCCATTGACAAGGTGCGGGAATACCTCGTCAAGGGATGGCTGATTGCACATGGCATCACGGCCCTGCTCGCCAAGCGCGGCACAGGCAAGAGCACCATTGCGCTCGATCTTGGCTGCCACCTCGCCAAGGACATGGACTGGTGGGGTATCGACATGATGAAGAACTGGAAGGTCATCTACATCTGCGGAGAGGACGACGAGGGCATGATCCTGAACGTCCGCGCGTGGGCCAAGTTCAATGTCCGTGGTCTTCCAGACAATGACCGGTTCCTGGTCGCCAAAGACATCATCAAAATGACGAACAAGACGGCACTAAGCGTCCGGCTCAGGGAGATGCGGGAGTGGGCTGACGGTGCTCGCTGCCTTGTCATTCTCGACACGTGGGCGCGTGCCACCTCGGGCTACAGCTCCAACACCCAGGAGGAAATGGACATCGCCTGCGAAAATGCTGAGATGGTAGCCGCCGCGTTGCAGGGTCCGATGATTGCCTGCTTCCACCCGCCTAAAGACGGGCGCATGACACTCCGTGGCTCTGCTGTGCAGGAGGATACGTCGAGCGGTATCTGGGTGTTGGAGGAAATGCCGGACGGCATCAGGCTGACCATTGAACGCGCCAAAGGCAAAGGCAAGGGCAACTATCGCCTGTTTGAAATCGTGGGGGTTGAGCTGGAAGGCAAGGACTCCTACGGTGACAAGCTGGAGGGCATCGTGCCTGTTAAGCGTGGCGGCACCGAGGACGAGGGCACGGTGAACCACACTGAGCGTCGGATGAAACAGCGGCGTGCATGGGCCAAGGCAATTATCGGTTGTCTCGCAGATTATCCGTTGCATAACCCCGAAGTTGAAAAGACGCCGAACGACATCACAAATATCGCGAAGTTTCTCACCACCATGTGGATGGCCCGCGAAGACGACTTTGACGCAGCAGGCTTTGTTGGGGAATGGATGGACCTGATCAAAGAGGAAAACCAGATGATCGCCATCACGAACAACCAGCACCAGCAGGTTCGGTCACGTCTGGATGCGGAGTTCATGCAAAGTGCTGACACCCAACCCGTGGTCATCGACGATTACGTATTAAAGGTCGAAAAGAAGGAAGGCACTCAGAACAAGTTGCACTTCGTCATCACCGCAACAAACGCAGGACACGAGGAGTAAAAGAAAAGGGGGTAAAAACACCCCCATCTTTTTTGCCCGATCTTGCCAGGTGTTTTGACCACAGCGGTCTACTGCTTATCAATCTCGTGCAACAATTCGACCGCAGCCGCCCTTGCCTGCTTGGCGACATATTCGCAGTCCCACGTCGCACCACGCTTCTCACACTGCGCTTCGGCAATGGCACCGCCACCCCATTCGACTTCCTTCAAGAATTCGGCCTCGGTGTTGTACTTGTCAAGGTCGATCTCATACCGAGTGATGATCCGGGTGTCGATAGGACAGCGCAGGCTCACGCGCAAATAATATGTCCCCGCATCGAGCCCTACAAGACGCTTGAAAATGTCAACAACGACCAACGTGTTGTTGCCAACATCGCGCTCGCGCTCGCTCTCTCCTTCGAAATGCCCACCGACATTCTGCTCCTCAGCAACGATCTTCATCTTGCCCGAGAGAGCAAGGGGCTGAGATGGGTTTTTAGTGTTGTCAGTCATCGAGAAACTTCCTCTTGAATTCAGCTATTTCACGCTTCGACAGAGTAGCCCCAGCCTGAGCATCAATCTTTTCAAGAAGCTCTTGTCCTTGGTCTGATTCGATTGCTTCCTGCTTAAACATATAGAAATGCAGCAGCTTGCGCAGCAAATCAACTTCCATGCGCGAGCACGTGTAGGCATCTCGGATGTAATCAATGAACGCCTCATACGAAATCGGGAAATGTAAGGCCACCAGCTTTTCAATCACCTCGGCGTAATCCCGAATTTCTTCCTGAGCATTCGGATCGAGCCGCAGGTCCAGAAAGTGCATCAAATTATGCAGGTCCATCTTCCAGACGAACTTGGTGTAGATGTTGGCCGGCAATACCCCCCTAGCAATCTCACGTGCCACACCAGCATTCAGCAAAGTCTGGTAGTGCGCATAGCTCGTGGTGTTGGCCACGTTAATGAGATGGGCCAGCCAACCTTCATCACGGTCCACCACGCGCGTATCATCGTCGAGCGAGTACATAGGCTTCTGCCGTCCTTGCTTATTGTCTTTCGACTGCATGGCCACGACTTTAGGCACGAACATCTCGTCCGGCAGCTCTGTGTAGCGAGCCGACATCTCATTAAGGCTCGCCGTACGGTGCCTGATCCACTGACGCGCCACGAAGATCGGCATCTTTATCTCGAATCGAAGGACGCCCATCTCGAACGGGCTCGTGTGACGGTGACGCAGCAGGTACCGAATCAGCGCGCGGTCTTCCGACTTGCCACGGCGATCATAGGAAATCCGTGCCGCGTCCACAATGGCCTCGTCACTGCCCATGACCTCAAGCAACTTCACGTAGCCGTGGTTGTGAACCGGCAAGCTGTCACCCAACTGATAATCAAGCATTGGACGTGAACTCCAACTTCATGGGTTCAATGAGAAGGGTAGTCACCTTTTCGACTTCGCCCACCGTCTCGGTGTCAGTCAAGGTCACCCTCGTCATGGTTTCGTTCGCGGTATGCTGGATGCTCTGAATATGTGCCGCCAGGGCGTCATTCATCAGCATTGTCGATCTCCTTCCCAGTCACCTTAATATCGAACGCCTCGGCATTTGGATGACCGATTGCCTCCAGCAGCCACTCAAAAGCGTTGTCCGTCAGCAGCGACTTCACCGCATCTGCGACGTGCTCCAAAGGCTCGGGGTCCTTCTCCTCACACTGCATCACGAGCAACCTTACGTTCAGCTCGTAAATGTGAGCGTTGTCATCCTCAGTCGCCTCGCGGGGCTCATCCCTACAAACCGTCATTGTCGATCTCCCTTAAACCTTGAGGCCAGGAGGGGCCTGGATGATACTGGAGTGGAAGTTAGCCGCCCAACCAAGCACATCCTGAAGATAGAAGATAGTCTTCCGTCCCTTTGAGTTGGTCGGGCTCTCGAACTCGTAGATGCGCTCGGGCACGAATTGCATCCCAGCATCCATAACGACCTTCTTGTTCATCTCCCACGATGCCTTCGTCACAACAAGGGTCATCGGCTGGGGACCGCAGAACTTACGCCACACAAGGAGAGCCACTGCGTCCTGCGGCAGGTTCTCCACTTCACTGACGTTAGTCGGGTTCGTGATGGGAGCAGGCCCTTTTCCATTCTGGTTCCTACTGGCTTTATGAGACATTGTGTCCTCCAGGGTTGAGCACGAGGTCTTCAAGCGCGGCTTCAGCCTCCTGCAATGAATTCTGTTCTGCTTCATTCAAGGCATCGACTGCTGCTTGTGCCTCAGCAGCCTTGCGCTGTTTGCGTCTGATCTGAGCCTTCACCCAGCGGGCATACGAGGCCGACGCGCCACGGTAGACCGGCACTGTGATCGTATCCCCAACCCGCCCGCCAGTGCGCTTGTGCTTTGCATAACTGACCGGTGGCGGCATGTCCCACAAGGGGTTGCCCTTCTCGTCGGACATCACCATCAATGTCTCGGGGTCAATTCGACGCCGCACGCCAGGGATCACTGTCAACGGTACAAATGCCTTGTGCATTACTTCCTCCCCCCTACTAGCAAAATAATAGGCCAGATGAATACACCCACCAGCCAATGCAGCCAGTGCATCTTATAACCGAACCGCACCCTGTGACCAATGGCTGCAAACGTGCTGAGAGTACCCCCCACGAAAAAATATCCAATCAGAAAGACATCCCAAATCACGGCTTGAACCCCTTCGGCATGTAGCTGAAAATCTGGATCGGGTCACTCTTATGACGGTGCTCCCGTTTCCACAGAAACCACGAGAAGTTATGCCTTGGTGCAGCATTCTCAGGCGCGTTCGGGTTGCCGTAATCCCACCGTGGCCGGGTCGTCAGCACCAGCTCGCCCATGTAATGCGGGCACTCCCCGAACATATCCTTGCGCGTCTTGCCACATCGGAACTCCGACCGCAGCAGCATGGCCATGAATTCAACATCCTGATCGAAGAAGCCAAGGCCCTGGCGGATAAAGTCGTCTGCGATGCCACGCCACGGCTCACTGTACGGCGGGTTCGTGACGATGGCTTTTACACCATCGGGCACCTGGAACTCATCCAAGAAGCTGCGCTCATGTCCATATCCAAGGTTATTCCCAAACTCGCTCATGTCGATGTCGCTGGAGTAGACCCTGAGACCGCATTGGGCAAGTGCGCGTGTCATATCCCCCCGTCCCGCTGCACACTCCCACACGTCGTTCGGGATATCACAACCGATATTTTTCATTTCCCGCAGGAACACCTGCGTCATCCAAGGATGGGTCCAGTAGCGATCAAGCCGATTGCGCTCATATCCGCTAGAGAACAGGGCCGGGTCTGTTTCTTTAGACATCATACCCTTCCGTCTTGGCCAAGAAATGTTGCGCTTGTAATAGCAACAGCATATCGTGACTCCGCAGTGCAGTCTTTCGCACGAGCCGGATCAGCTCTCGAACGGTCCCCCACTGCCGGGGCGTCATTCCATTCCAACCAACCGGTCGCAGGTGAATTACATTTTCCATCAATGCCTCGTTGTGTCT
>SDBT01015328.1_pt1 | contig 12182 bp, 8 predicted proteins | sample 2277101 | NCBI WGS metagenome assembly SDBT01 (sample SAMN10404973, study PRJNA504765) | marine sediment metagenome | isolation source: marine sediment core GS10_PC15, 103 cmbsf | place: Arctic Ocean: Southern Knipovich Ridge | collected 2010
ATTCGCGTTTTGAGGAGTAAGGGGAATAAATATAATGACCAACGTTGATATTCAGGAAAGATACGATTCATTTCAGAAGGACGCTGTTAGAGCCATAGCCAATGATTTTGAAAAGAAACTTAATGGCAGGTACTTGTTGGTAATTCCGACTGGCGGTGGAAAAACTATTACTGCAGTTAAGGCTATTTGTCAGCTTTATGCGGACAACGTTCTTGATAGTTCTTCCGACAAGGTACTTTGGACTGCTCACCGGCAAGAGCTTTTAAATCAAGCGGAAGAAGCCTTTATCAAAATAATTGATAGCACATCCGCACCGATTTCACTGGATAATAACATCAGAATTGAAATGATCTCTGTAGCACCAAAGGCGCTCCAGGATGAGAGTGTAAAATTAGCAGTTATCGATGAAGCACACCATGGTGCTGCCAGCAGTTATCAGCCGTTGTTTAAGAAAAGCAGCATTGGACTCCTTGGCCTTACAGCAACACCCTCCAGACATGACGGAGCACCCCTCGAATTCGACAGAGAGTCTTTCTCCATAGGTTTCCCGGATCTCGTTAAGAAGGGGATAATCTTAAGGCCAGATGTAAGGACTGTAGAGGGTGGCCAATATGACTTTGGTGGGTTTTCTGATGATGATCTTGAAGCACTAAATAATAAAGAAAGAAATGAAAGGATCGTAAGGCACTTGGCCGAAAAGAAGGATGAATATAACAAAATCATCATCTATGTAGGTACTAAGGCTCATGCCAAGCAATTATACAAGGTGTTAAAAGGAACGTCTTTTGCGGATGGCTACGACTCCATTAGCTATATCATTGGTGGGGAAAACAGCCGAAATCAGTCACGTGAAGACTTCATCGAACAGGAAAAAGAATACAAAAGATCTATTCTGGTTAATGTTCAAGTGCTGACGGAGGGATATGACGATCCTAAAGTGAATACCGTTGTAATGGCTACTCCATCAAAATCAAAGCTCTATTATATGCAAGCTTTGGGCAGGGGCATCCGAATCGACCCGGATGATGCTCTTAAGCAAGCATATGTTGTGGAGGTTGTCGACGAATTGCCAAACATTCGGTACAGAATTGATAACCGATGGCTCTATTCAGATATCTCGGATGCCTTGGAACCATCGGTAGATGATGTTACCTACTCAAACAAGAGCGAATTCCAAGATGAAATCACTAATATCTTCACTAAATACTCTGTCCCAAAAGAGTGGAGAGTCGTACCTGACTATAATGAAGACTACAGATATTCAATGCTTGTATTCAGACAGTACAGAGGCCCTGGTAATTATGTTTGCTTCCCTTTGGTGATCTCCAATGAAAATAGAACCAGGATAGGAAATATGTTTAACTTTATATCTGAGCGGATGGCACATAGCGCAAAATTCGCAGAGTATAATAATGAAGCTATTTTCAAAATGTTGGGAGTAGATGGTGTAAGCCTCATATCCGAAAACTCGACACAAAAGATTATTATAGACGCTATGAGAAACGCTCGAGCCATATGCATAACTGATGAAGACCAGCTAAACGAATTTGTTCGGTTGGGACACCCATGGCTAAACTTCGTGGCACTTCACTTTAGGAAGAAGCAGGAGGATCTGCCAGGGGACCTACTTTCCTTCATTCAGGAGATGGTAAACAGAGAACAAATACTGGAGGTATTAAAGGATAGGGACTATGAGAAGGGGGCAATATTGGTAAGACTACCTCTCCCTCTGGGCTTTTATGTTGGAAAAATGCTGACAAAAAGTGAATTTGATGAAGTTAATAAACTGGTTGTTATGTTGGGTGAGCTCAAAGAAAAGAAAGGTAGCGAAGACCATCGAGATGCAGTCGATGTGGTGGTCGGTGAGGCCATTTTGCCCATTGAAATACGGCATAGTACCAGTCTGATAACGATTGTGAGAGAGTCTCTGGATTACTATTACTCTCTATAATGAAAGGATTATGAGATGTCTGACCTGATGCCTGAGCTTGTGTTGCGAAAAATAGCGCCGGAAAAACTGATTCCTGATCCCAACAACCCCAGACTGATAACAAACGACCTGGAACATTACGAGGATGAAGAAGCTTTGGATTTACTTGACAGGACCATCACCAGGATGAGGGGTGTTAGTGAGGAGGATGTGAGGAAGGATAGGTACCGGATAAAGGAGCTTGAAAGATCAATCGTCGAAAATGGTTGGTGGCCAATAGACTACATTTTCGTAAAAGGATATGGGCATGATGGGTATTATCTGGTCCTCGAGGGGAACCGTAGAGTAATTGCCATTAGAAATCTGAGAAATTCTGATGAAACCAGTGCCGAGCTTAAAAAGACGCTGAACCTTATTGAGGTAATGGAAATAGTTGGTGAAGAGGATGAAGAGATTCTCCGAGCAAAAGTCACCTATCTTCTTGGTGTAAGGCATCATGGTTCGCTGAAAAAATGGACTCCCTTTGCCCAGGCTCACAACATTTACTCACGGTATATGGAACTTGCTGAACAGGATTCGGAAGCCTTCATGTGGGATGTAGACCTTGGGCAGCAGGTTGCCAATGCTTTGAGCATTGAGTTAAAGGAGGTGGCGAATCGATTGCGTGTTTACAGAGCCATGGAGCAATTGAACCGCTGCCCTATTATGGAAAACGCCGAAGGTAAAATTCAGGACAGATACTATTCGGTGACAGCAGAAGTTGTTTTGTCCGGGGATAAGGCCCTCAGACAATATGTCAACCAAAGTGATACTGACTTTACACTGGATGATGAATCTGTAGAAAGAATGGTCAATCTTTGTCATTTCGAACTGCCCGGTAGAGAAGGCTCACCAATAAATAACCCTCAGGAGTGGCGGAAGTTAGCAAACATTCTGAAGGAAGAAGATGAGGCTCGGAAAACTGAAATGCTTGATGCTGTAGAAAAGCAAAAGGAGAAACCTAGTGACGTGTGGGCTGAACGTGCGTCAGAGCTTCAAAAACTGAGCTGGGACAAATGGCTTTTCAAGGTGGATAGCATCATCAGGAAGATTAATATAGGGCAGGTTGATATCAACAATGAAGATGCTCGAGCCATTACTCAGGATATTGTTGAAGTAATTAGCAAGCTGGATTCCAAGGACGTGGAAGGTGAGGTGGGTGATGCTTAAGGAAATTGAGGTTTCAATTGATTCGCTGTGCCTGGATCCAAACAATCCACGTTTCAATTCCGACCTAAATCTGGAGGCTGTTGTTCCCGATGCCGAAGTTGAAGGAAAACAATCTCACGTGTTCAAGTTTTTCAAAAAGGGCGAAGCAGCAAGTGATGAGGACGTCACCAACATTAAGGACTTGTATGAATCCATGAAGACCATCGGTTTTGTTCCTATTGATAGAGTGGTTGTCAGGGAACTTAGCGATTCAAATGATAAATATCTGGTTATTGAAGGAAACAGAAGAATCGCCACGGTCAAAAGGATTCTGGAAGACGTTAAGGCTGAGCTGCATCCATTCGACAGGCCTAAAGAGCGCCAGAAGATAGAACCACTAATAGGTTCCTTTAGTCCAATCACATGCATGCTGCTTTCAACCGAGAGTCTTTCGGCGGAGGAAGTGGCTCACAAGATTTCTGTGATTTTAGGTCTAAGGCATCATGGATCTCTTCTTGAGTGGGAGCCTTTACCCAAGGCTTACAGTATTTACAAAACATATATGGGATTAGAACCAAAAATAAATGAGTTCAAGTTTGATGGGAAAAAAAGGAATGATGTGGCGTCCAGGCTATCCATTCTTCCCCCCGATGTCACAAGTGCGTTAAAAACCTACGTTGCTTATCTTCAGTTAAAAGAGAATTATGCCATCCAGGATAGGCATTATTCTCTTATTGAAGCTGGTGTGACTAACAAACATTTAAAAGGGAATTTCATTGAAATTGATGAGTCAAATTATCAGCTCAATGAACCATCGCTGGAGAATATGAATCGTGTCTGCCAGTTTGATAAGCGAGACAGAGTTCCTGAAGGTAAAAAGAAGGTACTCAATGATCCCAAGGCCTTCAGGAATCTGGGTAAACTATTTAACATGCAAAGGACCGCTGAAGACCAAGCTACAAAATCATATGCCAAAGATCTTATCGCCCGAGCAACAGATGAAGATGATATGGATACTACAGTGGAAAAGGCTGTTGACCTCCTGAACGATTTCAAAAGGAGTACGCAATGGATTAAGGCTTTAAGAACCGAGATGGATAAGCAGAATAAAATGTTGACCATTGATACTTACACTGGTGTCGGTAATGAAAGAGGCAACAAAGATGCATTAAAAGCTACGATGGAGCCCTTAAAGAGAATGTTAGGGATTTAGAATTAAGGAGGCTCTAATTGAAATTAGGTAAGGTAAAGACGGCAGCAGCAGACTCTGGAATAGGTTCGTATTTCAAGTTAAGAACTATAAAAATTAAACCTGAGGAGATTCTCCTTGATCCCAGGAATCCCAGGCTTGCTATCGAGTCAGAGGAATTTGATGGGTTGAGTGATGGAGATATAGCAAAGGGGCAGATACAACGAGCGGTAATGCTGCAAATTGAAAAGAATGAGCATCACGTAAAGGACCTGGTGGAAAATATTGGAGAGAAAGGATTTATTGATGGCTTAGGGAGTTTCATAGTTCAGATGGTGGGTAGAAGTGATAAATATATAGTGTTGGAGGGTAATAGACGCACCGCAGCAATCAAACAACTTTTAAAAAATCCCCAGAATCTGTCTTCAACTGTAAAAAATTCGCTTAGAGAAATAGTTGTTTCTGAATTCCAATACATAAAGAATAAAAAATATTCCAAAGAGCAGCTCATTGAAATGCTTCTTGGGATTATTCACTTGCAAGGGCCTTTACCATGGGGTCCACTCGAGAAAGCACGATATATTTATCAGGCCTATGCCAGGGAGTATAAGTCTGCAAATGGAAACAAGGATTTTAGTTATGAGCAAAGTGTTGTCGATAAGCTGTGCAAACTTTTTCCACTAAGCAAGAATGATGTGAGGAAAAGCTTAAGAGTTTACCGTGTTTATAGACAACTTAGAGAAGCAGGATATGAAGTAAATCCAGACAGATTTTCACTAATTGAGATGGCATCAAACGACAAACTGCTTAGGGAAGAATATTTTGAAGCTGATGATAGGACATTGATGGTATCAGAGGTTGGGTTGGAAAGACTTTACAATTTGTGCATTGCAACAGACCGAGCTATAAATGACCCTCCGACATTTAGAAAGTTCAAAAAAATATATGAGCATGGAGATGCAGTCTACGTGCAAGAAATTGCGGATGGATGTAGTGATGTGGGGGCAATATACGACAGCATCAGACCTGATATAAAGCAAGGAGAATTATTTAATCACCTGAGTGGTATTTTAAATAAAATCCAGAGTATTAATGTTGGTTCCATCTCAAATGTTGACGATGATTGCCACGTTTTAATTGAAGGGATTGTGGAGGTTGTTAACAACAAGCTTGCGCCTTTGGTTGGCTATGAAAATGACGACCAAGAGGACCTCCTCACAATTGATGATATAGAATGGCCCAACTCTATAGAGGAGGCCCAAAAAATGCCAAGTGTGAATTTAAAACCCATTATCGCCGAAGTTTTGATGGAAAGACCCAATAAAAGCTGTGTAAAAGACAAGCTGGTCAAGTATGTTCTCGAATATTTGGATATCTTAACCCGGGGTGAGCCAAGAAAATGGTTTTCCAAAAAGATAGATGATGTCGTCAAAGAAATGGTGTGGGAGGGTATGCTCAGGGAGTATCAAGCCACGAATGTCCGGCTTCAGCTCATGATATAACATGTAGATATGATGTTTAAGGATAATTGGGAGATAAGAAAATGGCTCAAATCATTCCATCATGGTTTAAAGAGCCGCTAGAAAATATTCGGGGTCTTCTTGCTAAGGCCAACCGTGAAATTATTGTGTTTGCACCTTATGTTCGGGCTGCAGGGCTGGACAAAATACTACCAGATACATGCTCCAAAATCACTATTGTTACATCATGGAGGCTACACGACCTATGGCAAGGCTCCTCTGATATTGAGCTTTATCCCTTCACAAAGGATAACTCGATCAAACTCTACATCAACAATCGCATTCATCTCAAAGTATATATGACTGATTGGGAAAGTTGCATCCTGGGAAGTTCAAATGTGAGTAGGCGAGGGTTGGGTATTAGTGACGACTATAATTATGAGCTGAATACGATTATACAAGAGATTGACACTAACACTCAGTTGTATCTGCGTAGAATTATGTCCGAATCGACTTTGGTTGATGATCGAATATACGGGGAGTACCTTATCAAGCTGGCTGAATTGCCAGACCCAGTGGAGATATTAGAACCAGAAGTGGTAAGTGGAGCCAATGTCCAGCAACTCACTATCGCTTCGCTGCCTATGTCATGTGATATTGAAAACCTGTACAAAATTTACAGCAACGGTTTTATTAGTGAGGATACAGAGGCAGTTCAGTGCGCCATACACGATGTGGCCTATTACGATATCCCCCTCGGGCTATCCTACGGTAGGTTTTTCAACCACCTCAAAGTGGCTTTTTTTAGGTCCGCATTCGTTGCAGCACTTTTGGAACGGATTGATGTGCAACCTATCTTCTTTGGCGAAACTAAGGCATGGCTACAAATTACTTGTAGCGATGTTCCCGTGCCAAGTAGAAGAGACCTGACTGGTAATGTGAAGGTCCTGTACCAATGGGTAGTTGAGCTCGGTTGTGGTGAATATACTATTGATCGCCCTAACTACTCTGAGCGACTATATAAAACGAACAATTAAAGGGGGTATATAAATGACTGTGAGGAAGGGGAAACTCATGGGCAGGGGGAGTTGGCTCACATATTGAGTCTGGCACCGACAAAAATGAATATTAATTATTTAGTTGGTTTGCTTTAACGTTCGGAGGGAGCAACTGATATTGTTTTTAGGATTGCTTGTGAGGACGGCCCATTCGGAGATAATACTGATGTGCAATTACACGAGGTTTTAGATGCTAAAAAAAGAGCAGGGATAAATATCGGAAGAAAAGGGTAGTAAAACAAATCATGATATCGCCGGGTTGTAACTAAGGTGTTGTATTATGAATTTAGGACATGAAAACCGCTGTTTGTTTGAAGGGAGATTGCATTGACTATTGAAAGTTGGTTTAGCCCACGTTCTTCTACAGTAGAATATCTTCTGGATAAGTTTAGATACGAAATCCCAGTTTACCAGAGAGATTACTCATGGGAAGAGGACCAAGTAGAAGCACTTTGGGTCGACGTAATTAATCAGATCGAAAAAAACTATACAAATGGTCAAAAGAACCCTGAGCAAATACCCCATTTTTTTGGTGCCATAGTTTTGGAGACTATCCCTGATGAAATAAACAAATGTATTATTATTGATGGACAGCAAAGGCTTGTCACAGTATCTTTGCTTTGCTCAACTTTAATTGAATTCATTCTTAGAATTGATGATGACCAGAAAAAAAGCACTTTAATTAGTACAGTATTACCAAAATATGCTTTAAGGGGTGAAGGGAACAATAGACTGCCAAGAATACAATTGGGGAATGAGCACAACTTCTATAAGGAATTCATCGTAGAAAAAGATACGTTTGTGGAGAAAGAAAAGGTTTTTAACGAATTAAGTACACGGCAGAAGACACCAGTAATACAAAGATTGTATAATAATGCCAAATATTTTAATGATAAAGTAAGTGGTTATTTGTCCGGTCCGGACGACACATATCTTACCAAAATATCTTCCATGATAGATGTTCTTTTCAGTACTTTTGTCAACTTACAAATAGTTGTGGAAAACCAAGGAGCTGCCTATACAATTTTTGAAACTCTAAATGAACGCGGATTGGATCTAGCTCCAGCAGATCTCATAAAGAATGAAGCACTCAGATTGTCAGAACAACAAGGGAAGCTTGTTGAATCAAACGAACTATGGAGAGAAATGGTTTCCGCGTTACCTGATGGAAAGGACCCCATAACAGGTTATCTGCGATATCAATACTCATCTAAACATTCTTCAGTTGAACCAAAAGAACTTTATTACAAAATTTCAGATTATCTCAGAAATCTAAAAACTCCTGTTGTAGGATATATGAAAGAAGTAAGAGAAGAATCCGAATATTACGCAAATCTTCATGAACCTGACATAAGTTGGACTGAGAAAACTAGAAATGCTCTTATGGACATAAAGTCATTGAAAATCACACATGCTTACCCATTGCTTATGGCAGCTTCAGTGAAGTATTCAACCGACAATCAAAAATATGAGAGAATTGTTTGTGCTGTCAGGGATTTTTGCTTCCGCTTTTTCACTATATCTAGGAATAGAGTGTCCAAGCTAGAGCTAATTATTGGTGAGGTGGCGAGAAAGTTAAGAGCAGGGAAGTATTCTTTAGATGATGCAATTAAAGCACTAAAAAAAGAGTCTAGTGACAAGGTTTTTACTGAGGATTTTGAAAACTATATAGCTAGGGATACTAAAATAGCCTTTTTTGTTCTAAAAAATATCGAAGATCACCTTGCAGGTGGTCAAGGCGTAACGGTTTTACCTCATAGCCCAAATCAGCATATCGAGCATGTCATGCCTAAAAAACCTGGATTAGAGTGGGGCCATGTTTCTGACAATGAGCTTTATGAAAAATATGTTAACAGGTTGGGTAATTTGCTAGTCTTGGAAAAAGATATTAATAAGCATATAAACAATAAGGGGTATGATTATAAGATAAATAACATTCAGCAAAAGGATTACCAAAACTCTGTACTGAAATTACCAAAGGAAACATCCAATTATTTAAATGATGGGTTGTGGAACTTGGAGTCAATAAAGAAAAGGCAACAAAAAATCGTAAAAGAATACGCACTTCTGCTGTGGCCGTTAAGTTAGAAAGGAACATCTATTTTAAGGGATAAATTGGAGGATGCTTCGAGGTGGCAAAAGCTCAGTCGTATAGAACCAGCAATTCTATCTTTAGAAAGCATCATTGATCTTAATGCATGACTGGGTTCATAGGTACTTGAAGTGCAAGCCGACCCGTTTGAAATGGCCACCATTTCCTTTAATTGAAGTATCATGGCTTCAGAGTCCCATTCACTTAATGAAAAATTGAGGATATTGGAGATAGTCCTATCAGGCTCTCCATTAATACTCACCCTATAGTTTCTAAAAAAATCTATAATTTGTTTTTTTATCTTTTCGTTGGTCCGATTCCTTTCTTGATATTCATTAATAGCAACCTCTGAAGCTAGACCCAATCCAACAATCAACTGAACAGGTAGAGTACCTGGTCTCAAGCCTCTTTCTTGCCCTCCACCAAACATCAACGGCTGCAGTGGGATGCGATCATATCCTCTTCGACGAGTAATTAATGCACCTACGCCTTTGGGTGCATAAATCTTATGCCCACTAATGCTAATCATATCGATTCGGGGGTGCTGAAGGGGGGGAATGTCCTTTCCGAATCCTTGGGCAGCATCGGTGTGAAAGAATGCTTCGTGTTCCTCCAGAATCTCGGCATATTCCTCAAGGGGCTGAATCACCCCGGTTTCATTGTTAACGTGCATGATTGACACCAAGAGAGTGTCGTCTCGTAGTGCTTCCTGAAGGCTTTCTGGTTCTACCCATCCTCCCCGATTTGGGGGTAGTAAGGTAACCTCGAAACCCCGCTTTACCATCTCCTTAAGCGGTTCCAGGACAGCCTTGTGCTCAATCTGGGTGCTGATGATGTGCATCTTGCCGGTCTTTTGGCCGTGTTCTTGCAATCCCAAGATTGCCATGTTGTTACTCTCGGTTGCACCACTGGTGAAGATAACTTCGTCAGATTTGCATTTGACGACCTCGGACACCTGGACGCGGGCTTTCTCAACGGCCCTCTTGGCTATCAAGCCGTATTCGTGGGTTCGGCTCCCTGCGTTGCCAAATTCGGTCTCCATGTAGTGGATAACTTCTTTCAAGACGCGAGGCTCAATAGGGGTAGTGGCAGCGCAGTCGAGGTAGATGGGGCGTGATGGTTTTTCAGTCATGGATAGCTCCCAAGTGCTAAAAAAAGCTGTTGTTTGCGAAAAAATACCCGGTTGTTTGTTATTTTGTTGACAAACAGGCCGTGTTGTTTGTATAAAACTATCAAGTGTAACTTGTCAAGTAATACTTACACTGGTTTAATGGAGGTAACCATGGAAACTGCTTTTGAATTCAATTTCCCATCCATAAGGGGCTTTCAAGCAGGCCGCGAATACTATGTTTCAATGTGTCCCATGAAGCTCATTCCTAAGATTTTCACCTTCGATGAAGAGGAACTGAGTCCGGAAGTTCGCGCACAAAGAACCCTGAACAAACGCCGCGTTCCCGAAATGGCTCAGTACATCCTGGATAATCGAAAGGAGTATGTCTTTTCCGCTCTAACGGCATCCATCGATTCCGAAGCAATATTCAAGCCAGCCAACGGCGATGCCGCAAGTGACTTGGGGACCCTTCACATCCCCATGACGGCAAAATTTATCATCAACGATGGACAGCATCGTCGCGCAGCCATAGAAAAGGCCCTACAGGAGGAGCCCGAAATCGGTGAAGAGACAATAGCTGTCGTTTTCTTCCTGGATAAGGGTCTTGAGCGTTGCCAGCAGATGTTCGCTGATTTGAACCGCTATGCCATTAGACCTTCCAGGTCCTTGGGTGTTCTTTACGATTATCGGGATGAGATGGCCAAACTTGCCAAGTTAGTCGCCCTAAAGGTTCCCGCGTTTAAAGGCCTTATAGAGTTTGAAAAATCAACACTCTCGGCACGATCAAGCAAGCTTTTGACCCTGAGTGCTCTTTATACGGCAACTTCAGCTCTTATTGAGAATGTGGAGTTTGATAGCCAGGAAGAGCGAGATAGTTTTGCCATCGAGTATTGGACCGAGGTTAGCAAGACCATTCCTGAGTGGCGCTTTGTTAAGGAGAAAAAGATCACCGCCGGGGAAGTCAGGGTGGATTACGTTCATTCTCACGGTATCTCACTTCATGCCTTGGGCAGAACCGGGAATACCTTATCCGGCCGATATCCGGACACCTGGCGCCAGGAGATTCAAAAAATATCCGAAATTGACTGGTCCCGCTCTAATGCGTCCTTGTGGGAAGGCAGGGCCATGGTTGGAGGACGACTGAATAAATCCGCGCAAAATGTGATTCTCACCTCCAACGTACTGAAAAAACACCTTGGCCTTCCCTTAACTCAGGAGGAGAAACATATCGAGGATGCCTTTGTAAGGGGGAACAATGGCTGAATCAGCATTCACCGGGATTGGTCTTAAAGATGCCATTGAATACAAGCTTGAGGAGATACGTGACCTTTATCTTTCGGATGAAATTCCTTGGGTCATTGGATATAGCGGGGGAAAGGATTCTACTGCAATTGTACAGTTAACCTGGATGGCCCTTGAAGGTCTTTCACCAGAGGAGCGCAGGAAGCCGGTTTATGTCATTACCACGGACACCCTGGTCGAGAACCCCATCGTTGCCGGCTGGGTGACACGATCCCAGGTGAAAATGAGGGAAGCAGCTGATGAAAAAGGGCTTCCCATTGCCCCATATATGCTGTTCCCAGAAATAGAGGATACCTTTTGGGTTAACCTCATAGGGCGGGGATATCCTGCCCCCAAACCAAAGTTTCGATGGTGTACACATCGCTTGAAAATCGATCCCTCTACCAAGTTTATCAATAAGGTTGTCAAGGCCAGTGGAGAGGCGATCATTGTTATCGGCACCAGGTCCGCTGAAAGCGCCCAGCGGGCGAAAACCATCAAGAAGCACGCTAAAAACAGAACCAGGAAAAACCTTAACTACAATCCAAACTTGCCGAACTCTTTTATCTATACGCCTATTGTTAACTGGTCCAATGACGATGTCTGGTTATTTCTCCTCCAGTATCCCAACTCGTGGGGCCACGACAATAAGTTTTTGATGAACATGTATCGTGGTGCTTCCGCAGATGGGGAATGCCCTGTGGTTCTGGACACTAGCACTCCAAGTTGTGGGAGCAGCAGGTTCGGGTGCTGGGTCTGCACCCTCGTGGACGAAGATAAATCCATGCAGGCCATGATCCAGAACGACGAGGAAAAGGAGTGGATGCTGCCCCTTCTGGACCTCCGGAATGAACTTGATGAGGACAACAAGAG
>SDBT01015329.1_pt1 | contig 12181 bp, 32 predicted proteins | sample 2277101 | NCBI WGS metagenome assembly SDBT01 (sample SAMN10404973, study PRJNA504765) | marine sediment metagenome | isolation source: marine sediment core GS10_PC15, 103 cmbsf | place: Arctic Ocean: Southern Knipovich Ridge | collected 2010
GTATTATATGTTTGAAGATCAGCGATGGCCTAACGACGAAAGGAAATTGTTTCTATGTGATATTTTTGATATAAATGATTATGAGGAAAAAGAATGATGTATTGCCAGAAACACTCCTTATTTTTTAATGGTTGGAAATGTCAAAAATGTATTGATGGTGAACCGGCACACTTGAGAACTAGGGATGAGGTTGCGGATCCTAATGAGTGGAAGAGATTTAAAAGATTAGGTTGGACACGATGAGTACGACTGTTCCGACTAAGGATGTTGGTAATGTTAAGGATAAGAGAGATAAGAACGCAGTTTATAAAAGACAACTTGAAGATGGTAATGAAGAGTATATTAAGAGGGAGTTAAAAATAAAATGAATCCAGAGAGAGGGGTTGAGATTAAGTTGTGGGATTGGTTGAGGTGCCGAAGTGAATCTGTAAAGAATGTTTATTTTAATTCTAAAAATGAGGTGGGTGCGAATGTGTTTAGAGTTGTTGGAGAGATTAAAACAAAACCGGATTTGGTGATTGAATTTGAAAATCCTTATTCTCATCATATAGAATGGATGGCTATAGAAGTTAAGGATGCATCTAAAAGTGGTAATGTAAGAGGTGGGACTAAAGTCTTTGAAGAATATTTGTTGAATGTTGTAAATGAAAAGACAAAGTATTTTGTTGGAGAAAAAGAAATTAAGATAAAACATTTTGCAATAGCTACACAATTCTCAGAAGAAGGACATTTGAAAAAAAACGAAGGGTTAGAATTTAATGATTCAATGAGGGGTAATGTAAGTATAGGAAATAAGATAGTTCCATTCTTTGAATTCTCTGGTACAAAAGAGATACATCGTGGCATGGTTACATCATTTGCGAAATATAGAAAAGATAATAAGATTGGTAAAACAGAATTGCCATCAATAGGAATTTTGATTTCAGACGTGCTGCTTAATTTTAGTAAAGTTGAATTAGAAAAACAACCACATATGAAGGGTAGACCAATTTATCAAGCCGTTACTTTTAATTCTTGGAAGAGGAGGTGGTCACAATGTCTGATGAAGATATAAGAAAATTCTATAAATTCTTAAATCATAAGAATGAATCTGAACTAAGATTAATAAGGCCGAGATGGAAAGATGAACCAAAACTTCCGGTAACAATATTTGTGAAAGATGAAGATGAATTCGTGAATGCCATAAAAAAACATGATGGTGATCTAAATATTTATGTTGGTATTAATGAAAGACGTGTCGGGGGTAATAAAGATAATGATATTGAGAAGATAACTTGTATTGGACATGATATAGATGCCCATAATGATAATGGTAACAGTATGGAAATTTCCAAATCATGTGCAGAGTGGATAAAAAATGATATGGTTGCTAGAGGATATAAAGAGCCATTAGTGTTATGTTCGGGTAGAGGCTATTGGGTTCTACATAAAGTTCCAGGAATTGATAATACATATGAAAATGTAAAAAGAATAAAAGAGTTTGGCAAAATAATGAAAGATAAGTATGAAGTGAAAGGAATTGAGATGGATAGTACTGTATATAATCCATCAAGAATTGCTAGAGTTCCTGGAACAACAAACATTAGTGATAAAGATAATTTTGCACAAGCATATATTGTTAGTTCTTCAGAAGATAACGTTGATGAGAAACTACAATCTGAGATACTGAAGATAGATATAAAACCTAAGATTGTTAATGTTGGTTCAGGGACTGTAGATAAAAATAAAGATTGTCCATTTCTTAATTATTGTTTAATGCACGAGGTTCCATCTGGAGAAAGACATAAGGTTATTAGTAGAAATATGAGTTTGTATTTATATAATCATCCACTTAAAGAAGATTTAAAATTGCAGTATGGGAGAGTGCAACGAGGAAGTGAGATAGAATTGAATACTTGGTTAGCAAGTATTGAAAAGAATGGTATTGATGATTTTCCTTTTAGTTGTGGTGAGATGATTAATTTCCAAAAAAAATATAAGATACCACTGAAATGTAGGGGGTGCCCAAAGTTTAAGAAATATTTAAGTGAACAAAAATCAGAAGAGAAAGCAAAAGAATTAAACGTAATACAATCAGATGATGATTATTCTAAATTACAAAAAGAAGTATTTACATGTTTAGCATTAAAAGATAGAGACGCTGCAACAGAACTAATTGTGGAAGCTATAGAAAAAGATAATCATATTTATACGACAAGAGATGACATTAAATCTGAAATGTGGATATATAAGCAGGGTGTTTATGTTCCACAAGGAAAATCTTTTGTTAGAGAATTCTCTAGGAAGATATTAGAACAAGCATACACCACACAGTTATCGAATGCGATTGTATCTAAAATTGAGACAGATACTTTTATTGAACATGATGAATTCTTTAATACAAATATTATTGATGAGGTCCCATTAAACAATGGGATATTAAATATCAGAACAAGAGGATTATCTGATCACACTCCCGATAAAATATTCTTTAACAAACTGCCCATTGAATATGATGAGTCTAAAGACTGCCCAAATGTACATAATCATTTTAAATCCATTTTGAAAGATAATGAAAGTATTGATGTTATGATGGAAATATTTGGTTTTTTATTATTGAAAGAATATAAAATAGAGAAGGCTTTTATGTTTGTTGGTTATGGTAGAAATGGAAAATCTAAAACCATAGAGTTAATGAAAAGGTTTATAGGAGCAGAAAATTGTTCTTCCTTGGCATTAAGATCATTGACAGATGATTCATTTAGTCTTTCGGAACTGTTTGGTAGAATGGCTAACCTTGCAGCAGATTTAAGTAAAACAGATTTGAAAGAAACTGGTATGATTAAAAGTCTTATTGGGAGAGATACTATCCAGGCCCATAGAAAATATCTTAGAGACTTAAACTTTGTTAATTATGCAAAGATGGTATTTGCAGCAAACGAACTTCCTAAAATTTATGATACTACAGATGGCTTTTGGACAAAGTGGGTATTATTAGAATTCCCATATCAATTTGTAACACAAGAAGTTTATAATGGTTCAGATAAAAAAGACATGTTGAAAATAATGGATCCTGATATAATTGAGAAGTTAACTGGTACGGATGAATTATCTGGGTTATTAAATTTTGCTTTGGATGGGTTAGATAGGTTATTAGAAAAGAAAGACTTTAGTTATTCTAAAAGCACCGCAGATGTTAAAGATATGTGGATTAGGAAATCAGATAGTTTCACAGCATTTTGTTACGATCACCTTGAAGAAAAAGAATATGAGAGTATCACTAAAAAACAATTAAGAAAGATTTATCACAAATATACTAAAAAACATAAGGTTAGTAGTTGTTCTGATAAGGCCATTTACATAACCTTAGAGAATATGTTTGGTGTTACTGATTCACAAAATTCTAAATATGAGAGAATTTGGGATGGGATTGCATTGAAAAATGTGGAGGTTTTAGTGAAAGAGTGAAATCTTAACACCTTTAACACCTTTTTTAGACCTTAGGGTAATATTCTATTTCATATATAGGGGTCAAAAAAGGTGTTAATCCTGTTGTACTAATAAAATCTAATGGTAAGAAACGCATACACAATTACAAGAAAAGAAGCCACAGAACTATTCTTAATACTATCTCAAGCAAGAATTAAACTAACCGGTAAGTATCAAACCTCGGCCCAGAAGTATTGGGAGAAGTTTGAAGAGGCATTGGGATTGAAGGTTGAGGTGTTAGAATAACTATGACATACCAAAGAAAATTCCAAGAGTGCCCATATAAAACCTCAGATGGTAAATGTGTTCATAAACACTGTGATTGGAGAAGAAAGAAAAAAAAGCGTTATTGTGCCTACAAAGAACCAAAAGAGTGTGAGATGTACTTGGAATGGTTTGAAGGCATAACTATTGATGACAGTGGTTTAAAATGGCTCAGTAGCCTATCTGACAAAAGGGGTAAAGAATGAAACCTAAGAGGTGTAAGAAGTGTAGAAAAATAATATGTTCTAAAAGTATAAGTGGTTATTGTTCTTATTGTGGTGGAAAACAAAGAACGACAGATAGAAGAAGAAAATCATGCGGAATATGTCAAGAACCATGCTCTGGTAATATGTTAATAGAACATATAAAAAACAAACCAATATCATTATGTACTCATCATTTTAATAAATTAGAATTTATTCAAGATCCAAAAGAACTAAGAGCTAAGATTAAATATCTAAGGAGTTACCACTAGATAATTACTACAAGGTTTTATATACATTAATATACATTAATAAACATGAAGACACAAATAAAAAAACATGGTAACTCAAACGTCTTGGTTTTATCACCAGAGTTTATGAAATATCATGGAGCACAAATCGGAGACTGGATTGATATGAGTGATTGTATTATAATTTCAGATCTATTAAAAAAGGTGAAAGAAGATGAATTGGAATAAAACAATAAAGCAAAAAGTAGGAGACAACAAGTACCCAACCTTAAAGAGAATTAAAATTGGCCGAGCATTATTTACTTATGCATCTTTACCATTATTAAGTTTCTGGGCTTATAGTATTGCCTTACCTATGATGATTCCAATTAAACCAAGTCTTTGGGCTAAAGATAAGATAAGATATTTTCAAGAGTGGAGGAGTCTAAGATGAACAAAGAACAAAAAAAACAATTAAAATCATGGGGTATTGATCCCAAAACCATTAAGGAAAATAAAAAAACAATGAAAACATTCTTATGGATTATATTAGGAATTATAATTGGAGTAGCACTTGTTATTGTTTCTGTTGAATTTAATGTAAGCTCATTAATTATAACTAATTATAATTGTGTTATAGGTATGCAAGAATCTTATAATTTCGGTATGAATGGTGTATTGTTAAAATTAACAAATGAATCAATTAACTGTAGGCAGATACCAATTACTTATAGTAATTATTCATACACACTAATCCCTATTGAATGTTTATATCTAAATAATCAGGAGGTAAATCAAAATGGGTAATTTAAGAGAAACTTCACAGGCATATGAGCCAAAGAAAACTAAAAACATCGCCGACTTGGAAGCTGTATCATTAGATGTTAAAATGAGCAAGACATCCGGAGTAGATAAAGAAGGCAAAGAGTTTGAATTTCATGTGGCCAATATCGCTGGGGAAGATTATAGAGTACCATCTTCAGTCTTAGAAGAGATACAAACTTTACTAGAAACTAAGCCAAAAGTAAAAACAGTAAAAGTTGTTAAGAAAGGAACTGGTATGAACACATCTTATTCAGTAATCGAACTAGAATAATAAACAATTTATATTAAGCCACAACTTATGTGGCATTCATAGTCATCGGGGGTTAATTTCATCATCTACCCTAAATGAAAATCGCTGGGCACTTTCTACACCTCGCCCTCATAACAAAGCCCTCCTTTGGCGGTGGGAGGCATCAAACTCACTGGGCCGTAACCTCTGCCCTTTTATACCACAAAAGCCCTCCTTTGGCGAGAAGGAGGCATTATAATCAAAATGGAAATAGAAGAAGAGAAACTAACGGAAGCATTACTAGAGGCATTTAGAATGGGGCAGAAGAAATGTTTAGCCCCAGATTACCCAATGAGAATATGGGCCGCTGAGAAGATAAAGGAAATAAAAGATGAATAAACCAATAAAATGTAAATGCGGAAAAATGATTAGTAGACCTAAAAGAAACAAGTCTGGACTTTGTTATAGTTGTACAATGAACCACATACAAAAATCTAGAGGCAATAAATCAAAAGAGGAGAAAGAAGATGCTTAGTCCATATTGGAAAGCAAGAAGTGAAAGAGAACATAATAAGAGGTTAGAAGAAGAAAAAGAATCGTCTAATGCAGAAAGTGCGACTAATAGTCCCGAACAATCAGAGGAGGTAGCAGATGACAGATAATGTTATTTGTATAGCCGAGTTGTTCAAACGGATGCCTTCTCTGGGGACGACTACTAAACAGATCACGTCGCGTGTTGTCCAAATTGCGAACAATGGACGATCCAAAGGATCGGGAGTTGAAGAATGAGTAAGAAAAGAAGCGAAGCAAACGGATCTAAGAATGATGATTGGGCTACTCCTGATTATATATTGAATTGGGTTAAAGATGAGTATGGAGAGTTTTTCGATCCATGTCCATTGAAACATGATAAGAATAGATGGGATGGATTAAAGATTGATTGGAAGCCAGTTAACTTCATCAATCCACCATACAACAATAAAGATAAAGTAGAATTTTTATTTAAGGCATACAAAGAATATCTTAAAGGTAATGTTTGTATTGTGTTAATCCCATCTTCTACAGATTTACCAACATTCCATGAATTGATATTAAAACATGCGACAATTCTATTTACAAAGGGAAGGGTTAAGTTTAAAGGTTGGAACACAAAAGGAGAATATGTAACAGGTAAGACAGGTCAAATTGGAAGTATGATATTAATATTTGATAAGGATAGGAAGCAGGAGATTAGGAGTTTTGATTTAAAATTTATGGAGAAAAAATATGGTTAAGGATATTCTAGATGTGTGCTGCGGGAGCAGAATGTTTTGGTTTGATAAAGAGAACCCTAGAGTTGTATTCCAGGACAATAGAGAATTAGAAGATGAGTTATGTGATGGAAGAAAGTTAGAGATTAAACCAGATGTTGTTATGGATTTTAGGAAAATGAATTTACAAAGCAATCAATTTAAGTTAGTTGTATTCGATCCGCCGCACATGAAATCATTAGGAAAGAATAGTTGGATGGCAAAAAAGTATGGAGTTCTTGGAGAAACTTGGAGGGATGATTTGAGAAAGGGTTTTAGTGAATGTTTTAGAGTGTTAGAAGAAGATGGGATCCTAATCTTTAAGTGGAACGAAGCAGACATAAAAGTTAGAGAGGTCCTGGAACTAACAGATTACAAACCATTGTTCGGCCATAAATCCGGTAAGCTACAGAAGACACATTGGATTTGCTTTATGAAGTCGACGTCTTTTCTAAAGGAGGCGTCCAAATGAAATGCACACAGTGTAAAAATAGAGAAGCTAAGGGTAAAACTGAGTTATGTGATCCATGCCGCTTAAAGAAATGGAGACGAAATAATCCAAAGAAGGTAAAGGCTTATCAATTAATGAGATACGAAAGGGATAAAGTTAAAATATTAAAAGCTGCCAAGGAGTGGGTTAAAAACAACAGAGAGAGAACCAACACATACAAAAGAGAATGGTTGGCAAAAAATAAAGATTATCAAGCATTGTTAGACAAAACTAAAAGTTTTTTTAAGAATGCAAAAGTTAAATGCGAGGATTGTGGAACCAAAGAGAATTTATTGTTTCATCACTTGCAGCCATTAGCTTATGATAACTTCCAAGTTCTTTGTGAGCCTTGTCACTATAAAGCACATGCTAAGATAAGAAAAGAGAAAAGAGCGACGCCTAATACAGGAGACAAGAACAATGGATAAAGAAAAGAGAATACATACCATAGGAGATAAAGATTATTGGTATTTCCCAAAGATAAAAAATAAACCAAACAAATTAGATAAAATACTAAAAGAATTACAAGAGATGTTGATAACACTAAAAAAAATAGAAGATAAGGATTTAAATCCGAAAACTACATGGGAGAAGAAGTTATGAAAAAGAAGTTAATGAATATTAAATTTAGTATAGAGGAAATAGCAATGGCTATCGGTACAAGAAAATGTCTTATATTTAATTGTGGAAGAGAATTAGAAGATGGTTATCATTTACCGATCTGCAAAAAGCATAGAATTGAATCTCTTAAAGAGATAGATTCGCAGTTTACAAGGAAGGTGAAAGAATGAATCTATTCTTAATTAATTGTATATTGTTTTCTGTCTGGTCTATATTTTTCCTATGGTTCATTATTAGTTCATTAAAGAATGCTGGGAAGATAAGTTCGCAGAAGACTTCTAAGAAGAAAATAATAATGACAGGATGCCCAGATGAAATGGAGGATATTTATCGTAATAGATAGTTAAGACGAATATGGATAAAGAATACTGTAAATTTTGTGGAGAAGACTTAACAAATATACATACTTGGGAGTTAGAAACACCTAACTACAAATTTGATATATGTTTAGAATGTTCTGGGGAATTAGATGAATGGGTAGAAAACAAATTAAATTTACAGAATGAAAAAGAGGTAGATTCGCAATCTGATTAACATGGGAATAATACTTAATACAGGAACAAAGGTAAGAGATTTATTATCTGATGAAAGATTCTTAGACATTGTAGCTAAACAATTAGTAATCACATGGGCAGAGTTTGAATTAAATTGGGAGAACCAAATGGTAGGTTCGCACAAATTATAAACTACGATGGAATTTGATAAGAAAATACAAAATGAGTTTAGCATACAATTAAGATCATTTATTTGGTTAGATGATTTTGAAGTATTTCTAGAAGAATTAATGGCAAAAATATATTTAGAAGTCCATAGAGGTAAAATAAAACAATCTCAATATGAATACATAAAAGAAACAATAATTAAACTCAGGGCTTCGCCTAAGCCTTAAATTACGAATAAAATGGAATTAATATATGGAGACTGTTTGGAGAAAATGAAAGATATTGAAAAGGGTAGTGTAGATTTAATTCTTTGTGATTTACCCTATGGGACAACTGCTTGTTCTTGGGATGAGATAATACCGTTTAGTAAATTATGGGACGAATATTATAGAGTTCTACGCCCTAACGGTTTTATTGTCTTGACTGCCTCTCAACCATTTTCAAGTAAATTAGTTACCAGTAATATATCAAATTTTAGTCATCAATGGATTTGGGAAAAAATAGGAAGCAATGGAAATCCGTTATTAGCAAATAAGATGCCATTAAAGAATTTTGAGGATATTCTAGTTTTTGGTAAAAAGGGATATGATGAGGGCTTAGATCACCCGTTGAGATACTATACAATTTTATTAAGAGAATATACAAAATATTCAAGGGAGGGGTGGAGAAAAATATTTGGACATTATCAGTTTCAACATTTTATGGAATTGCAACAACAATATACTTTATGCACAAAAGAAACATACGAAGAATTAACAGAATATTTTGGGTTGAGAAGCATGAATGGATTTTTAGAATATTATGAACTTGAAAGATTTGAACAGAACTTACCAAAGAGAATTTATAACCCTCAGTTTACAGAAGGAAAACCATATAAGATAACCTCGGGAAAAATGGGAGAGGCATTTGGGAGTGATAACGGGGGCTATGTAACAGATAGCACAGGGGAAAGATACCCTAAGAGTATATTGAGATTCGGGTATTGTAAAGAAAAATTACACCCAACCCAAAAACCAGTGGCACTGATGGAATACTTAATTAAAACTTACACAAACGAAGGAGATTTGATATTGGATAATTGTATGGGTTCTGGTACAACAGGGGTAGCTTGTAAGAATCTTAACAGAGACTTTATAGGAATAGAATTAGACGATAAATACTTTGAGGTAGCACAAAAGCGTATCAACGACGCATAAGCTCTAAAATGAAAAATAAAAAGAAATTTGAAATACTATTTGTTATAGGGTCGATAGCAGGATTTCTATTTGGGTTATGTTTAGCGTTAGTATTAATTAAATCAATGGTATGTTCGCCTTTGAACTAACATGGGAATAACGAAACAAAGATTGGAAGAAATAAAGAATGGTCCTAATTATTTAGAAGAATCAGAAAATATAATTAAAGATGCAAAAAAATATTCAGATAAGAAATCAAAAGAGATAAATAAATTAGGGAACGAATTATTAAGGGCACTCTGATTCGCCCTTGGCTTGAAAAACGAATATGGAAATAAAACCAATACCAGAAGAACTAATGCAAGAAGGAGACGAAGATGGAATAGCATTAGTAGAAGTTAGAGAAGGAAGACCACATTGTATTTATCATGGTGCGATGAACAAACTCCCATATCATAATCTTTGGAGATGTTTTGCAGAATATGGATATAAAGATTTACCAGGAGAAACAATGCCAAAGTTTATTGATAGAACTTGTCCTGCATGTTGTGTTGAAGATAATAGTATGATTTGTGGTAAGTGTAAAACGAAACAAGATATGGTTAAGAGAATAATTGGGAAGGAGTTTTGTTGGTGGTGTCCTAACTGCAAAGATCAGATTGCGGATAGTGCGTGTACCAAAGCAAATCAGAACAATGGCAAGAAGAGTTAAGAAGAAAGGAAGCAAAGTGAAGGCAAAACCATTGCCGTTAGAAATAGACAGACAGGAGTATATTGATTTACTTTATGCTTGTAAACATCTAAGACACAGAGTAGGAATCATGTTAGGTTGGGAATGCGGTTTAAGAATATCCGAGGTTGTCAATCTAAAGAAAGCTGACATTGATATTAATAAAAGACAAATCAGAGTGAACATGGGAAAAAATTCTAAAGATCGTATTGTTCCATTGCCGGTCAGTTGGCAAAAACATCATATTAAATATATCCCATTACCTTGCAAACAAAGAGCATTGCAAAAAGCAATCGTTGCAGCAGCAGAAGTATCTGGACTAAAAGATAAAAAACCAGCAGTACATTTTCATTCAACAAGACACGGATTCGCAACAGAATGTATCCGTAAGAAAATAAATATTAATCATGTGCAAAAGTTGATGGGCCACGAAGATGTGCAAACCACGTCGATATATATCAACCTAGCACCACAAGAAGCACTCGATGATTACTATCAGAGGTTTGGAAGATGATTTTGTTGTTACTAAATAAAGAATACAAGGTTTTATATACTAAAGAGTATAGGGTATAGTATGGAAACAATAACCAAAAGAATCACAACAAAAGAAGTTACAGAATATGTATGCTCTTGTAAAAATTGTGGTAAAAGAATTGTCGGATCAACATCCGGCCAAGTTGCTTTTAATTTGACGGTTCACAAACAAAGTAAGGAGTGTAAGAAAAATGAGTAAAGTAAGATATATAAAAGCGCATGAATGTCAAAACTGTTTCGCAACATTTGATACTCAATGTAAGGCACAAATGTGCTGCGAAGATGAATCAAAATTCTTAGAAGGATATGAATGTAAACAATGTTTCAAAGTCCATGATACATTTGATGAAGCTAGACATTGCCATCCGGATCCAAAACCAATGTCATACAAAGATATTGGAATTGATGCAGAAGAACCAGTTGCAGAAGAAGATGCACATGATGAGATTTTAATTGGAGGGGTTAGTGTCACAGATACTATTAAACCATTAGAGGTAACATTACAATGAAAAACCATAAAGAATTCCTAAAAGAAGCATCGGATGCAAACTCTCTACCATCACAAACTTGTAGAGCAATGTCACCAGAGATCCCCAAAGATATTGCAATATATTTGGAGGATAAAGAATAATGGATGTTGTATTATCAAAGGGAGAGAATCTAAGGATTATATATAAAGAGAATTGTCCATGTTGCGGAAAGACTTTTAATTCAAAGGCTAGAAAGAAAACAGAACATCACGTTCTTCCAAAATTTATGAAAGCAGAATGTGAAATAACTATAACAATCTGTAAAACATGCCACGAAGAATTGAATAGCCATTATGACAACAATGCAATAATAAAGTCAAAGACCAAGGGAAAGGGTATTAAAGAAAAGCCTGAATCTTTTGAAGATTTTCTAGAGAACTATAAAATACTTAGGGCAGAGTTTCATAAGAAAACAAAGGATAAACCACAAACAGCAAACGGTAAATTCGGAGAAGGATTGTGGGCTAACTTAGTTAATTATTTAGAGACTCTTGATCTTAAATATAATGCATTGATAGAGGTGGAGAAATAAAATGGTAGAAGCAAAAGAACTAAGAATTGAAATAGAAGAGATAAAATCTAAACCAGTTGGAGAAAGAACGCAAGAAGAGCATTTGAAATTAGTAAAGTCATTTGGTGGAGTTAGAAATTATCTTTTATCTATGGGCGCATTCAAAGAAGACAAGAAATACTTTATCTATATATGTAAAAAATGTGGATGTCAAATGGAAGAGGCTCACATGGGGAAGAAATGTCCTGAGTGTGGAGAATGGACTTATTATAAGGATTGCAAAAAAGAGTGCGCACTTTGTGAAGGAGACGAAAATGAATAAAAAAGAAGAAAAGAAGCTACGTGATTTCGTTGGATATATATTTAAACAGAATCCTAAAATAATTACATTAAATATTACTGCAGTTAGTAAGAAAAAGA
>SDBT01015330.1_pt1 | contig 12181 bp, 10 predicted proteins | sample 2277101 | NCBI WGS metagenome assembly SDBT01 (sample SAMN10404973, study PRJNA504765) | marine sediment metagenome | isolation source: marine sediment core GS10_PC15, 103 cmbsf | place: Arctic Ocean: Southern Knipovich Ridge | collected 2010
AAACTTGAATCAGATCTCCGAGAGGCTAGAAAGCAGAAGGATGAATCCGTCACTAATCTTCGTGAAGCATACGGAAAAAACCCATCACATGAGGATAATTGGATTCCTCAGTTGGAAGACTCTTTCACTATAAGCTACGATCCTAATAACGATTTAGATCTTACGATCATAGAATTGTTCATTACTATTCTAGCTCAACGCTCTCCTTCTGGAAGTACCGGTAATACTTTCATTTTCTTAGGAGATAAACTTGCTCACATCAAAATGGATAAGGCTTTAAAACTCCTTATCGGCGTTTCTTCTGATGCTGCTGTAACTACACTGAACAACAGCAATGTTGTTTACAATGTAAGAACAGGAGAAAGAAATAAAGTTGGTTTCACTGTAGATAAATATTACTATCTAGAGAATGAGATCATCTTTATCGAAGACGATTTGATGAATCACCCTGCTTTTGCTCCGCAAAATGGAGGGATCATAGGAACAGGTACTATCTATTGTCTTAATGCTACTCTCGTAAATGGAGTGTCAAATATTGATTTATTGGCCCGTTCCGGACGAGAACTTAGAGCTAAGTATGTTGATGGTATGCATTCATTAGATCCTAAAAGAGACAAATCACCCGTTGCTTTCTCTGGATTTGATGGTGGACGTTTCGATCTGTTAAGTGAAGTTCTTCCTATTATTTACTCAACCGAGAGTTGTGGAATAATCAAGGCTAGTGCTAAATTTACAGGTGGTGCTTTAACCGGTCCTATTGTAACTGATAAGGCTACTGTTTGGCATTATTAAAATTCTAAAAGGGGGTGGATATACCACTCCCTTTTTTAAAATATTATAAAAAATCAGAATATCATGGAAGTAGAACAAGAAAAAAAGGTATGGCACAGTGTCAATATCACAGGAAATTGGAAACTAGATTATCGAGTAGATAACAATATGGGGCCCACTGCATTTGGAGGTAAACATATTGGTATTTACCAAAACCCTTTTAATATGACAAAAACATATTTAAAAGGTGTTAATGGAGAAGCATTATCAGGTTATATAATTAATAAGATCACTCAAAGACTTTATCCGGACAAAAACCCTGATGAGTATAATCTTATTAGTTGGTTAATTTGTCATCCGGAAATAGTTATAAAAGGAGTTAAGAATTTAGATCAACAAATTTTAGACTCTAAAACCGGAAACAAAATAACTCTTACCTGTTTGGATTATGTAGAAATACAGGAAATAGATAAGGAAGATTTTATTGACAGAATCAATGGAAGACTTTCTTTGGATGGTGGACCAAAAGCTATCGGTCTTGAAAAAATAAGATATGTTCTGGCTCAATTAGGACTTTCTTATATGGAAGCTCGATTTGAGGGCAAAGGAGAAAAGAAATTTTTACGGTCTAAGTTAAAAACTTTTGTAAGAAAATCTTATGCCAATGCCAAAAGAGCTGATAAGGCTATTAATGATATACAAGGTTCTAAAGATTATTTTGAATTTAAAGAAATGATCAGATTAAAAATCTTGGTTCTTAGTAATGGTCTTTATAAATTCAATGAGACTCCTATTGGAGCTACTTATGATTCCGTAAGAGTATTTTATGAAAACCATCCGGAAGTAGAAATGGAAACAACCAAGCAACTATATGCTTTGATAAAATAGAACAGAATGGCTTATACAGTTCAGCATTTATATGATAAAGTAATGGAAGGAGTTGATAAAATCGGTTCTGATCTCTATACTATACCATATGTTTTAAGAAGACTAGAAGCTGTAGCTCATGATTTCATTGGGGAAACTGTAAAATTTATAGAGAATACGCAAGAAATAAGAGATGATCTTCGAACATTGTATAAGCCTTTTTACCAACCTTTAATAACTATTCCTGTTACACAAGTTGGACCAGTTACAGCTCCTACTTTTGTAGGATTTGCATTACCATCAGATTATCAACATTTGATGAGTGCTAAAGTAATAGATGCAAATGTTACTGTTCGCGATACTAGAATAGTTCGTCATGGACAAGATGAGATATATCATACTGATCCTAATAAAAAACCTGCAGCTGAATATCCGTTATTGGTTTTACATGAAGATTATATTAGAATCTACTCCCCTGGCAATCCAACACACTTGCAAGGATTTTATATCAAAAAACCTATTGTATGGAAATTTGATGAAGAGGGAGATTTTAATATTGCAATAGCTATCAATCTTCCTGATCATAGTGTAGATAAATTGATCAAAGATATTATCAATGATATATTTATTGCTTCAGGAGATCCTAGAGCACAATTTCAGAATGTTTCGAAAGAACAATATCGTAAAAGAGCAAGAGCATGACAACTGAAGAAAACATATTATATCAAATCTTAAATAGTGTACGAGCTGCAGAACTTAATTCTGATGAAGTTGCTGATGAAAGATTAATTCGTTCTTTTATGAGATTACATAGAGCAGAACTTATTAATAAATATTCACAAGGAGGTGTTACAATTCAAGATGTATGTTTTCAAATAGTACCCGGTTCTGGTGTAGATCAAACTCTTTTAGATATTGCCGTTACAACTGATCCTTTCGAATATGATGCAACTATTCCTACATTGGTTCAGTTACCTTCATATCTTGGAATTATATTAACAACAAAAGAATATTATTCTATTCCGGTAATCCAAAATGAAAACTATCATCTTTCTAAATTCCATATAATAAATAAATATCAGCCAAAGGCAACTATTGAATTCAATAAGATAATCATATTCACAGGATCGGTAAGTCCTAATGTTCAAACCACAGGGATTCCAATGAGTAATATTATAGCTAGTATCAAAGCTGGTACAGTTAGATTAAAAGCTATTTTAGATGATCCGGATAAAGGTTTTGGATATGATTGGACTACTTCACAATATCCTTTACCTGAAGAAATAATTGAAGAAATGAAAAAGAATATCTTACGAAGAGAATTCCAAATCATTTTATCTACAAAGTCAGACCAAGTACCTAATATGAAAAATGACACATTAAGATATCATGATCAAGGAAAAGTCCAACAATAATAACAGAATAGGAATAAACTATTTTGAAGATCTCTTTTTAAAAAGAAAGCGCCTCTATCCTAGAAATTATTTCTCATTTCCTATCGATGGAAGAAAGCATAAAATCCCTCTTCCAAAAGGACTTTTCAGAAAAACAATCAAAACTTATTTGAATATATATTTTGGAGAATTGTATTATCACGATACTCCTAAATACTTTCCATTGTCCGGACTTATAAAAAAAGTGAAAGGATCTCGATTCTTTATTAATTCCATACGAGGGATTATTCATAAAAGCAGAAGTGTTACTTGGCTTTGGTATTTAAGACCATCGATATCTTACTTTGCAAATGTTAGGCTTATAAAATTAAATGGAAGCTCGAGCAGAGTTTTAAAACTCGATAACAGTTATAAATTAAACAGGGATGTAGAATTGCTTCCTTTCTTTCGTTCAGAAATGAAAGAAGTGAAACTCTTTAAATAAACAATAATGATTAGTGGAGTAGTTCCTTTTGAAGAAATAGTAGAATCTATAAAAGATGTTACCGGCTATGAGAATATGCGGCCTTTACGAGATAAGATACGCAGATTCATTTTCAAAGCTGAAGAGGATATTGGTGCTGGCGGACTTATTATAAGAAAACTAAAACAATATACCGATGGTGATGGAAATTATGATCTCACTGATATTATTCTTCCGGAAGATTTTATAGGAGAATATTCTTATGGCGCTCTTACTGCAGGAGTGATAAATGGAAAGATATTAACTCTCTATGATACTCCCGGACCAACTGAAATAGATGTAAAATATATGGGTTTCCTTTTAGACGATAGGGGTAATCCTTATACTACTAGAAATCATTTGGATGCTGTTGTGGCTTATTCTGTATGGAGACTTTATTCTTCTCGTTATTTTTTAGGAAAAGGAAATCTCAATCAATATCGAGAATACAAAATAGAGTTTGAAGATTATTGTTTAGGAGCTAGAGGAAACGATGCTTTCCCAACTGAAGCAGATTGGGTAGATATAGGAAAAATAATGCATGGCGGTTTCTTTGAAGCTCTATCTGATTGTGGGGTTATATCCATTTTTGGAGATAATCATTTTATTGATGGATCTGGAAGTATTTCTCCACCGTCAGTAATTGCTTATCCATGTGAGTTGGTAGATATATTTGCAGCGGCCATGATCGATCAAGGACCAATAGGAGATCTTCCTACTTTCTCAGGAACGGTAAATGGAGTTTCATTAGTAACCGGTAGAATAAAACCAAAATTTGATGGAGTTATAAATGCTTCATCTACAGTAACGGCAGCATTAATAGATCAACCATAATATTATGGCAACACCAACAGATAACGAAAGACGAATAATAGCCTTAGAAGCTTGTTTAAAAACACTTGTTAAGGATATTGCTGATGCCATTCGTAGATCTAATACCTATTTAGCTCTTGATGATACAGTTGATGATACCTATGATCAGAAACTTGGTCGTGTTCCCATGGTTACTTTTTCTGAATTGATATCTACTATAGCACAAGAACCTGATGTTCTTACTCTTTTAGCAGTTCCCTTATTTCAAGACCTTTTCCCGGGCAATGCTATTATTCGAGGAGGAGTAAGCAGTGTTAGTGTTTCCGGAAACACTTATTTTGTATTCTCTTCAAAATATATTATTGATGGAGTACTTTATGATCAATTAGTTTCGGGAAATGTAACTCTTGCTAATGGTCATGCTACTTTAAAAAGGATAGATGTATTCGTAATAAACAATGATGGAGATACTTCTGTAACTCCACCTTCAGTTGGATTTGTTCAAGGAACGGCTTCTGCCAATCCTAAAAAACCTGATATCGATCTTTCAAAACAAGTAGAAGTTAGTTTTAAACTTCTTCTCCCAGGAGAAACATCTCCACCTGATATCAATGAATATCTTGTATATGATGAAAATATAGAATGGACAAATACTTCTGCAACAGAAAATATAGATCTTGATTATCTTACTAATCCTGATATAGGTTTAAAAAGTATGCTTGTTCCAACACCATCTAGTCTTGGAGCAAGACCGCTTGCTGAATGGATAAATAGTGTTCTTATTCAAACCACAAACTTAACGAGTAAATTACTATTCAGAATGGTTCTTGAAGGACCAATGACAAGACAATCAAGAATTGTATTAATAATTAAAAATGCTACTACATTAGAACAAAGAACATTAACTCTTAGAAGAACCAATCTTATTGATTATGGATTTGATATAAGTATAGATGCAAATTATCAAACAGTAACAATTCCTATAAGTGCTTTTTCTTCCTTGACACTACCTAATTTAGACATGCAATTAGATATTGTTTCTTTTGAATTTATTAGAATGCCTGAAATTCAAATAGATAATATCCGTTTTCAAGATGGTCTTTCTATTCCAAATAATGAAAATGAAGAAAGACTATTATCTATTAATACAGTATGGGTAGACGGAACTAATGGAAGTGATGCTACCGGTGTATTTGGAGATATAACACTTCCATTTGCTACTGTTACCGAAGCTCTTAAATCAATGCCTATCCCGGCCTCTGCTGCGGAAAACAGCTTCTTTAATGCAAGATTATTCCATATAATAATAGTTGATGATGCGGCTCAAACAATAAACGAATTTACATCTCATAATATCAGATTCTATTCTGCTGCAGGAGCAAAACTTACTTTAGATAATACAGGAACCGGTTTTAGTCAAACTAATTTTGGTGATGATGTTTCTTATGGAAAAGAAGTAATTTTTGATATGGGAAGAAGTGAGATTGTTTTTAAGAAAACAACTTCCGGAACTGCTGTTATTTTAAAAGCTCTTTGGTCACGAGTTCATTTTAATGTTCAAAAAATTAAATGTGAAACTATAGATCCTATTGATTTCGGATTAAAAGCCGGTATGATCACAGGAGATATTTATGAAATGGAATGTGATAAATCAGGATTACATGCTGATTCTTATAGAGTAGGTAGTGTAAATACTTCATCACATCAAGAATTTATTCTTGATATCAAAAGGATAACAATGCTTAATACTGTTATTTCAGGAAGAAATGAGATCTCAGCAAATTTAGATTGTGTTGCGGTAAAATTCAATAATTCCAATGCATTCTTTTATTTTATATTAAATATAACACATATTGATGGTCCGACAGGTCAAACAGGAGAAGCTGTAGGTGTTTTTGGTGGAACCGGAAGATTTTTAGGTAATTTCTTTATACACCTACAAACAGCAACTAGAGTTAGACTTTATGAAAAAGCTATTGATTTCACATTAGAATTTCATAATTCATTCCTTACTGATGTAAGAATAGGAGCTGCTGATTTAGGTGGAGATTTTGGTTCTAACAGTTCTCTTATAAAAGGAACAATAGGAATGTTTGTTATTACTGATCCGACAACTTGGACAAGATTTAATCTTTATGATCATTTAGTAGCAGCCAATCTTGCTAATGATTTACATTCTCTTACGTGGAGTGTTACTATATTAGATTTTAGAGTGGAAGATGAACCGGCTGATAATAATGCTTTAATATTTTTTGATGCTCCTAGTGGACTAACCACTTCTAATCATAGAACAGCAAATGGAAGTGGTCCAGGAGCACACTATATTATAGGATTTAGATTTGTAGATGCTAAATTCTATAATGTTCCAATTAGAATTTTAGGAACAGCAAAAGCTACTGTAAATAAAAATGATAATTATAGAAGTTTTTTACAAGAGTCTTTATATTTTCAAGGACATTGTGTATTTGATGGAATAGGAGAATTCTTAATTCTTTCAAATCCAGCAAAACAAAAACGTATAGAAATTGTAGGAAGTTTGGAGTTTGGAGAATATATTACCTTTGATACTGCAGGTAATCTAGAAATAGAAACCATGACAAGAGAAATTGCAGATAATACATTTGCTGCTACAGGTCCTATGATTGGACAATTCCTTCAAGGAATTAGTACTGTAACCGGAGATCTAATCGATCAACCTTAAAAAAGATATTTAAAAAGTCAGAAAACATTTTAAATATTAACTTTTAAATTTTAACAGATCATGGGATCAAAAGGAAATGCATTCGAAACTGAAATTTTGGAACACATCTTCGAAAATTTAGCTATCGACAAAGTAGGTGATGCTACAGGTTTACCAGCTGCAGCCACCGCAGGAAGTCTTTATGTAAGACTTTACACAGATGCCGTAGTAGTGGATGATGCCACTATTGGAACGGAAGCCGCTTATACAGGTTATGTAGCTCTTGGAGTTGCAGTAGCAAGATCTAGTGCCGGGTGGACAATCGCCGGTAACAACTGCTCTAATACAGCAGCCGTTACTTTCGGAGCAGCCACAGCCGGTTCGGAAACAATCAGATATTTTGCTATCTGGAAAGACAACGTATCTACAGCCGATGCGGAAAGATTATTCTGGGGTCAGTTGACTTCTGATTTAGCAGTTAGTTCGGGTATTACTCCTGAATTTGCGATTGGAGCACTAGACGTTAACGAAGACTAATCCGAGTCTAAAACTTAATTCAACTACCTCAACGAAAGTTGGGGTTTAGTTGGTTATATCCTTTTTTAAAATACTATTACTATGCCTTTATTAAATGTTTCTGAATATGATATAAGTTATTTTGATGGAGATTTAAGTTCATTAAAACATAATGCTGGTTATTCTTATTACCAGAAATGGTTTAATAATGGAAGTAATAATTTTGCACAAAGAGCAAGTAGCATCTTAAATCGTTATGCGGTTGGGAATAAAAAAGTACTAGAAATTTGTTGCGCTAAAGGATTTTTGGTTGAGGAATTAGTAAATCTGGGAATAGATGCTTATGGTATTGATGTTTCTTCTTATGCTATTGGAGAAGCAGACCCAAGTATTGCATCAAGATTAACTATTGCTGATATTAGAACTCATTTATCTACTTATAGAAATAATGAATTTGCACTTGTTATTTCAGCAAATTCTCTTTGTTGTTTTTCAGATTTAGAACTTATAAATATAATCGATGAATTAAATCGTATTTCACGAGATCAATTTCATATAGTAACACCACAATCACCAATACAATTTTATAATCCTAAAACTATTAGCGAATGGATTGCTCTTGATTGGCAAAAAGGAACAATAATAGCAGATATTAGAGAAAATTTTGAAATAAAATAATATGGCTAGAGTATCATTAACAGCGTTTGTTTCTGTAGGTAATAGTTTACCATGTATTTCTGTAAGAAATGACAGTGGTATTCCTTATATCATAGAAGGAGATGGTCAAGTTATAAAAGGCAATTCATCCACTCCTACGTCTTTTTCTGACGAAGATAGCGTCTCTTTAGTTTCTTCTGGTATAGCCATGATTACTGCAACTACATTTATTTGTATTGGTTATGAAACTGATGGAATGAATCTAAATTTAAGATTTGCTATTTTTAATACTGCAACTGATACTTTTGGTTCATTAACAACAATTACTTCTGTTGATCCTGACACTGTTGGTAATATTAAAAGAGTTTTTGTTTTTACAGATACAAATGACGATGTTCATGTTCTGTATGTAGATTTTAAAGCTAATATGGGTTCAGATTATGAAACTATTTATTATACAAATAATATATCAGGTAGTTTTAAAACTCCTGTTGAAGTTGATGGATTTTCAAATCAACGTATAGCAACTATTGGAGGTGCTTTTCTTAATGAAGATTCTATTGTAGAACTAATTTATATTTCAACAGGAGTAAGAACAGCTGCAGTTGGAAATGCTACTGATACTACATCATTTACTACAAGAGACGTTGGTTTAGATTTTCAAGAAGCAGGCAGTCGTATTGGTATATGTAGTGATGCTGTTGGAGACACTTATCTCATACTTTCCGACACAGGAGCTAGTCATGATTGTGGTATATTAAAACATAATGATGCTGATGCTTGGAGTTCTTGGACTGAAACCAGATTTACAACAGAAACTTACGATAATGGTATTACTCCTGGAATGCTAGTACCTATTGGTGATACATTATATTATTTCCATGATAATAATGCGGGATCCGCAGAAGTACTTAATGTAATTGATATAGACATTTCAGGTACACCATCAGAAGGAACACAAACTGCAGTATCAACTGAAAATAATACAACATCCGTTTATCCTAAATCATCTAGATTTAGAAATTATGGTGCTGATGGTATAGATCATGGAGTAACTGATGGACATTCTGAAATAGATATAATTTATAATGAAGGAGGAACTTTTTATTTTGATCCGACATTAGATGTAAGCAGTGGCCCTTCTCTTATTTTAGGAGTTATAAATTCAGTTACATCAACTGTTGGGGTTTTAATTGGTAGCGGAGCACTTGCGGGTATTATTAATACAATTACATCTACTGTTTCTGTTATAATAGCCAAAGGAGATTTATTAGTTGTTGTAAATGGTATTACTACTGTTTCAGGAGATATGCTCGCTAAAGGAGTTCTTCAAGGTGTTATCAACGCCTTATCAACTGTTGACGGTCAAGCTTCTGCTCGTGGTGATTTGGTTGTTTCGGTAGATGATTCTGATAGTAATACTGTTGGTATTTTAATTGCCGATGGAAAATTAGAAGGAGTTATCAATACTCTATCTGATCTTCCCGCCAATATTCTTTTAGGAAAAAGATTTGGTGATGGAATTTCTGATGGAGTATCTTCAGTTACAGGAATTCTGACAGGAACAGGAGCTTTAGTTGGTACTATTGATAATTCTGCTACCACCGTTTCAGTTATTATGGGTGAGGGTGCATTGATCGGAATAATCAATGCTTCTACTATTATTATTGGTACATTATCTATTTCAGGTAAAATTGATACTGTTACTATAACCACAGCAGTACTTATAGCCATTGGAAATCTTCAAGGAACAATAGAAAACTCTTCAACTACTATTTCTGCAATAATGGGTGAGGGTGCATTAGGAGGAACTATTAATACTTCTACTACTATCATTGGTACATTGTCTATAGTAGGTAAGATCGATACTAATTCTACAGTTACAGGAATACTAATAGCAAATGGAGATTTAGTTTCTGTAATAAATACCACCACTTCTACTATCGGAATACTTATAGCTAATGGTTCTTTAATAGGAATTATAAATACTTTTTCTACAGTATTTGGATATCCGAATGTTCATGGTAAAATAGATACTTTATCTACTGTTACAGGAATACTTATTGCTACTGGATCATTAGTAGGATCTATTAATGCTGATTCAAATGTAACCGCTAATCTAATAGGAATAGGAGAACTTTCCGTTACCGTAAATACTGCAACCACCACTATAGGAGATTTAACTGAAGGCGAAGCCACAGGAGTACTTATTGGAGAAATAAATGCCTCAACTACTACCATTGTGGTTTTAATAGCTAAAGGCAAACTTGAAATAACTGTAAATACTTCTACAACTATTACAGGAATACTTTCTGCCATCGGAGAATTAATCGGAAGTATAGAAAATTCCTCAACCACCATATCTGCTATATTAGGACAAGGCGCTTTAGTAGGAATTATTAATACCTCATCTACAATATTAGGTACGCTTTCTATATCCAGTAAAATAGATACCCTCACAACTACCGTTGGTATTCTAACGGCAATCGGAGAACTTTTCGGAACAATAGATAATTCATCTACTACAGTTTCAGCTATCATGGGTGAAGGTCAGTTAGAAATAACTGTAAATACTATTTCTTCTGTTACGGGTATTCTTACAGCTATTGGATCTCTTTTAGGAACTGTTGATAATTCCTCAACTACTATTTCTGCAATAATGGAAGAAGGATCATTAATAGGATCAATAAACACACTTTCTATTGTTTCAGGCACACTTTCTATTTCAGGTAAAGTAGATACCCTAACGACCACTATTGGAGTACTTGTAGCTACAGGAGAATTGACCGGAACCATAAACGCTTCTACTACAACTACAAGTGTTCTTATTGCAACAGGAAAATTAGAAGTAATAGTAAATACCATAACTACAGTTACAGGAGAAATGATTTCTCCCGGAACATTAGAAGGTATAATAAATACTTCTACTATCACTACTGTAATTTTAACAGCTACAGGAGCTTTATTAGGAACTGTTGATAATTCTTCTACCACACTTGCAGGTATTATGGGTGAAGGTGAGTTAATTGGAATTATAAATTCTATCACAACAACAACAGCAATTCTTAAAGCAACAGGAGATCTAATAGGAACAATAGAAAATTCTTCTACAACTGTATCTGCCATTATGGGAGAAGGATCTCTCATAGCAAATATAGAACCACATTCATTAGTTACAGGACATCTTACCTCTACTAGATTTGCTGTTGGAATTATAAATACCTCTAGTAATGTAACAGGAACATTATTAGGCTTTTCAAAACTTCTAGGAATTGCTAATGGGAAAAGCACTATAACAGGAATTATCTCTGCAATATTAAGTGTAGATCTGGTTTATTTAAACGATGTCAAATATATTTCCGAAATTTATACTGTAAATTATGTAGATCAAATACACAATGTGAAATATGTAGAAGAGATTGTCGAATTGAATTATGAATCTAATTAAATGAAATATGGCTAATTATAAAATAGATCGAATTTATAACGACGAAGCAGATTTGACATTCAAAGTTAAACTTGCAAAAGGAAAAACCTTAGCAAGTATTCTTGATATAGTTTTCATTATAAAAGAAAAAGATGATACTGCATATCTTTCCAAAATTTTAGAAAAAACATTACTTGGTGGTGATATTTCAACTTCACTAAACAGTACTAGTGATACTTTTATTTTTGCAGTAGTATCTTTTGCAGTAGCAGATTACACTAGCCTGGTGATCGGAAATACATATCGTGCTGGTCTATTTTGTAAGTGGATAGGAGATACTGACTTTGATGAAAATGTAGAACAGATTTTTGATTTTCAAGTAATACAAGATTTTCATAACAATTAAAACCTTAGACTTTAAATTTTAAATATAAAAACAATGAAACGGATTTACAAAGATGGAGGATTATATTACTTCCAAAATGATTCAACAGGGGCTTTTGAAGCCTACCCTGTATCAGAAGTCATTCTAAAGAAAAACAACAGTAGATACT
>SDBT01015331.1_pt1 | contig 12181 bp, 11 predicted proteins | sample 2277101 | NCBI WGS metagenome assembly SDBT01 (sample SAMN10404973, study PRJNA504765) | marine sediment metagenome | isolation source: marine sediment core GS10_PC15, 103 cmbsf | place: Arctic Ocean: Southern Knipovich Ridge | collected 2010
GCCGAATGGCTCGTCGGGCTCCAGAACGCCGACGGAGGCATCCCGACCTTCTGCCGCGGATGGGGCTCCCTGCCGTTCGACTCCAGCAGTCCGGACCTGACCGCCCATGCCCTGGCGGCTTGGCAGGCGTGGCGCGAAGAACTGACCGGGCCCGGCGGCGTTCGCTGCGATCGGGCGATCGACCGCGCGCTGGACTACATGGCTCGAAGCCAGACGCCCGAAGGCGCCTGGGTGCCGCTGTGGTTGGGCAACGAGCATGCGCCGGGCCAGAAGAACCCCACCTACGGTACGGCCCGGGCCATCCTGGGCGTAATGAAGCTGCAATCGCCTGATGAGCGCCAATGGGACGTGCTCGCCCGGGCGGCCGGTTGGCTCGCCGGCAGCGGCGGCGCCGATGGCGGGTGGGGAGGCGCGCCGGGCGTAACCCCGAGTGTGGAGGAAACGGCCCTGGCAGTGGACGCGCTGGCGGCCCTGGCGACCGACCGGCGCTTCGCCGGCTTGGCGGGCGAGCCGGGGCGGCGGGCGGCGCTGGAGGGGGGAATCCGCTGGCTGATCGACCGCGTGCGCGCCGGCGACGAACTGCCGGCCGCGCCCATCGGCCTGTACTTCGCGCGCCTGTGGTACTTCGAAAAGCTCTACCCGCTGATCTTCACCGTCTCAGCCCTGGGACGGGCGCTCGCCCTTCAGTAGGACCAGGAACTCCATGTTGCCGCCCTTGCCCCGTAGCGGGCTGGGGATGAGGGCTTCGATGACGAAGCCAAGTTCCGTGAGTTCGCCGCAGACTCGCTCGCACAACTCCTGGGCCTGGTCCGACTCCATCGGCCCGGGGAGGGGGCGGGATTTTGGGCCCGGCAGCTTGGCCAGTTCGTAGTGGGGTTTTATCAGCGAGAGAATCCGTCCGCCGGGCCGCAGCCAGCGCTGCGCTGCCGGGACGATCAGCCGCTGCGGCGTGAAGGCCACGTCGATCACCACCAGGTCCACGCCGCCGGGGACGGGGCAGTCGGTGTGGAGGGCATTGGTCCGCTCCATGACGACCACCCGGGGGTCCTTCCGCAGTCGCCAGGCCAGCTCGCCGTAGCCGGTATCCACGGCAAAGACCTTGGCGGCGCCGGCCTGCAGCAGGCAGTCGGTGAAGCCGCCGACGTTGGCGCCGAAATCCGCGCACACCATGCCGGTTACGTCCACCCCGAAGGCGGCGATCGCGGCCTGGAGCTTCTGGCCGCCGCGGGAGACGAAGGGGCTCTGCTCTGGCGTCATGCGGTTATCTTACCGTCCTTGTCGGCGCAAAGAAAACCGCCCGGACGGGCCGGGCGGAGGGAATGTCGTGGGCGGGTCGGGCCTACTTGGCGCTGAGGCGGTTGAGTTGCTTGGCCAGACGCGACTTCCTGCGGGCGGCCGTCCGCTTGTGGATGGTGCCCTTGCCGGCGACGCGGTCCAGTTCCTGCTGGGCGTCCTTGAGCTTCTCGGCGGCCTGCTTGGTGTCCTGGGCGGCGACAGCGGTGTCAAACTGCCGGATGGCGTCCTTCACCGTGGCCTTGCGGCGTCGATTCCGCAGCCGCCGGGTTTCGTTCTGGCGGACGCGCTTCTTGGCAGAGTTCGAATGCGCCACGAAGAATTCTCCTAATCAACTCGTCATCCTCGGCCCACAACGGGCGAGGGAACGTGACATTATACCGTTTCGGTCGGCCTTGGCAAGGACTTGTTCCAGACGTTTGGGCCGGCTATGACTTGTCGCCCGACGCCTTGCGCAACTGCTCGATTTGCTCCCGGGCGTCGCGGAAGTTGTAGTCCATCTGGACGACCTGGGAGAAATGGTCGATCGCGCTGGCTGCTTCGCCCAGGGCCTGGAGGGCGGTGGCCAGGTTGTAGTGGAGCTCCTTGGCCCGCTGCTCGGGCGGCTCGAGGGTGAGGGCCTTCTCGTAGGTCTCGACGGCCTCACGGTGCCAGCCCTTCTTGGAGAAGGCCTGGCCGAGGTAATTGAGGGCGAGGATCCGCCGCTTGGGGTCGCGCTGGGCCTGCTGGAGGGAGGCGATGGCCTTGTCAATCTGCCCGGCCGTCAGTTGCCGGCGCCCCAACTCGAACTTGATGGGTATGTCCGTGGGGTAGTTGACGGCCCGATCGCCGAAGGCCTCCAGCTCGAATGCCAGCAGATCGCGTGCCTGTTGGGTGGCCTGGTCTTTCTGACCGTCGGCGCGAAGCTTGTTGTACCGGCGGCGCATCTGGCGAATCTTGATGTCGTCCTGGCGCGACTTGTAGCGGTAGTTGTTGCTGTCGGCGTGGGCCTTCTTCAGCACGTCGATGGCTTCGTTCTCGAAGGCTTCTTCCTCGATTTTCAGCAGAGCGTCGACGAGCGCGTCTACTTTTCCGGCTACGGCGGGGGACTCCTCGTACTCGGCCCGGGCCCGTTCGATCTGGCTATCGAGGAAGCTGCGGCTCTGGGTCATGGCGTCCCGCTGCATCAGGTCCTGCTGCTTGGCCATGTCCACGACGCTCCGCGTGAAGGAGCCTTCGGCGTCGTACTGGCCCTGCTTGATGGTGGCCTGGGCGGAATAGTTCTTGGCCCTCTCCTGCACGGGCCCGTCGTTGGGATCGACCCGCAGCGCCTGGTCGCACGCCTGTACGGCCAGGACATACTCCTTGGCCGTGGCGAAGGCGTCGGCCGTCATGACGAGCAGCCGCTTGCTGGGCCGCTTGGCCAGCCGCATGGCTTCAAGGATAATCTCGCCGACCCACTTGACCACGACCGGCTGCTCGGCCTTCTGGGCGGCCTTGAGCACCTGGGACATGTAATCGACCTTGCCGGGGTTCTTGGCCAGCAGAAACTCGGCGTTGACGAGGTTCTCAATGGGGTCCTTGCCGGGCCGCCGCTTTATCTGCTCCATGAGTCCGGCGGCCTTGCCGCCCTTGGCCTTGCGGCTCAACGAGACCATTCGCAGGGGCTCGTGGCCTCGCTCGAGATTCTCCGGCTCGCGGCGAATGCCCTCCAGGTACATCTGGATGGCGAAATCCCAGTTGCCGGTTTCGGCGACTTGGTCGCCCCGGTCGAAGAATGCCTTTCCTTTGCCGGCGTTATCGGGCTGGCCATTATCCGGTTCTGCCATCACCTGTTGCTCTCCAAGCAAAAAACTCCCCAAAACATACTGTAGCTCAAATCAGCGCCGTGAACAAGGTTGCTGAAGTCGCTGTCGAAACGGGCGAATTCGCCTGCGTAGAATGAAACGAAGTGTTGCCCGATCCGGCGGCGGGACGGCGAATGCGTCTGCGTGGGGTCGGGGCGGTCCACTCTCAGCAGGAGGACGCGGGCGATGCAGGTGGTATTGGTTTCCGGCAGCCGCAGCTCCAACGGTCTGACGTCGCGGGCCCTGCGAGCCCTCGCCGAGGGCGTCCACGCAGGCGGAGGCCGATGCGAGTACATCGTGCTGCCGAAGCTGAGAATCGAGCGGTGCCGACATTGCCGGGACCTTCTCGGGGGCGACCCGTGCGAGTGCGGGGGCCACTGCGCGATCGACGACGATTTCGAATCGGTCGTCGAGCGACTCCGCCAGGCCGATGCGGTCGCGTTCGCATCCTGCGTGTACCTCAGCAGGCTGGCCGGGCCGCTGTGCGCCTTGCTTCACCGACTCCAGCAGATCTGCCGGCATGACCAGACGCGCCGCGGGATCGGCGGCACGACGGCTGTGGGCATCTGCGTGGGGGGCGGGGCGGATCAGTGCGCGCGAAGACTCACCCGGGCCCTGGCGGCATGCGATCTCGATGTGCTGGGCGTGATCGCCACAGGTCGGGGGGAGCTGCACCTGAAGCTCGATCTGCTCCGCCAAGCCGGCAGGCGTCTGGCCGATCCGGCCTGGCAGCACGCGGCCCTTCGATAGCCCGGCGCCAGCTACCTTCCCGGCCGACGCTGGGGGCTCTCGTGTGGTTTCGATTCCGCCAACACGTTGGACAGTTCCCGGAAGGCCTCCGGGCTGACCTGCTCGGGACGATCGTTGGGATCGATCCCGGCGGCGGCGAGCCCGTCCAGGAATCGATCTCGCTCAAAAGGCAGGTCCCTTCGCCGCGCCGCCGCGGCGATCTTCTTGCGGCGCTGGCCGAACGTGGCGGACAGCACGGCCGACAGCGTCGCCGCGTCGGTCAGTTGCGCGGCGGCGGCCTTGTCCAGGTCCAGCCGGAGCATCTGCGAGGTGACCTTGGGTCGGGGCCAGAAGGCCGAGGCGGGCACAGCCCTGCCGAGGGTGGGTCTGGCCAGCAGGGCGGAGATCACGGCGGCCTGGCCGTAGTGCTCGCCCCCCGTCGGGGCGGTCAGGCGATCGGCCAGTTCGCGCTGGACGGTGAAGGTCAACCGGTCGAATCGGACGCCCTCGCCGCCGCGGACCGCCCGCCACGATTCCAGCAGGCTGTTGAGCACCACCGGGACGGCCGCGTTGTAGGGCAAGTTGGACACCAGGTGGGCTTCCCCGGCGGGGGCCAGTTCGGCCAGCACCTGCGGGTTCAGGGCGTGCTTGCCGGCCAGGGCGTCGCCGTGGAGCAGCGTAAGGGCGGAGCGATCCGCCAGCCGGTCGCGGAGGACTCGCACCAGCCCGGCGTCGGCCTCGACGGCCACGACCGCCCGGGATCGCGCCAGCAGCTCCTCGGTCAGCGAGCCGGTTCCCGGGCCCACCTCCAGGACCGTCTCGCCTCCGGTCAGGCCGGCCAGTTCGACCAGCTTACCCATCAGGTTGCCGTCGATCAGAAAGCACTGCCCCAGCGCCTTGCGCGGGCGCAGGCCGGCACCGGCGAGCATCTCTCGAATTTCAGACAACGTTTGCATGGCTTATGGAATCTCGACTTGTCGGCCGGTGCGGATGCTTTCGGCCGTGGACAGGGCGACGGCGACGGAATCCCGCGAGGAGGCCGGCGGCACGATCTCGCTGGCGGAGCCCGTGTCGATGCATTGGATGAAGTGATCCATCTCGGCGGCGAAACCGGTCCGGGCGGGGACGTCCAGTTCCACGGGCCCGTCGGGGCCGTAGGCCAGCAGCGTGGGCCGTCGGTTGCTGACCAACTCGATCGTGCCCTCTTCCAGGTACATCCGGAAGGACATGACGAAGGGCGCGCCCGATCCCATGGTCCAGACCCCCTCGGCCTGGACGGCGGGGCCGTCGTTGCCGTAGTCGTACCAGGCGAAGATCCGATCGTACCCACCCGAGGGCCCGACCTGCCCGCGGGCACGGATGGCCCGGGGCTTGCCCAGCAGGTGCAGGGCGTAGTCCACGTCGTGGATGTGCAGGTCCAGCAGGGCGCCGCCGGACTTCGTGTGATCCAGGAACCAGTTGTCGCCGCTCCAGTCGGGCGGCCCGCACAGCCGGCTGAGCCACAGACCCCTCAGCGGCCCGAACCGCCCGTTGCGTGCCACCTCGGTGGCGGCGACGTACTCGCCCCAGAAGCGGATCACGTGGCCGATCTGGAGCCGCCTGTCGGCTTGGTCCGCCGCCGCGAGCATCCGCTCGCAGTCGGCCACGGACAGAGCCATGGGCTTCTCGCAGAAAACGTGCTTGCCGGCGGCCAGGGCCTGGCAGGTCAGCTCGGCGTGAAGGTGGCTGGGTGTGGCGATGACGACGGCTTCGACGGCCTCGTCCGCGAGCACGGCCGACAGCTCACCGCAGCGGCGGACGCGGGACTCATCCCAGGCCTCCTCGCCGGCGTCGATGTTGATGCCGCTGCCGGCAAAGTCTCCCGCAAGCTTCTCCGGGTTGGTGTCGTGCACCGCGACGACTCGGGCCTGGGGATGGGCCGCCAGGTTCGACAGGTGCACGCGCCCCATGCCGCCGACTCCGATAACTGCGAAACCGATCATGTTGGCTCTCCCGCCTGCGCTGGCCGGCGGTCTACTATACCCCTGGGCCGGGCGGCGTCGACACGTTCCGTGCAAAAAGGCGCCGCGGCCTGCCGAAAGCCAGGCGGCGGCTTTGCGCGGGGGCGGTGGGGATGATATAATCCCGCGTCACCTGAATGAAGGGAGGGCCCTCGCGCACGATGGTCCCCGCTGAGAAAGCATGGAAGCACGACGGTTGCCGCTGGGACGTGGCCGAGCCGTGGCCGCGGGCCCAGGAAGTCGCCCGGCGACTCAAGACGTCACGCCTCATCGCGCAGGTGATGCACAACCGCGGCCTGGACGACCCCGACCGCATCCGCGCCTTCCTGACCCCCAAGCTGACCGACCTGCATCCGCCGGAGCTGCTGGGGGGCGTGACCGCTGCGGCCGAGCGGCTCAGCCGGGCCGTGCGCGACGGGGAGAGAATCTGCATCTACGGCGACTACGACGTCGACGGCATGACCGGCCTGGCGATCCTGTACCGCTGCCTGGCGATGTTCGGGGCGAACGTGGATTACTACGTTCCCCACCGCCTGGAGGAGGGGTACGGCGTCAACGCCGAGGCGGTTGGGGCCATCGCGGCCGATGGGACCAAGCTGCTGGTCACCGTGGACTGCGGCATCACCGGCAACGGGCCGCTCGGCCGGGCCGGCGATACCGACATGGACGTGATCGTCACCGATCATCACGCTCCCGGTCCAGAGCTGCCGGACGTGCTGGCCGTGGTGCACCCGGCGCTGCCCGGCTCGACCTACCCCAATGCGGACCTGTGCGGAGCGGGCGTGGCGTTCAAGCTCGCATGGCAGTTGGCCCGGGTCATGTGCGGGTCCGACCGCGTCGACGAGCCCACCCGCAACTTCCTGCTGGAAGCCACCTCCCTGGCCGCGCTGGGGACCATCGCCGATGTCGTGCCGCTGGTCGGTGAGAACCGAATCCTCGCGGTCTACGGTCTGAAGGCCTTGGCCGTCACCGAGCACGTCGGCCTGCGGGCCCTGCTGGAGTCGGCCCGACTGACCGGAGAGAAGCTCGACGCCTACCATGTGGGCTTCCGGCTGGCGCCGCGGCTCAACGCCTGCGGGCGGATGGGCCACGCACGCCTGGCCGTGGAGCTGCTGACCCGCGCCGAGGCCCCGCGGTGCCGCGAGATCGCGGCGTACCTGGCCCAGCAGAACACCGACCGGCAGAAGATCGAACGCGCCATCACCGAGCAGGCCGCGGAAATGGTGCTGACCGGAACGTCGGCCGCTTCGTCGAACAAGGCCATCGTGCTCGCTTCGACCGAGTGGCATGGGGGGGTCATTGGTATCGTGGCGAGCCGCCTGATGGAGCGTTTCGGCCGGCCGACCGTGCTGATCGCCGTCGGCGAGGACGGGGCGCAGGGATCGGGGCGGAGCATTCCCGTATTTCACATGCGCGACGCCCTGGCCGCCTGCGCCGAACACCTGACGTCCTTCGGCGGGCACGCGATGGCGGGGGGGGTGCGCCTGTCGGCGGATCGGGTCGAGTCGTTTGCCGCCGCTTTCAGGGCGTACGCGAGCCGCCGGCTCTCCGACGAGGACCTCCAGCCGGTCCTGCACATCGATGCGGAGACCACGCTGGGCGAGTTGAGCTACGGCCTGGTCGAGCAGTTGGAACGCTTCGCTCCGTTCGGCCGGGGCAACCCGCGCCCGACGTTCTCCCTGCGCGGAGTCCGAATGCTCACGCCCCCCCAACGGCTGGGTCGGGGCGGCGGGACGCTCAGTGTCCTGCTATCCGACGAACAGGCGCGAATTCGCTGCGTGGGCTTTGGGATGGGCCAGCTCGCTGATCGACTGGCCGGGATCGACCGCCTGGACGTTGCCGGATCGCCAGTGCTGAACCGCTACAACGGCCGGGTCACTGTGGAGCTTCATCTGCGGGACGTTCGCTGGAGCTAGACGGCTCCGGCGCGGAGCCCGGGCGGAGTTTCCGCACCAGCGCGCTGACGGGACCGGAGGCCGCGAACGCCAGCGCCGCCAGCACCAGCGCCATCTGCCAGAAGACGATCCCCGCCACAATCAGCACCAGCGCCTTGACGATGAAGCCGATGGGCCTGCGCCCCTGGATGAGCCGGTTCATCAGGTGCGGGTAGCGGAAGCCGGAGATCATCAGCAAGGCGGTCAGCAGCGTCACGCCCGGCAGGGCGGTGGCGACGGTGACATTGAGGATGGATTTCCAGGCGGCCACTTCGCTCTCGAGGTAGGCCGCCAGCTCGTTCTGGAGGTAGGCGAACAACAGCACCATCGAGGCGACGGTGGCGGCCGCCCCCGGCGACGGCAGGCCCTTGAACTCCATGTGGCTGAGCACGTCGGGTGCGTTCTCGATGTTGAACCGGGCCAGCCGGAGCACCGCGCAGCAGGCGTACAGCGCCCCGACCGCCATCACCGCCTTACCCAGGGTTGACGCGTACGGCTGGGGGATATCGAAGTGTCCGATGGCCATGATGAACGCGTTGACCATCAGGATCGCCGGGGCCACGCCAAAGCTGATGACGTCGCACAAGCTGTCGAGTTGGGCGCCGAAGTCCGTGGCCTGGCGGGTCATTCTCGCCACCCGCCCGTCCACGGCGTCGAAGATCATGGCCGCGAATATCAGCCACGCCGAGACGGTCAGGTGACCGAGGGTGGCGCTGCCGAGTTGGCCCTTGCTGGCGTAGTGGATCGCCGCGAACCCGGCGATGCCGTTGAGCATCGTCACCAGGGCCGGCAGCACGGGTGTGCTGCCGAGGATACTCTTGGGTAGCCGGCGGCGCTGTGGGGCCCGCGGCTCGAGGTCTGGGGGCAATCCCGTCTGGTCGTTCATGTGGCTGTCTCCTGCCGGTCGGCGCCGGCCTGGCCCGGCCGGGGCAGGCGCACCAACGGACTGACGCCGGCACGAACCTTCTGCCCGACGGCCACGGCCACCTCCCCGCCCAGGGCGGCGGGCACCCACAACTCCACACGCGACCCGAACTTTATCATGCCCATCCGCTGACCGGTGGCGAGTTCCTGGCCCTGTCGCAGATCCGTGACGATCCGCCGGGCGATCAGCCCCGCGACCTGCCGGACCAGCAGCTTGTGGTTCTGACCGGCCCAGCGGCATCGCAGGCGGATGGACGTCGATTCGTTCCGCTCCGACGCATCGGGCCTGCGGGCGTCCACGAAGCCGCCTTCATGATGGGTGACCTGCTCGACCGTCGCGGCCACCGGGCTGCGGTTGACGTGCACGCTGAAGATGTTCATGAAGATGCCGATCCGCACGCCCTCGGCCCCGAGGGGGCTGTCCGCCCCGACGGGGGTGATGTCCGCCACCTTCCCGTCGGCGGGGGAGACCATCACGTCTTCGGCCCGGCAGTGCCGCGGCGGATCGCGGAAGAACCACATTACGTACAGCCACGCCGCCGCCGGCAGCGCCGCCGCCGGCGCGAACGTCAGCACGCCGACTACGGTCAGCGTGCCGAAGACGACGGTAGCCACAACCATTTCCCACGCGCCGTATTTCGTCAGGGGAATCATCCGGTCCACTCTCGTCAGGCACTGTAGGCCCGCGCCTCGCCCAAGTCAATTCGCCTCCGGCGCCGACGGCGCTGCCGGTCGAGCAAAAACCCTTGACGCTCGAAGGTGCCGATTGCGATATTGATGAATAGCATGTTATAGAATCTATGGCTTCGTGGCTGATTGAGACGCGAAAGAGGCGTTCTTCAAATCGAAAGGACGGACCCATGACGGACGCGCCACAGACTCCCACTCCACCCCAGCCCCCGGCCCAACCTCCGCCCAAGCCGGACCTGACCATGGCCTGGCTACCGCACCTGCTGCTCGTCCTGACATGGTGGCTCGGGCCCCTGATCATCTGGCTGATCAAGAAGGATGAAGACAAGCTGGCCGCTTTCCATGGTAAGCAGGCGACGATCTTCGGTGTGGCCGCAACGGTCGCATGTTTCACGATTTGTCTGGCCCCGTTCGCGTGGGTGGCGGTGCTTGTGTACGGGATCATCGCGACGGTCAACACCTACCAGGGCCAGCCGTTCAAGTACTACTTCATCGCCGACAAGTTCTGCGCGGACGAGTTCGCGGCGGCGTATCCTGATCTGGCGGCTCAGCAGCAGGCCCAGCAGCCTTCGCAGGAGCAGCCGCCTCAGCAGCCCGAGCCGCCGGCTGGGGCCTGAGACCGACTAGCGTCTCTGGATGGCACGTCGGGGGGAGTAACCGCTGTGCGCCTGCGACCCGTCAAGTTGCCTTGACTGGCCCAGCCGCCGATCTGTAAACTCGCTGCCGCTGGAGGGACGACCTCAAAACCCCACGAATGCCCGAGCCGTCGGCAGGCGCACCTGCTGCCGGTAGCAACGGTCGGGCTGGAAGGAGACGATTGTGAAGTCCATTCGTACTGCCGCCGTAGTTGCGATCTGTGTGCTTGCCGCCTGGGGGCTGACACTGGCGCAGGAGGACGTGCCCGGACACGAGCACGCTCCCGAAGCCACCTCCAAGCCGGTCACGACCGCTCCGACCAGAGTTCTCGCCACCGTGGGAACCACCGAGATCATGTCCACCGAGATGGACAGGATACTCAGAAGCGCCCCCCCCGGCACCCCTCCCGAACGCCTGGCCGCCGAGAAGGAGAGAATCCTCCAACAGATGATCCAGATGGAGCTGATCTCGGCCTATCTGGAGCCCCTTCCCTGCAGCGACGAGGAGTTGGCCGCGATGAAGAAGGAAATGGCCGATGAGCTCAAGAGCAGCGGGATCGCTGTCGAGCAGTTCATGAAGATGAAGGGCCTGACCGAGGCGGACCTGAAGAAGCAGCTCAAGATCAGCCGGATTCAGAAGGATGCCACCTCGAAGGAGAAGGTTGCAGCCTTCCGGCAGAACAGCCCCACCTCGTATTTCGATGGGACCAGCGTCCGCGCCAGCCACATTCTGATCGACTGCAAGGCGTATGCCTCCAAGGCCGTCAAGGCCAAGGCCCGCGCGAAGCTCGAGAAGATCGCCGGCGAGATCCTCACCGGCAAGGTCAAGTTCGAGGACGCGGCCTCGAAGCACTCGGCCTGCCCGTCCAAGGCCAAGGGCGGCGATCTGGGCCCGTTCACCTTCGAGCGGATGGCGCCTCCGTTTTCTCAGGCGGCCTTCGCCTTGAAAGTCGGGCAGGTCAGCGGCGTGGTGGAAACCTCCTTCGGGTACCACCTGATCAAGGCCACTGACCGGACCGAAGGCAGCGGCAAGCCCGGCCCGACAGCCGACGCCGTCGCCGCCAACGTGCTGCTGAGCAGCCTCTACGCGGACATCTTCGCCAAGTCGGCCGAGAAGAACCCCGTGGTCATCAAGTAGCCGCCCCCGACGCGCTCGGTTTGGCGCAGAGGCGTGGTCGGCGTGCGCGCCGCGGGAACTACAAAGATTTGACTCCCCCCCGGCGACGGGTACCATGTTCGGTCCTGAGACCTGAGGGCGCGACGCCGATGAAGATTTCGCTGAACTGGCTTACGGAGTACGTGGACGTCGCCTCGGTTCCCGCGCGGGAACTGGGCGAGGTGTTCACCCGGATCGGCTTCTGCTGCGACGCCATCGACCAGACGGACACCGACGTTGTGTTCGACCTGGAAGTCACCAGCAACCGTCCGGACTGCCTGGGCCACATCGGCATCGCACGGGAACTGGCCGCCGCGCTGGGCCTGGAGCTGAAGTTGCCGGACACGGTCGGCCTGGCGACGGCCTCCGTTCGGGTAGCCGACCTGACCAGCGTCGAGGTGGAAGCGCCGGGCCTGTGCCCGCGGTACACCGCGCGGGTCCTCCGCAACGTCAAGATCGGCCCCAGCCCGCGCTGGATGGTCGAGCGGCTCGAGGCCGTGGGGCTGCGGAGCATCAACAACATCGTGGACGTGACCAACTACGTCCTGATGGAGTACGGCCAGCCGCTGCACGCTTTCGACCGGGACCTGCTGGCCGAAGGTCGGATCGTCGTTCGCAGGGGCCGGGAGGGCGAGGTGATCGTCAGTATCGACGAGACCACCTGCAAGCTCACCGAAGAAATGCTCGTCATCGCCGATGCCGAGAAGCCCGTAGCCATCGCCGGCATCATGGGCGGGCTGGCCAGCCAGGTACGCCCCGAGACGACCGGCATCCTGCTGGAGAGCGCCCGTTTCGACCCGCTGACGACTCGCCGCACCGCCCGGGCGCTGTCGCTGATGAGCGAGTCGAGCCATCGCTTCGAGCGCGGGGTGGACCCGGTGGCGGTGGACGCGGCCAGCCTGCGGGCGTGCCAACTGATCCTGGAGACAGCCGGTGGCGAGCTGGCTGAGGGCGTCGTGGACGTCTGGGCTCAGCCTTACGAGGCGCCGAGCGT
>SDBT01015332.1_pt1 | contig 12181 bp, 11 predicted proteins | sample 2277101 | NCBI WGS metagenome assembly SDBT01 (sample SAMN10404973, study PRJNA504765) | marine sediment metagenome | isolation source: marine sediment core GS10_PC15, 103 cmbsf | place: Arctic Ocean: Southern Knipovich Ridge | collected 2010
TCAGCACCTACTTTTTCTACCATCTTAAATCCTTCTTGTTTCATAAGGCTAGTCAAATCTTTAGTTATTTCTACTAACAGACTAGACAAACCATCAGAGCTATCAGAGCGTATCTTAATTGAACCTATCTGATATTCACCGTTAGCCTTTTGTTTTATTTCATAGTTGAATTTATAATCGTTCCTATAGTTATGGATCTCCCCTTTATGGGAATCCTGATTTCCACTCATACTAAAACCTTTGATTTATTGGCTATATTAATGATGCGTTTTTGGGTTGCAGTACCTTCTACCTGATTCAGTTTTCTTATTAACCAAAGAGCACCCAATCCTTGTACTGTTGGCTTTAATAATTCTATTAGAATTGCCTTAAACTGAAATTCTTCACACTCTTTCCAGTTTTTATAAACCCTTACTACAGTACCAGCTCTAAAAACTGTTTCTTTTAGTTTTTCTTTGTAAGTTACATTTCTTGGGTGTCCTCTAAGTCTATATCCACAGCATGGACACCATAGACCATCCCAATGCATGAAAAGTTCACAGATTTGACATCTCTTTTGTCCAGAAGCATATCTGCCAATTCCTACTGGTTTCTTTGCTTTGTATTGTGGGCATACGCCTTTACAACTCATTACTATAAGGTATATACTAAGGTGTATATAAGTATTACTTTTCTGCGTTCTCTATACCCTTCCTACTGAGCATAAGAATCCCTTCGGTTTTGGCATTATTAGGAGAATCTACCAATATTGCTATAATCTTTCCTTTTGTACCACTCTTCTTCAAATATATTCTGTGAGTTGAAGTATGTGCTAAAGGCATTCCTCCAACTGGTTTTGTTGGATCAGAGTATGATCCTGCACTAGGATCTTTTAGTACTTGGTTTGTTATAAGTACGGCTATATTATAAATTTCAGCTGTTCTAGAAAGATGTTTAATGTGAGGACTTAATGCCACCTGTCTGTCTGACAGATTTGCTCTTCCTGCATATTCTAATCTAAGATTGCTCATAATAGAATCTACTATTAATAATTTTGCTTTGTCTTGACCTTCATCTCCTTCTATAATTGAACCCATTTCTTCAACAATCATAATTTGGTGTCCTGCACCACTGGGTTTTAATATTGTAATGTTATCTAAAAACTTCAAAGCTTTCTCAGTTTCTTCATCGTTTAGTGCTTCTTTTCTAACTCCTCTTTTTATATCCATGGCGGTTTGTTCCTTAGTTTTAACTAATCCTCTTTCTAATATCATTTCAAGTATTCTTTCTGGTCTAAATGAGTTCTCTGTATCCATATAAATTACCCTACATGGTTTTCCTTCTTCAGATAGACCACCTACACTAATAGTTTTTACATCACAGTCTGGACACCTTTCCATATCCTGTCCTCCCTCTTTTCCACATTTAAAACATTTTCTCTTATATGGTAATTGTGCTGTAATACATGCCAACATACATAGTTGAGTTTTCCCTGCTCCATCATCTCCATAGAGTTCTGTAATAACTCCGCTTTCATATCCTCCACCAAGTGCTTCATCTAAGTTTGATGCACCAGTTTCTAAGAATTGGATTTTCTTTGTTCTATAATTAAGTAAGTCTCTTCCACTTAACTTTGCTTTTCCCACCACATCTTTATTTGCTAAAAATCTTCTTGCACTTTCTACCATTTTAGAAGTCTGATCCGTATTCATATCAAGAATTTCCGCTAACTCCCTTCCACCTTTTACAAGCAAGTCTTTAGATTTGTATATCCCGTGTTCGTTTAATTTTTTAATTCTAGTTGCTCCAATACCTTCTATATCTTCTAATTTAAATTCTAATGCTTCTTCTACTTCTCTAAACTCTGCTTCAATTTCTTCTTTAGTTTTTTTTGGTTTTTTACCTACCATAATCTATTTCCTCTTTCGGTTTTCTTCCCATAACTATATACTGTCCATCTTCCTCAAATTCCGTAATTACCTCTATTCTTTTTCCAGCCTTCTCAGGCTCAGCTATATCCATCATAGAAAAAATAGCAGTAAGCATTCCTTTAGCCATAAACAGTTGGTTTAATCCATTCTCATTACTTTTAGCACTACCCATCTGTTCAACCTCTTTTTCACTCAAAACATGGGTTTCATCCCCCATCTTTATAGTTACCTTCATTTTCATTTTCTTATCTCTTCTTTTATTAAATCGTATGTTATATTAACAACTTGACCAATACCGGGAGCATTATTTTTTAATTTAGGATAACGCCTTACTATAATATCAGAAAGTAAATGTTTTAGTGCTATTGCTCTTTCTACACCTTTTTCGAACTTTTCTATTTCTTCATCAGTGAATTGTTCTTCTGCCTGTGCATCTGTGTATTCTTTTAATTCTTTTGTAGGTGTTTCTTCTTCAAAATCAGTTACATCTAATCCTAACAGTCCTTGTATTTTGTTTATTTCTTTCTCAGCTTTCTTAGGATCTCCTTTTGATTTACCTTTCTTAATATCCCAATACTTTCCCATATTATCCCATAACTTACTCTTATCTTCCTGCGTTATATCCATTACCAAATATAGAATCAACTCGTAATATAAATGAATTACTTTTCTGGCTCAGGAGCATTTTCTGGTTTTTTAGTTTCAGTCGCTTTTTTAGGATTTTTTAGCTTATCTAGTTCTTCTTTCAATCTAGTAACCTCTCTCATATATATACCTAACTGTTGCCCTAAAGATTTTAATACATCAACAGTTTTTGTTTTTATTGCCTCGTTGTCTAACACAGCGTTACTTATTAATTGATTCATATAAGACATGAAAGCTTCTTCCTCAGTTTGTGGTTTTTGTGGTTGTGGATTAACTTTAACATTTGGCTTTTCTTCTGGTTTCGGATGAACCGTTACTTTTGGATTCTTTCCTTTTACTTCCTGTGGAGTTTCTATAATTTTCTTTTCGCTCATTTATTTCCACCTATATATTTTTGTGCTCTCTTTACCACAGAATTAAATATTTCGTCTCTCCTTTTCTTATCCATTGGTTCTCCAGTTGAGCTATCTAAAGGCATTATGTCATCATTTTGACTTCTAATAGAAGAAACAACTTGGATATATTCTCCTAACTTTCTTTCCTCATTAGCCAATTCACTTTTTTTTCTTGATAACTTGTTTAATATTCCATCAATTAACTCATTATTTATCGGCATGTTTAATAAATAATCTCTCTACTATATAACTTCTATGGTGGTAGTATAGGTGGAGGAATGTCCAAGTCTAAAAGTATATGCAAAGTACCGGGTCCAGTTCCTTGAAAACATGTGTTAGCAGTTTTTAATTGATGTATCTGAATATATTCTCCCTTCTGGAAAGTTCTTGTAAATTCAGATATGTCTGTATTACTATAAAAGAATCCTGTTGCATTTGGATTCTGTGCGGTTCGTTGTATTATACATTGAACTCCTGTATCTATAATTGTAGTTCCATTGTTCTCAGTTTTAATAAATTCAAATATTACAGGAAAATCTGGTAATTGATTTACGTTTACATGAAATATCATTCCTACAAATACTCCACCAAATAGTTTCATTTGTGTCATATTCGCAATTTGTTTAGCAGGATTGACAGTACGAGGATCAAGATTAGGAGGGAAGAAACTAAAAGTTTTTGTTCCACCGTCAAAGGTTGTTCTCATACCGCTTAGGCTTTGCCCCCACACTGAGAAATTCCCTGATAAAACCTCTACCATTATATCTTTAACCCCCAAAGATCAACTTCAACATTAAGTCTATCGGAGTTATTTAGCCGATTTATCGTATCTGTCATTAATATTCTCATAGTGTCTCCACCGTTTAAGACTAGAGGACCATCTCCTTGTGGAGAAGGTAATACATTTGAATTAACTAGACCAAGATCAACGAACTTTGGTGATGTTTGTCTTGATTGAAATGGAAACAGATACCATGTACTATCATTTACTTGAAGTTCCACGTTAATACCGGGTGGGGCAGTTTGTGGAGATTGTATTGGTGGGTTTGGGAATCCAGTTCCTCTTTCTTCCACATGGAATCCACGAATTTGAACTTGGTCTGCACCATTTATATTTCCTGAAAGGACTTGCCTTCCACCTACGGTTGTTCGTCCAACGGTACCTCCATTAGTTTTTAATGGTACACCTAGATTAGTATCCTGTTCTATACTACTGACACCAAATCTTGTATTTCCCCAACGCCACCATAAAACATCTGGATTACCCATTAGAATAAACCTCGTATCCAGTCATACCTTATTCCTCATTCCTTTATGTTTAAGTATTTTTTTAGTAAATACACTCATTATACAACTCCCCACTCAATATCAGTAGATATAGCCCAAGTCATAAATCCTGAAGGAATTAGTCCGTCAGTAGTCTGGAAACTATATGACCATTTATCCCCTGCTACAATACGAACATTTCCAGTACTATTAGCACTTCCAGTTTGACCTGCACCTATTGTAAATATTGTTCCCAACTGTGAACCATTCTTGAAGAAGTTTACGTTTATAGCTTTATTCAGTGTATTTTCAGCAATATCCATTCTAGTTCTTGTTAAGAATCCAAATGTTCCTGCCCTAAGTTGACCAGTAGGATTTACTAAGGCGAAATCACTAAGAGTTGTAGCAAAGATTTGTGCTGATCCGTGTTGGAATGGTATGATAACTTCTGCATTTACTATTGTTCCACCTACATTACTGTAAGGATTACGCTTCTGATACTGAGTATAAATTGTAGACTTTGAACTAAAGATAAACGGTGGATTCTGTGGAAGTAGAATTGTATCTTCGTCTATCAACTCTTCCTCTGAAGCTTCAAATTGAGATTGAGTCTGTCCACAGTCTTTTATCTCTGCGAAACTTTCAGGAGTCTGAGCAGTACTAATTTCTGGAAATCCAGAATATATAGTATCAATGGGATTACCAGTCTGAGAAGTGATTCTCAACTCAACCGTATCACTAGTATCAAATGCTTGGAAAAATGCTTTTGCAGTTGGTTGGTATGGATTGTCCTCACTGGGATCTTGTGCAGTTCCTTGAGTTCCGATAAATTGTGCTTGTGCTATATCATACCATTGATAAGTTATTGCACCTTCTCCTACAGCTGTTTTATCAACTCCAAGACTTGCTGTGCATTCGTAAGTTCGTGATGTTTTAAATCCTGAAAAAATTCCAGCTGATTGACCAGCTCCACTAGAAACAGTCATGTTATTTGTAAATAAGATAGTTCTCCATTCAATGTGATTACCTACACCTAAGTCACTTTGTTGGTCTGTGTTTAATTTGACATGAATCATTCCTTGATTTATTGAACCTTGAGCTTCTTCAGAATTTGTTAGGTATTCTGGTTGCCAAGTTAGGATATTATCAAATACATCACGGTAAGAATAGAATTTAACAATCGTATATCTGTTTGCCCCTCCTCTAATTACTGGTACAGGAGTGTTTCTAAAAATATCAAGAAACGTAACTTCATGACCACCAGTAGGATCTTGTAGAAATTCAACAGTAATTTCCTGCCAATCGGGTGAAGTTGGTAAGCCTACCATTATAATTGTAACATCTCCAACTAATCTCATTCTATGAAAGTTTGAAACATTCCAATCTATGAATAGTGGTCCTGAAACATCTCCAAGATCATTATCTATATCTAAGTTTCCTGCACCAGCTGTAAGATCACTTAAATTAACTAAGTTACCACCAGTTCTATATACAACATCTAGTGATCCAGCGTTATTAATTAATCTAGATTCTCCATCAATAAAAGGATTATCTACTGGTTGATAAGCTACTCCATACTGAAATCCTCCATCAGATATTACCAAAGGTTTAACATTAGTCTCATTAGAACGTATGTGGAAGGCTCCTTCATCCAAAGTAGCAAAAACTATATGCATCTTTCCCCACGCAAAAGCAGGATCATTAGATGTAACTACTTGGTCTCTAGGAGCATGGAATAAAAATAGAGGTCTGTTTACACCACCCGGAGTAAGACCTAGAGTTAAGGATTTTGTATCATCTGCTACTATTCCATACGCACCGTTTCCTAAACCTGCAATACCAGTTCCTACATCTGGCTCCCATGTTGCTACATCTATATTATTTATGTTATGAGTTTGCATGTTAAGATCAGTAAACATTTTCATACCTCCACCAACTCCTGCTGGACCGTCTTCCGTGTTAGTAAATTCTACTTTTTTAGTAGCACCTGCAACTAGTTCAAGAAGTTGTTCCGTTGCAGGAACTGATGAAACCGTAGCTGATCTTAATGATGTCCTAGTTCCGAAATCAAATATACCTCCTCCTCTACATAATTGATATTGTATAGCTCCTGTTACTACTGGAGCACGGGTACAATCTCCCACTCCAGTTCCCATAATTAATGCGTCTCTTTTGAATTGATAATATGGATTACTCCTGTCAAGTGTATCTTCTTCAAACCAAATAGTAAATGCATTAGGGAATGGTGAGTTAACTGGAAGATTCATATTTATTCCCGCATCTCCTCCAGTTAATCTTCTTTCTCCGTGGTCTGTAGCATTATTAAATCCTTGTAAATCATGGAATAATATTTGGTCTACATTTATAATATTATTTGTTACCATATCAAAGTTTACATTTGATCTTACTACATCTTCTCTTATTTCAAATTGTGGAAATGTTGGATTTGCTACTCTAAATCCATGAAATCCTCCTTGCCCAGTTCCGTGTCCAGAACTATATTCTAATTCTAAACCAAATGGTCTTATACTTGATAATGCAGGGATAGGATTAATATGTGAAAATGTTATTCCAGCTGTTCTATCAATTAAACCCTCATCAAAGAATATTAGAGAGTGTGAGTCACTTGCATTTCTCTCAAGTTGCATAAACAACTTGCATGAATTAAGCCACTTATAATCTTGTGATAATGAAACATTCCATTCTATACCAAGAATTCCTCCAGACATTCCTTGAACAGTAGAATCTGTTGGACAACTAAATCCATTTCCTATCTGAGAGAATCTAATTTGTTTAGCATTAAATAAATCAAAATTGTCTGCATCTATGGGTTGTTCCCAAGGAGTTTGATTTTGTCCTGCACTTACTGGATTTATAACACTGGCATGCCAATTTACACCACCGTCTGCGGTAGAAAACTGCCATAAAGTTTGTGAGTTGGGAGCTGTTTGTAATTGACCTAATAAACTATTTTCGAATAATACAGAATCTGGAAGATCTGTATAAACATGTCCTCCTGTACCATCTTGTATAGTTAAGACATAAAATTTAAAACCGTTTACAGAAGGAGGAAGATTACTAAACGTTAGACTTGCATCACCATCTAATGTTATTTGTTTATAATGTCCTTCACTTTCATTTAATGATAAATCAATAACTCCGCTAGTAGTTCCTAAGTTTTCTTTAGGATATAATATAGGGAAAGTAACATCTCCTCCTCCACCTCCAGCTATAGATGAAACATCTGTGATTAAAGGAACCCATCCACCAGTTCCACTTGCGTTACTTGCTACTTGATATTGAAAGAAAACTATAGCATTCTCTACTATATCAAACGATTCATCTAAATCTAAATTACCTGTAGTTGAATCAGCTGTAAGTGCTCTTCTTATTCTTATAGTTTGTCCGTCTTGTGCTCTTAAGTAAATTGTTTGACCATCTTGTTGAGCATTATCAATAAAATGTATTTCAAATGGAGAAGAAACATCTTTACGGTCTGCTATTATGGAACCAGCTCCAGCATTTAAATGACCTCTTCCCGTTTGTGTGTATTGACTTCCATCAGCATCTGCTATGTTGTTTCCACCTGCTCCACTTCCATTTAGATTTTCATTATCATTAAATGTTCCAGTAATTGAACCGGGAACTAATGTTAGTGTACCAGTTGTATCAGTTAAAGTATCTATATCTCCTACCTCTGCAGTTGCTCCAGATGATTGTCCAGTTATTGTTTCTCCTATAGTAAAATCTTTATTTGCATTTTTATCATCAAAATCTAATAAATCTATTTCTCCATCATCTTTTGAAATTCTTATTACAGCTGGTATAATAGAAGTTACGCCAACATATGGAACTGGAACACCTGTCTCAGCATTTAGTCCAGAAGCAGAAGAAACATTGTTTGTAGGAAGTGTTGAAACAAACTGCTCTTCTCTTATTTTTGCAATTTCTTCCCTTAACTGTCTTAATATAATATCAGTGGTCTCTGGCTCAAAACTCATTTCTCATTATCCTCCAAATACGAATTTCCTCTTTCCTGTAATGTGCATCATATATCCATCACTATCTATAATATGTTTTACTTCTTTACAAACTAACTCCTGTTCTCCAGAAGGATTAGGAACTCTCGGTCCTCTTGCTATAAATTTTTCACCGAATCTTAATCTAACATCTCCGTGTGCTTGCATGAACCAAGCCTGTTCAACGAATTCTCTTCTTCCTTGAGTTGCCCGTGCTCTTTGATTTAAGTTTATGTAATCTACTTCTTGTGCTAAGTGATCTAGTACAGTTCTTGATTGAAGAACTCTGGCTCTATCTGAATTTGCATAAGCTTGTTTTTCAAAACGTAAGTCATCTACTGCTAATCTTGCATTATTAACCAATAAATCAGTGGCTTGATAATCTTCAGGATTAGAACCTAAAGACACAATAAATCCAAACGCTTGACCAAATGCTTGTTCTGCTACATTCTTAATAAAGTCTGGAAATTGACTTGCTACATAAAGACCTTGAGCATTATAATTAGAGAAACTGTAAAACATTCCCATTGATTTTACAAACCTCCAATCAAATTCTATTCCAGACCACTCTTTGTCTTGTAAAGCGAAACTAGTATCTAATACAATGTTAAATATTTTCAATAGTTCATCATATCTTGCTCTATGAAGTTGCTGTGTGGAATTTTCTCCAAATGATAACTGAATAAGACTATATTCTCCATTTCTTCTTAATTTAAAATCAGCAAAGTAAACTCTATCAAATACATCTACAGCCCAAAATTTCATAGGCATGTCTGAATAACCAATAACCAAGTCTCCAGTAACAGAACCGAATAAAGATAATCTTGCTTTAAATGACACTCTTTGTATTCTTCCTAAATCTTCACTGTCTAATCCTCTATTCCATCCACGTTCCCCTTTACTATTTCTGTCCAAATTATTTGAGTCAATGTATGGGTTTTTATAAACATTTCCAACTTCTCTACCAAATCCCTCAATTTTAGGATATGGAAACATCATAAACCACCAAGCTCCTATACTACTAAAATTCCTTTTATCTGCGTTAGGTATGTCAATATCAGCTATTTTTTCTATTGCACTCCAATCATATCTCATCTCATATGCTTGACCGGGAATTCCACTAGATCCTTCTACTAATTTAATATCTTTACAAATATGTAACGGAGCATGGATTGTTGTGTCACCAAAAGTATCTGTGTCATGTAATAATTGAACAGCTATTCCAACTGGTGTTAATGATATTGGAGTAAATAATCCTGCTAATACTGTATTGAAAAGCCTTTGATATAAAGTTTCATCTACAGATCCCCCAGTACCATTTCTAAGTACATTCCATAAATCTCCCCAGCTATCTGTATCTTCTATAAATTCCAACCAAATTCCTCTTGATCTATCTATTACTGTTTCACCTTCTACAGGATCTCTACTAAATCTAAATTCTCTTCCATCACCAAATATAAAAGACGGGAAATCACTACCAACCCATTCTGCTATTTGATTAGCATGACTTGAAAAAAGTCCTGCTGATGGATTCTCACTAATTAAAAATCTATTTCCAAAATGTCTATCCCCTTGTTTTACATCAGAGATACTACTTACTTTTTTTTGTACATCTTTTCCTACAGGTATTTCAAATCTACTATCTGCTACTTCCCTATCATAAACAGCTCTTATATAATTCCAGTCAGGAACTACTCCTTGATATTTTGCTTCTTCGAAGTTCTTCTTCGCTTCACTGTCTCCTACTCCAAATAATGAAGATTGTCTCATAGATTCAAAATCCTCTGTCCATGGAGTATAACTGAAAAACTGTGTTCTTCCAGCTCTACCTGTTCCAGTTGGTGAAGAACCGTCAACTAATTCATGCACAAGTCCGTTTAAAAACGTTCTACCCGTATTCTCCCAATCCGAAGGATTAAGGTTGGGGTTGAATTGGTTTACATCAATATCATTTCTAGCTTTATAAAATGTAACAACATCTTGATTAGGAAAAATACCAACTTGAGTTACTATATCATCTTCATTATAACTTGCATTTTTATTAAAAGGAGGAATTATTACAAAATCCTCTGTCCAATTTCCTTCTCTATTAGGAGCATCTAAAGGATTTACTCCAGTATTATCATTTATAGCCTTAAAGAATCTTACTGCTTCTAAAACATCGTCTTGTATTCTAACTTCACTTTGATTAACACTAGCACTTCCAGAATCACCTGCAAAATACTGTCTTGTTGGATTCCACTCTCTTCTTAGTTTACCATGTTCCCATAAGGAAGAAAAAACAGTGTTTTCTCTTGGTAACGATCCTCCATTTGGATTACCTTGTGCTATAACATTATTTTTAAATTTAATCAAGTCTACGTTAATTGTATTATCTTTTTGTGTATCTGAAACAGTTTCAAATGTAAGAGGATCTAATATAACTCCTCTATCAGTTGCTCCTTCTTCCTCAGCTTTTATAAAAACTAAATTTGTAGCAATGTCAACAGCTTCATAGTCAAAGAAAAAATCCCGAAATACACCACCTTCAACTCCTGATAAAGACTGTCTTTCAATTATTTCTCTAAACAAGTCGTGTGTTGGTTTTGGTGCCAAAGGTCTCCATTCTAATAATGGATCTGTTGGTAATTTTATAGATCCTGAATCTTCTTCTCCTGTTATACTTATATCAAACAATAATACTGTGTTTCCAGCTAATGACGCAGTTTCGTTATATCTACTTATTCTTCTTTCAAATGCTACTTTCGAGGATAAAAATGGATCTCTTTTATCATTTTCTTGTGTTAAACTTGCTTGAATTCTTTCTGAATCTAATGTTTCTCTTGTTCTATATTCTACTGGTATTAAGTTTATTAATAAAGTTTCTCCAACAAACTCGTCATCCTGTATTGTTGGTTGCCCAATAAAAAACCTAAAAAGTTTTCCTTCTTCTTCAAATACTCCATCATTATCTCTATCCTGTTTTATTTGAAATTCAATTATATAATCATCTTTTGCACTTTCATCTACTAATATAGGTTCCTTTCTTACAAAAGTTCCATCTGGTGGAATTCTTAATACCATCACACCGCTATTCAATGTTTGGTTTCCAGTATTTTTTGCTTCCATTTTATGTCTAAATGGTGTCAAGTCTCCATTTACTACTTGACCTTCAGTAATTGTTGTGGGGGTATTCTCATTCTTATCAAGTAATAACAATGTTTCTTGGTAGAAAGCATTTTTTTCATTTGGGAGTTGGCTCATGGTGTTATTTCCGTTCCTTCAATGGTTCCTCCAAAGGACATAACCATATCAAAGTCAAAGTTTTTTGGTGTATTTCCAACTCTGGAAATATTCAATCTTCTTATAGTCAAACCAAAAAATTGAGTTGGATCAAAATTAAATGGTGTTGATACAGCACTACTTGGTAATTCACCAGCTGATGCCTGAAATCCAAACTTTCCAAACTGGTGGAAAACTCCTTCTACCTGTAAAGTTTGTGCAAAATCTAAAACTTTCTCTATATCTGTGCTTTCATCCTTAAATCTTCCTCTAAAAGTAAGTTCTAGTTTTTGTAAACCATTATCCTGTGTATTTACTTTTCTAACTCCAGATGGATTAGATACTGGTGCATCTTTTATATTATTTTCATAAGAAAGTGCAACAGATTCTAATAATTCTCCCGGTAAAGTAAAAACTAATTTTTGGTCATCAGGTAAATCTTCTGGATTAGTAAATGGTGATAGAAATCCGTTTGTTGTAATTGTTCTAAAGAAAAGTAGTGCGTCAGTCATAATAATCACTCGTCATGGTGTAAATTTTGATATCTTATAGTTTGCTGTACAATTCTATTAGTATTCCCAGAATTCATTTCAGGAGATCCTTGAACTAAATCTGTGTCAGCTGTAAAGAAAACTCTTCCACCTCTTCTATCTAGAAGATGATTCATTTCTATTAATTCTCTATC
>SDBT01015333.1_pt1 | contig 12181 bp, 10 predicted proteins | sample 2277101 | NCBI WGS metagenome assembly SDBT01 (sample SAMN10404973, study PRJNA504765) | marine sediment metagenome | isolation source: marine sediment core GS10_PC15, 103 cmbsf | place: Arctic Ocean: Southern Knipovich Ridge | collected 2010
GGCGGCCACACAGTGCCCTGAGTAACCTAAGCCCGGAGGAATTTATCAGAGTGAAGGAATTGGTTGGTTAAAATGCCAGAAAAGTCTCACTCCAACTGGTATAGAAAAGGGGGCATCTCCATTTTCTATTCTGCCAACATTATACCTGGTGCAATTACTGGGGGCAGGTCAGTAAAATCACCGCACTGATATTAAATGGAAATCAATAAACGAATTTATTGCCTTAAAGAATTTTCGGTTAACCCTTAACGAAACAGCCGTATATTGATAATAAAACAATGTTAAAAAGATTGAAGACAGAGACAGTGACCAGAAATGATGTATAACGAAGAAGATACGATGAAAGACTCTGTCATTGAAGTTAAAGATTTCCGCAAAGTCTATGGTGATTTAGTAGCTGTCGATGGCATCAGCTTTGAGGTGCAGCGTGGCGAAATCTTTGGTCTCCTGGGGCCTAACGGCGCGGGTAAGACCAGTACGCTGGAGAGTCTTGAAGGGTTACGCAGTACGGATAGCGGTTCTTTACGAATAATGGGCGTCGACCCTACCCGGGAGTCGCGCAAACTACGCAACCTTATCGGGGTGCAGCTACAAACCTCAGGGCTCCCGGACAGCATGCGCGTCGGCGAGGCGATGAGATTCTTCGCTGCCTATCACAGTGTAGCCCCGCACTATCATTTGCTGGAACGCCTGGGTCTGTCGGATAAAATGAGCGCGCAATATCATATGCTTTCTACCGGCCTGCAGCGACGCCTGGCACTGGCAGTGGCTCTGGCCCACAACCCGCCGATCGTGTTCCTGGATGAGCCGACCGCTGGTCTTGATGTCCCATCCCGCAATGAACTGCACGACCTGATGCGCGAACTAAAGACTGACGGCACCACCATTATTCTGGCCACTCACGACATGGCTGAAGCGGAAAAAATGGCCGACCGCGTAGCGATCTTGCTGCGTGGCAGAATTGCCGCTACTGGCACCCCGCGTGAGCTAACAGCCACCGGCGCCAGCCTGACCAAAATCTCGGCCCGCACCGAAGGTACCAGTCTGTCCAAGCCCAGTCCTGCTTTTCCATCTGTCAACCAACAGGCATTCAAAGATGAATATGCCATCTATTACAGCGCAGACCCCGGACCCACGGTCTCAGCTATTATCGCCCACATCCAGGCGCAGGGCGACACGCTGATTGATTTGCGGGTAGAGCGTCCGTCACTCGAAGAGCGTTTTCTGGAAATCACCAGCACAGGGAGTGACCAATGAGAGCTTTTGCCAGCCACTTTTCCTTTGAATTTCGCACCGGCATTCGTGACCGGACTCAGCTCTTAATGAACTATCTCCTCCCGATAGGACTTTATGTCATGTTGGGATTCCTTATGACCGAGCTCAACCCAGCTTTCCGCGAAACGTTGATTCCAGCAATGGTACTCCTTGCCATCCTGTTTAGCATGATAATAGGTCTACCCAATCCACTGATTACGGCGCGTGAGGCCGGTATCTTTCGCAGCTATAAGATAAACGGTGTCCCGGCAATCTCGATTCTGACGATACCAGCACTGACAACCGTGTTGCACATGGTGGTTGTTGCGATGATAATAACCGTCACAGCGCCCCTGTTCTTCGGCGCTCCAGTACCTGTCAACTGGCTTGGTTTCATCCTGTTCTTCCTGCTGGCGGCCTTTGCCTATGCCGGACTTGGTATGCTAATCAGTGTGATTTCATCCAGCAGCCGTGCCGTTGTGCTATGGTCACAACTGGTTTTCTTACCATCAATGCTGATAGGCGGACTGATGATACCTTCCAGCATGTTGCCCGGTGCGCTTGGTAAAGTTGGACTATTGTTACCTGCCACACATGCTATGAATGTCTTTCAGGGGTTAGCCCAGAATCAAGTTGCTACTTTTGACCCAATCTGGTCGGTCATTATCTTGCTGGCCGGTGGCATATTATCGTTTGGACTGGCAAACTATCTCTTTAGCTGGGATAGCCAAAACAAGACGCGGCGTGGGCATCCGGCATTGGCCTTGCTGGCCTTGCTGCCCTACGTCCTCGGTGTTGCTTTACTATAATATCCAGTAGGACCAAACGGAAATATGTGATAAATCATGCTCAAAAAGCAAGACACTTCCTGGTTTGGTAAACATCCGATAGCCACTTACCTGATATTGGCTTACGGTATTACCTGGCTCGGCTGGGTTCCAGCTCTTGTCATGTCGACCAGGCAAGGTTACCTGCTGCCCACACTTGATGGCTTCGCTGCATTCATTCAATCCGGTTTTTCCGATACAAATCATATCTTGATTGTAGTCGCCTTCAGTTTGGCGGTGTACGGGCCTCTGGTCGGGGCACTTATTGCCACACGATTGGACTCTGGCAAGGCAGGTATCGCGGGACTGTGGAGCCGAATTGCCAGATTACGTATTGGTGTACGTTGGTATCTGGTTGCGGCGTTGATAGCTTTGGCGCTGGCGGTCGTTCCTTTCTTGCTAGTCACATTAACTCGCCTTGCAAAGTTTGACAGCAGTGGTCTATTTGCTCTGGCTCCGTTCATCCTGCCACTTCTTTTGTGGCAAATATTAACCAGTGGTTTTGGCGAAGAACCTGGCTGGCGGGGATTTCTTCTTCCCAGGCTACAGGCCCGGTTTAGTGGCGAAAAATACATATGGTTGCTGGGATTGAGTTGGGCGGTCTGGCATTATCCTTTTACAGCCTATTTCACGATATCATCCATGGTAGATATGCCAGTGCCAGGAATGATTGCAGGTGTTATTTTTGCACTTGCTGGAAACACCATGTCTCTTATTGGACTAACTTACATTTACGTCTGGTTGAACAACAATACAAACAGCGTGTTTCTGGCCATATTATTTCACGCCCTGGGTAATGTGATGAACACGGTGGTTCTAGCTTCTATCGAAGGCTTTAATCCAATCGTTACACTCATCATAGCTCTTATGCCGTGGGCTGTTGTTATCGTGATAAAAAAAGTGCTCGGTAAAGAGAAGTTCCCTGGGCGGCAAACCGGTGCAGTCTAGAACGAGCCATTTTATCACTAAGGCAATACCATGAAGAATGGGATGCCAGCAACTCAAGGCATATGCCTCGCATGTAGCACCAGCATGTTTTGAATAGGTAAGCAGTTACCAAGGAAATGCCGGAGGGCTATTTGAGGCAGCATCAATCACAATGGTATAGTAATGATCAAGAGCAAATTTGTAAGTGCAGGAGGGAGATAAAGGATGCAACTAAAAGACAAAGTGGCTATCATTACCGGATGTGCCCGGGGTATGGGCAAAACATTCGCTTTGCGTTTCGCTAGAGAAGGAGCCAAGTTAACGATCTGTGATGTCCTCGACTGTGAAACAACTGCCAAGGAGATAGAGGCTATTGGTGGAGAGGTGCTAGCAATAAGAACTGATGTTACCAGCGAAGAGGACACGGCTGAGATGGCAAAGAAGGCCGTGGAGCGCTTTGGCAGAATAGACATTCTGGTCAACAACGCTGCTATTTATGGCGGCATTGAGATGAAAGATTTTATAAAACCGATTGAGCAAATTCGGGGTGATGAGTGGGATAAGATTTTGGCCGTAAACGTGAAAGGCGTCTTCCTTTGCTGTAAAGCCGTTATTCCCTACATGAAGAAGCAAGGCGGCGGTAAAATCGTTAATATCGCTTCTACAGCCGGTCTTACCGGAAAATCTGTCTTCCTCCATTACAGTACATCAAAGGGCGCTGTTATTACGCTGACCAAAGGACTGGCCGAAGCACTGGGCGATTTCAATATTAACGTAAATGCCGTGGCTCCGGCTATGGTCTGGACCGAGGCAACTCAGTCTTTATTGTCGGAGGAAGCCGCTCAACATGAGGTAGATACTATGCAAATTCTCCATAGAAAGATGATGCCTGAAGACGTAGCTGGAGCAGTAGTTTTCCTTTCCTCGGGCGATTCCAGCATGATGACCGGTCAAACCGTAGCGGTTAACGCCGGGTATTACCTGCACTAATCGAAATCGGCGTTCTCCTTGACATTATAAAGGCTGTCCGCAGGGTGTACCCTGCGGACAGCCTCTTATCTCTGGGCTTTTACCTCACCTTGTCAGTGTTTGCCTGTTACCCATAGACGCCGAATTCTCTGGTGGCGTCAACCCATACCTTCACCAGTGCAGGTTCACACTCGCCCATAACAGCCCTGGGGGCCATGATAAAACCTCCGTCCTTACCGACGGTGTCAATGAGCATCTTGGTGTAATCCCTGATTTGCTCGGGCGTGCCTACCTGCAACAGGGAGACCGGCATGTTCCCCGCGATGCACATGGTGTCGCCAAGAATCTCCTTGGCTTTCTTCATGTCAGTGGTGTCGAAGAGACCGAGAATCTTCCCTTTCGGTAGTTCCGCCAGACACTCCAGGCGTGTATCGTAGCATCCTTCCCAGAACGGGCATGGTACCAACCCCTCATCTATCAAAGCCAGTATAAGACTCTTTAAAGTGGGCCAGTAAAAGGTCTTGAACTGTTCCAGAGACAGAAAGCCATCAGCTCCTCTATGGAGAGGTATGAATACCCTGGGATTGCCAGTTGTTTTGGCGCCGGAAACGGCAAATTGTGATTGAGTTTTCTGTATTTTGTCCAGAGCTTCAAGGAGCTTATCGGGCTGTCTGTACATATCCAGCATCGTGCCGCGCATTCCCCTGAGCAAATCTGAAATCACGTCAAAGGGTGCCAGGGCAGCTCCCGCAGCATATGCCGGGAAGCCCGACTCTTCCGTTTCTTTCACAAATGCATCATATGCGGCGGCCCATTTCTTTGTTTCAATCCCGGCCTGGTAAAGGGATTTAAAGGCTTCAGCAACTCCCGGTGCGGTAAGTGCGGCAGTCGCCGGCAGGCCGAAGTATCCAAAGAGCATTAAGTTTAGAGGGGGAAGCGTTTTCAGGGGCTCCAGCGTGCCGCATATGCGCGGCAGGTAGGTTCTTATCGTAAAATCGGAAAGGTCATTGAGGAAGGCGTCGTATTCGTCTGCTTTCATGTATTCCCCTTCAACAAACTGGAAGGTATGAACAGAGGAAACCCCATGACCGGGCCACTTAATCTGCTTAAAATCAACAGCTTCATAGGCTTGCCCGGAAGTAAAAATGCCAAACGGCCAGAATATATCCGGGTCCAGGTCTATAACCGTCTTCTTATTTGCCGCAAACCATTTGTCTGGATTATAAAAGGCTTCTTCGAGGGTCATCCCGGTGTGCTTGGCAGCATAAAGTTCCGTAACCGGGAAAAAGGGAACCCTATCCGGCACCTTCAACTGGATAGCGTCGTTGACTCTTTTTTCCCTTTCTTTATATAGTTCTTCAGGTGATTTCCCCATTTCTACATACCTCCTATCCATTCTTTGGTGAGGGATACTCCTGCCATGGCGTCTGGCCCGTAGGCATCGGCGCCGGTATACTGCCTGACCTCCTCACTGATCTGACCGCCGCCAATCATAATCTTCACTTTATCCCGCAAACCGGCGGCTTTTATCGCTTCTATCGTTTCCTTCATGGCATCAAAAGCCAGGTTTAAAAACCCGCTTAACCCTATGACACTGGCATTAGTCTCTGCTATCTTCTCAACAAACGTCTGTGCCGGGACATCCACGCCGAGGTCAAAAACCTCGAAACCACTAACATCGAGCATAAAGACCACGATGTCTTTGCCGATATCATGTATGTCTCCGGCGACAGTGCCGATAATAACCTTGCCTAGATGCTTGACTTCGGCGGTCTTTGCCAGTTTCGGCCTAACCAGCTCGGTTATTCTCTTCAGTATCTCACCGGAATACACCAGTTCCGGGATGAAACTTTCCTTTCTTGCAAACCGTTCCCCAACGATTTCCATGGCGCGTCTGGCATCAGCCAGGATACTGAGGGCATCATCGCCAGCAGCAAGCCTATCCTGGGTAATTTCCAGAGCCTCTTCCTCCTTCAAATCGGATAACGCGCTAACTAAATCCCCAGACATAATTCTTTGCCTCCTTCTTTTCACTAAGTTTGTTTAATCTTGCTTCAGATTTGAGTCCAAACTTGACTTTTGCACTCCTGAAAATCCTTACCGCTTTTGGCGCAATCCAACTGCTCGCCCCAGGGTCAGGTGATGTCACTTATCACATGACTAAGCCCCAGCTCATTTAGTGTCTGTGGGGAGGGGATACCCTCTGGAGTCCATCCCCGCAATTGGTAGTACCGGTCAAGAACCTTATCCAGATATCTCACTCTCTGACCTACTCCTTCGACTCCTATAAATTCAAGTGACTCGTTGAGTATCCTTTGAGGTAAGGTATCATGACTACGGTTAAAACCCTCACGCACATTGAAAGCTCGCTCCAGGGCATATATCCTCTTGCCTACCTTCAACATGTAGTCAGGGTCAGCGAACTGGTCAACGCCGGTGGCGGCAGCCAGCATCTTGATGAACAGTTGCGGGAACCAGCCCCAATTTAGTGTGAAGGCGCAGACAACCCCGACTTCGGCAATGGCGGTATTGTCCTGATTGAAAATTACTATGTCCGCATTCTCCTCTTCAGCAAAGCGGTCCACCTCTCTCGGGTTAGCAACCTTCCAAATCTCCTGGTCAGAATAGCCATAGCAATGGCTGGCACCAATGCTGGCGGTAGCATAGTTAAAACCCTGAGCCTTCGCTCCCCGCGGGTCATAGGCAGGCAGCTCCAGCCCTTTTACATGCATGGCGTAAGCTTGAGCTCCCTTACCAATAATTTCGGCGGCCCGCTTGGTGCCCTCAGCCAGTATGTTCCCGAGCCCTTCCCGCGAGGCTATCTGCTTGATAAGTTCTATCATTGCTGAGTGGTTGCCGTAGGTGAGTTCCAATCCGCCAGTATCCTTTTTAGTGAGTATCCCCCTCTCATAAAGTTCATAGGCGAAACCAATGCAACCCCCGGTACTGATAGTGTCCATCCCAAACTCATCGCACAACTGAGCCGCAGCTATCGTAGCTTCAACATTAGCGCTGTCTATGGAACCGGAAAATGCCCAAATCGTTTCGTACTCCGGGCCATCATTATGAACTCCGGCATAAGGCCCCTCTGTTACGGTATGTTTCATGCGAGACTGAATAAAACAGCCATAACAACCGGTTTTTCCAGTCCTGAGCTTCCGGTATTCCCCACCACTAATCTTCTCATGATCAATCAGTCTGCCGGAGCGAAAGTTTCTGACCGGAAATATACTGAGGAGGTTGGTGTTATCCTGTGTATCGGTGGTCCCCATGTCTTTATGGTGCTTAGCAACCGGGCTATCACGATACACGGTAATTTGTTCCTTCACTATTTTTTTAAAGGCTTCCGGGTCATGTAGTTGTATACTTCGCTGGGCCGTGATGGCTATTGCCTTGAGATTCTTGGAACCCATGACCGTACCGGTGCCGCAACGACCGGCAGCTCCCCCATTAGTCATGATAGAACCATATTTCACCAGCCTTTCAGAAGCAGGACCGATGCAGGCTACCTTTGTATTTCTACCATGGCGCTGGGACAATATCTCCAGAGTTTCCGGTGTGTTTTTGCCCCATAGTTCGTCAGCATCATGTATCTGGCAGCTATCACGGGTTAGATGGATATAAACCGGCTTTTCCGCTTTTCCTTCGATGATGATAAATTCATAGCCGGCAAATTTTAGCCATGCGCCAAACTCTCCCCCACATACAGACCGTGCAAAGGCCCCGGTTAATGGACTTTTGGTACACACCATCCATCGAGAAACTGACTGGGCTGAGGTTCCGGCTAATACGCCAGTGAGTATCAGCAACTTGTTGTGCTCCCCAAGTGGATCTACACCCGGAGCCAGTTCTTGATAAAGATAGTTAATCCCGAAGCCCCGCCCGCCTACGAAATCCAGTGCTACCTGGTCTGGAACAATCTCGGTGGCTATTTCTTGGTTAGAGAGATTTATCCTGAGAAATCTGCCACATGCATTACTTCCTGTCATCTCTTCCTCCGCATTCAATTACCTATTAAGAGGCAACTTTTGTGAAAAAGAAGAGCGTTCATGCCTCTTTGAGAAATATAACATCAAACTTTACCGCTATCAACCCTTTTGTCTTGAAAACCAGTTAGTTCCAGAAACAATTATTTATATAGTGCGGAACCATGTAAAGACTACCTTATCATAATACTTGGCAGCCAGAGTGCGATAACAGGTAAGAGTAAAACCAGTACTACCACTATTACGTTCATGATCATGAATGGGACGGCGGCTCTGATGACCTCCCCCATCGTGGTATCTACAGGAGACACCCCTCTCATCACAATCAGGAGATAGCCGAAGGGCGGGGTTAACGTCCCCAGGTTAATCATGATAAGGAACAGTATCCCGAACCACACCGGGCTAAGGTTAAGAGCATAAATAACCGGCATGAATATGGGTACCATTATCATTACCATCGGCACCGGCCCGATAAACATACCTACAAAGCCCAATATCACCATAAAGATGGCGACGATGGCGGTAGGAGACAGAGGCAGCCCCTGTATCATTGTCACCAGTCCCCAGCTGGCGCCGGTCATGGCGAGGATATTGCCAAAAGATGTCGCTCCGGCAATGATTACGAACACCATGGCTGAAATTTCTAACGTGCTGAGAAGGGATACTTTAATCAGATTCCAGTTCAGCCGGCGATATGCGGCCGTTAAGATTAACGCCGAGGCTACCCCCATGGAGGCCGACTCTGAGGGGGAAGCAACGCCCATGATGATAAGCCCGGTGACCATAAAGACGATGAAGCCTAAAGGCAGCACATACTTCACGGTGGCACCCAGCTTCTCAGACATGGGTGTCGGCGTTACATCATAGGCAGGCGCCAGGGAAGGCTGGAGCCAGCATCTGCCGCTGATATAGATGGCCATAATGAGTGCTAAAAGCAAGCCGGGAATGACACCGCCAACCAAAATCTCGCCAATAGGCGCCTCAGCCAGGCCACCAAAGAGGACAGCAATGGAGCTGGGAGGAATGAGTATAGCTATTCCGGCGCTACCCATAATCGAGCCGAAGGCAATCGGCTTTTTGTAGCCGCGTTTTATCATCTCCGGCGCCAGTGACTTTCCCAGTATGGCGGTAGTGCTTATGGTGTTACCGGTCATAACCGAAAGCAATGTGCCGGCGCCAACGGCTACTAATCCCAGGCGGCCGGGCAGACGCCCCAGCCATTTATCGATGGCATCCATGGCATTCATTGCCATTCCCGACCGGAACAGCAACTCCCCCATTAAGACAAACATGGGTATTGGCAGGAAGAGAAAGTTAGCCACGGATCTCGACATGTGGGTGGTCAGCATTTGCAGACCCACCACACCATCCCACAGCAGGAATGCTCCGACGACATTAATAGCCATGAAGGCGATAGCAACCGGCAATCCGCTTGCCATCAAGATGGCTAAGCCGCCAAAAATAATGAGAAGAACTATGGGCCAGTCCAGTGTCTTTCCCTCCTTGTTACAAGCGTCCCATATGTGTAGTCATAACCTCTGCCGGACCCTCTTTCGGCAGTTTACCCCGGAGCTTAAAATACCCGTAAGACCGCCTCAAAAACTGGATAGTGAATAGAGAGAAACCTATCGGCATCACACTAAGTACTGGCCCCTTAGGAAGCCTTAGAGACGCCCCCCCCACGAAGGTGCCTCTCTGAAAATGGTCTACCATTGCCTCGGCGCCATACCAGGCAATAATAAGGGTAATGATGGCGGCTATAATCGAGGTGCTGGCCATAACCAGTGCCCGTTTTCTTGGATTCAAAAAGTTTATGACGGCATCCAGGCTGACATGCCCCTCTCTTTTCAGCACCCAGGCCGCCGCCAGAAAGGCGAAAAATCCCAGGAGATATTCAGTGGTGTCAAACGCCCATAATATGGAATAATTAAACACATACCTGGCGATAACCTGGGCGGTAACGACCAATACAGTAAGGGCAATAAGAGCCGCTCCCAGATAAGCCATATAGTCTATAATATAGTCAAAAGCTTTCCCGATTTTTGCCAACATTCTCCCCTCGAAACTCATACTGAACGCAGACCCTCATACCGGGAGGAGGGTACCAGGTACCCTCCTCCCGTTTTCGTGCCCGGGTGTGTCTTTAACCAGTCACACCTTACTTAGGTTTAAGGCAATGATTTCAATTCTTGTTCCAGTGCGTTGGGTACTTTGTCTATATAACCCAGTGAGTCGACGAAATCGTATAACTCCTGCATTTCTGGGTTATTTCCTATGACAAATTCCCACTCGCCGGCAACCCAATTTTGGTCATAATATAGGTAGTCTTCTTCGGGAAGCCATATCTCCTGTATCCTGCCTCTAAAAGCGTCTAAATATCTTCCATAGATATTTTGCCACTCTGGCTCCCACCTTGCCTCTGACTCAAGAGTCACCTCCATTATCAGGTCGCGGTGTTCCTGAGACAGTGAATTCCAGGACTCCAGGTTAAACATAGCGGAAACACAGCCCATGCTAGCATATCCGGGAGCAACCATGTATTCGGTAACCGTGTCCAGGCCAAAAGACATGAATTGCGGTACCACCGGCCAGGTGAAGCCATCAGCCAGCCCACGTTCCATTGCGGTGTAGGTTTCTGGTGGCGTCATGAAGATGGGGATAATACCTATGCGTTCAAACAGTGGGTTCTGGCACTGGGTGGTAACAATCTTCTTCCCGATAAGGTCCGTGGCCCTCTCAATGGGTTCCTTCAGGAAAAATCGGTATACCATATCATAGTTGTAGGACTCGGCAGAGGTGAGATACATTAGATTTTTTGACGCAACGAGTTCGTTGAAAAGGTCCAGAACGCCGAGGTCTCTCTGCTCGGTCACGGTCATATGCGTCGCTGCCAGGACGCAGGCTGACTCTATCGTCGCAGCTTCAAAGCCAGAGCAGATGAAGTTGATATCGCTGATACCTTTAACCAGAGCTTCACCTTGCTGACCATACGGGATCACCTCCCAGCCCCCCAGGAAGTGGAATCTTATGTCTCCTTCTGACTTCTGCTCAATCCGATAAACCAAGTCCCACAGCATTTGCTGCTGTTCCTGCATCGCGGCGGGTGACCGGCTCCACGCCAGCAATTTAATCGTTATCGGTTCCGGACCTACTGCCGGAGCGGGAGCAGGTGCCGGAGCGGGAGCCGGGGCGGGTGCCGGTGCCGGTGCAGCACAGGCACCAAGCAGCAGGGTAACTATCATAACCACGGCAATAAGTAACAATGCAATTTTCTTCATTTAGATACTCCCTTTCTCAGTGATTTAAGACTTATATTCTCGCCCAGCATTGTCAGGTCATGGGCACTGCCTCCTCTTTAATAAGCATTCGGCTTAGTCATAACCTCTACCGAACCCTCTTTCGGCAGACTTCTCCAGAGCTTAAAATACCCGTAAGACCGCCTCAAAAACTGGATAGTGAATAGAGAGAAACCTATCGGCATCACACTAAGTACTGGCCCCTTAGGAAGCCTTAGAGACGCCTGCCCCACGAAGGTGCCTCTCTGAAAATGGTCTAAAGCGGCCTCGGCAAGTCCCGAATCCAAGCGGATTGGCTTGTTCGCCCGTTTTTACAAAGAACGCCTTTATGAGAATTTTCTGGTGCAACCGTAATGAATTATCCTGGGGAGTAGTGCGCCATGGTGCTCATTTCTCCCGACATTAAAGTAGAAGTTGACTCTAACAATGTAACTTTAGTAATATAATGGGTGAAAATCTGTCTCATAAATTGCCCATTAAATGATGATAATGGAGATAAGATAAGGAATGCAAACAGAAGGGAAACCTGGCGGCTATAACGGCAAAATCCTCAGGGTGAACTTATCTGATAAGAGTACGCACGTAGAGGCAACAGATGAGCAATTCTGCCGTATGTATCTCGGTGGTGCTGGGTTTATCGCCCATTTTCTATTGAAGGAATTGCCGCCGGGAACTGACCCTTTAGGTCCCGATAATAAACTAATCTTTGCTCTGGGACCGGTGACTGGAATTCAACTGCCCGGCAGCGACCGTTTCTGCGTTGGTGCTAAATCCCCCCTGACGGGAAGCTTTGCCAAATCAGAGTCCGGCGGATACTGGGGTAGCGAACTCAAGCGTGCTGGCTACGATGCCATTATTATCGAGGGCAAGGCTGAGAAACCGGTTTACCTGCTGATTCACGATGGGGGAGCAAGCATTAGAG
>SDBT01015334.1_pt1 | contig 12181 bp, 21 predicted proteins | sample 2277101 | NCBI WGS metagenome assembly SDBT01 (sample SAMN10404973, study PRJNA504765) | marine sediment metagenome | isolation source: marine sediment core GS10_PC15, 103 cmbsf | place: Arctic Ocean: Southern Knipovich Ridge | collected 2010
GAACCGGGTAAGTGATTATCAACTATGCTGGGGATCGGTCAAATGTGAGGTAGCTCATATTGATGAGATCGATGCTGAGATGAAAGCCTGGGAAAACTTTCTATGGAATAGCCGGTTCTCTCACACTGGTGGTGCTGCAGCAAGCAAAACATCAATGACTAAAATTTATCAATCAACCTTTGAAGGTAGAAAAGCGTTCCCTATTGCCGAGCTGCGGGATACTAAACTTACGATTATTGATTTATTCAAAAACTATCTACAATGAAAACAGACAAATTAAGAACATTGCTTCAATATGTTGAGGCTTTAACCAAAAATGGTCGTGATCCAACTGTAAGTGATTTAACAGAAATCTGGAATGTGTTATCCTGTATAATTATGGAAATTGAAGCCGATCAACCCATAGTGAGTAAGGAGGATTGTATACAGCACTTTACTGGAACTGATATATCTGAAATACTGGACAAACATCTTCCGGCAGATGGGTGTGGAACTGAACGTGAAAAAATAAGGATGAGATTACACCACGATATAACACGTTTGGTTTTATCCAAAGAGGAGAAAGGAGGCGAGAAATGATAACAAATCAATTATCAAACCGAAGAATAACGGAAAACTGTGTTGCCCTTCATGGAAAAGATGGAGCATTAGATATCATCTTTGATGAAATACGAAAAACGTATCATCAACAAATTAAAATGCTTGAAATCGAAGATGGTAAAGCAGAGTTTCAAATAATACTCAATAGGCTCGATTAACCACTAAACAGAGAAGAAAGGAAACAAATAGTTATGGCATACTTTTCAAATGGATCAGAAGGAATGTGTTTCGATGCACAATGTCAGAAATGTAAGTACGGGGACGAACCATGCCCAATAGCTTTTGTACAAATGGAATGGAACTATAAGGCCACTAACAATAAAGTCGCGAGGGAAATACTTGACTATCTTGTAAAGAATAACGGTACTTGTGAAATGTTCACCGTATTTAAAAAAGACTTGCATACTGATGCACATGATCAAAAGCTTTTTTAACCACTAACCAGAAAGAGATGAAAAAGAAAGAGTACTACAAAGTTGAAGGACTACCCCATTCAGAATATGATATTTTATATTTTGAGGATTGGGATTTAGCCATAAGTCAAATCACAGATTATTTTGCCGATACAATGATCGGGGATGAATGTCTAATTAAATTTACGACAGTTAAGATGACTGAAAAGGAGTACATGGATTTAATTGAGCCAGATTCTTAACCACTAAACAGAGAAGAGATGAAAAAAAAATGGCATTACCTGGAGCAGTATATTGCAAGTGCAAATCACAGAATAACCATCAATTTAATTGGTTGTGGTGGTACCGGTACTCATGTGCTGAGTAACCTGGCTATGATCAATTATAGCCTGATTAAGCTGGACCGGCAGCCACTCTTTGTTCGTGTCTGGGATCCTGATATCGTTAGTGAGCATAACATTGGCCGGCAATCATTCAGTCCAGCTGACGAAGGGATGCCCAAAGCTGAGGTCCTGGTCACTCGATTTAATCGATTCTATGGTTTTAACTGGCTCTCGATTAATGATTATTTTCGCTTAGGTGGTGAGATGGATCGTCAAGACATGGGAGCAAACTTTATGATATCCTGTGTCGATAGTGTAACTTCCCGTAAAGAAATTGCTCATGCAATTCGGGGCGATTTTAACATTAAAAGCTCCCGTGATGGATATTATGATATGCCATATTACTGGATGGATATTGGTAATAGCACCAGCTCAGGACAGATTATTTTAGGAACATTATCTAAAATTAAACAACCGGATAAAAGCTGTATAAATTCCCTACCATCATTTATTGATGAATTCCCTAATGCAAAGGATAATAAGAAAGAGCCCAGCTGCTCGATGGCAGAGGCCCTTGCCGGCCAGGACCTGTTCGTTAATAAGTTATTAGCAACTTACGCAACACATATGCTATGGGAGCTTCTCACTACATTTCGCATTGACTATCGCGGAATCTATATTAACCTGGATAATCTTAAAGTATCTAAAGTCCCACTGATATGAAGGAAAAAACAAAAATATCAATGAAACTTGTCAGGATTGATAGCAGGACACTCATTGAGGTCCCTGAAAGTATTCCTGATGAAATTGCTATCGCATCCTTTAAAGAAAGACTTGACCAATGCAGGAAAACAAGCTCCGGCTATAATATGCATAAAAATCAAGATCAAGTTGGGAAAAAAGCCAAGTAACCAGGCAATTATCTTTTTCCTAAATATTTCTTATGACTAAAAATGATCTTGCCAAATTGGTACTGACTGCTGATGAGTATGCATCTATGGATATCGCTCTTCCGCAGAACTTTGTTGACGATTGTAAAAACCTTCTCGACATCAATGTACGGCCATTCTATGTATGGTGTTATAATAACAACATAGGTGGCTTTCCTATTAATCTGACTGAACGATTTTATCAACTGTATCAGTCAGCTCCTTCATTAAGAGAAGCTGCCGTCAAACTTTTGGTTGACGCAAAGGATCGCGGTGAATGCTGGCCGGATGATATCTCTGAGAAGTTCAGGGATACCCGGACCATGTATAACGATTATCTGCATCTTAGTCTTGCCATTGAACAGATAGAGCAGCATTTTGAACATTTTAAATACACTCTTGTGCAATGAAAAAAATGATTAAATGCCCTCATTGTTATGGTACAGGAAAAGAGCCAGACGCTTATGACCTTACAAATAAACCGGATCCTCCATGCCATGTATGTAATGGTACCGGAGAAATAATATTAAGTAAACCTAATACTCAAAATTAATCTTATGAAAGTAGAAAAAGTTTTTGATAGCACATTGTTGGATAATGCCAACTATGATCCAGCAAATAGATCATTGACTGTTACTTTTGTCAAAGGCCAGGTATATAACTATGAAAATGTACCAGAATATGTATGGCTTCAATTTATCGCAGCAAGATCTGCAGGTAAGTACTTCCTTGCCAATATCCGTGATAAGTATGCATTTACAAAGATAATTGGGAATAATGAGTGACCATTACAAACTAATCGTTAAGGCTAGAGAATACATGCTGAATATAAAATCAGATAAAGGCTTTACTGTTACCGATCTGATGGTAGAAACCGGACTTGCTCATACTTTGGTATGTGATATCCTTGAGAATGATCCTGTATCAATAAGAATTCGGGAAGCATCGGTGGTTAAGCTCCGAGAATTTATTGATAAGCAGGAGATGGTGCGAGTGGAACCTAAGCCAACAAAATCGGTCATAAATAAAGGAGATGCCAGTGCATTCTCTGTTATTGAAGTCCCAGAATCCATGAAGGACGCTGTTCCTAAAGAAACAGAAATTGAAAGGGATCCTGATAGGACGGAGAATCTTCTCAATGACCTGACTAAGCTGGCCGATAGGTTCCGGAAGCAGGGATATCGACTGAACATATCTATTGACCTAATAACTACATTCTAATGGAAAAACCAACTATTAATGGAAAACATTATCCACTATGGTCTCAATTCATTGAAAGGAAAGATGAATGGATCGGTAGTGTTATGGAAGATCTCGGTGATAACATGGATCGACAGATGGGTATAGAATCCATAACCACTAAGATTACAGCCATTGATTTAAGACCGAATGGTGACGATTCAGCGTTCTTTGAAATCAGTGGAGAAGAATACAGTTGCGGCTTCGATGTAAAATATGGAGGTGTGATGGCCGGCGATGAAGGATGGATAACATTTTCAGGCTATCTTGGCCATACATGGAGAATTAAACAACCCTAAAAAATCTATCATGAAACGATTACTCGTATTGATATTTTTCTTAACTTTATCAACAGGTTTATTAACAGCCCCGCTACCGGTGGGTCTGTTAGGGGATGACCTGGATAAAATGATGCAAGTGACCTATCCGAATTGGTGGAACTGGGCACCTGAGCATCGAGAAACAGTAAGGAGTTTATTCCAATCATCAGTAGATAAGCACGACTGGTTTCCCGATGTATACCTGGAGAGAAAACGTCACTTCATGATTTATCCTGAAAGTCAAAAATTAAAACTTTAGGGAATGAACTTTGATAGTAAGGAAGAACGATATTTCTATTGGTGGGCGCAAGAATTGATCCGGTTTGATATCATAACCTACTTCAGGTACCAGCCCAAAGGCTTCAAGCTCTTTAAAGGAACAACCATTACTTATAAGCATAAGACGGTCAGGAAAAGAAAGATCCAAACTGTTGATCTGCTTAAAGGTCATGAATACACTGCCGATTTCTTAATATATTGGAATCCAAAAGTTCGTGATATACTGTTTTTTCCTTGGAATGAAGAAGGCAATTATAGCTTTAAGAAATACCCTTTTATCGCTAATTACTCAAAAGCAAAAGATTGTTATTTCTCAGTGATAGATGTAAAAGGTACTTACAATCAAAATGATGCATGGCGTAGATTTTCTATTGACCAGAAATGGGTATTCCAAAACTTTGGAGTATTTGTACAGAAAATCATTACTCACCCTGCTATCAATAAAAAGGGCAAGTTGATTCCAGCAAATGCCTTATTTCCTAATACTTTCATACCCGAAAGGTTCTTGCTTACTGATAAGGACATGACATCCCGAAAAATTAAGTACAAGCACATCACTCTACAACAATTTAGAGACGACCATGGCTTTTAGGCTGTGGTTGCCTCTTAATTATTTTTTTCTTGAATTAAATCAATAACTATGGATGAACACATCTATACTTATCCAACTCAAAGCGCAGCTTTTATGGATAAAATTATAAAAGTCGTATCTCTTGAAACCGGTTTTCCAGAAGAAATTATTTGTGCCAAGATCCGGAGACGTGAGGTAGTGGAATCCCGTCAGCTATGCCATCGATTGGCAAAACATTTTACCAATGCAAGCCTGACTGATATTGGCAAAAGAATAGGAAGTAAAGACCATGCAACCATTCTTCATTCTATCAAAACAATCAATAACCTTCGTGATAGTGACCGTAAGTTTTCTGCCAGATATGATACCTTGTTATTAAAGACAGCCGCTACTATCGTAGATATGAAGGAAAATACTCTGGTGTGTAAATGTTGTGGTAATGCAAGGATCCAGATCCGTGAATGGGTAGATGCCAATACTGGTAAGTTCATTGATACTGAAGATCGATATTTAGCCACTGATAACTGGTGTGAAGAATGTCAATCATCAACAACGATCCTTACCTACGGTGAGTATAATATTTATAAGAATGAACTTGCTACAATAAATGAAGCATTGAAAATAAAAACTATTGCTGAGAAACAGCATAAACAACAATTAAGTAAACTTGAAAAAGAATTAGGAGTATGATGAATATTCATTGGCGACCGTATCAAATTGAATGTAAGAAAGCTATCAAGGAAAACTATGATAAGGGTATTACCAAGCAACTTATCGTAGCTGCTACCGGTACAGGTAAAAGGCTTATGGCCGTAAACCTTATGAAGCATTTCCCAAGATCCCTTTTTATTGCCCATCGGGAAGAACTGATTATCCAGGCATTTAATGAGATAGAAACATTCTGGCCTCTGCAGGCAGGAGTCATTAAAGCTTCACGCTTTGAGATAGATAAAAAGATTGTTGTAGCTTCGGTTCAGACTCTATACAACAGACTGGATCGCATTGATCCGGAAACATTTCCTCTGATAATCATAGATGAAGCTCACCATTATGTATCGCGTACATATCTGGAAACAATAAGACATTTCAATCCGAAGTTACTCACTGCATGGACAGCCACACCAAAAAGGCTTGATAGCATTAGTCTATCCAATTTGGTGCAGGATCTTGTTTTTGAATATAACATCCGTGATGGTATATCTGACGAGTTTCTGGCTCCCATTGAAGCCTATCAAATCAGAACCTCTACCGATATCAGTAAAGTAAAACGTACAGCCGGAGATTTTAACCAGAAGCAGCTGTCAGAGAAATGTGATTCTGCTTTGCGTAATAACCTGGTGGTTGCTAAATATCTTGAGTACATTCCAGGACGGCAATCATTGGTATATGCAGTGGATATCAACCATGCATATAATCTCAGAGATGAATTTCGTGTCCGTGAAATATCATGTGAAGCAGTTGTGTCAGATACCAAGCGTTGTCCAAACCGTAAGGAAATTATTGCAGCTTTTACAAATGGAGAGATCGATGTACTTACCAATGTCAATATCCTGACTGAAGGATTCGATTACTCTGATATAGGAGGTATCTTGATGACTAGACCAACACAGTCAGAGACTCTATATATTCAATCCATTGGCCGGGGAACCAGGATAAAGTCCCGGGCATTCCAGGAAAAATTTAAGACCGATAAATGTATCATTCTTGATTTTGTAGATAATTCGGGTGCATTATCCCTCGTTAATGCTTGGGAGCTCGAAAAAGGCGAAAAGATAGAAGACCGGATATTTGTGCCGGCAGCACATAAAGAGAAGCTAATTGGTGAGCGTGAGGCCCGTGAGCGTCGTCTGAGGGTCGTGTACGGAACCGATAAGAAGATCAACCTGCTTAAACTGCCTGAAGTGACCCCATGGAACAGCGAAAAGATGCTCGAACCAGCAACAGAAAAGCAGATTGAATGGATCAAGCAAATGGGTATGTTCCAGGAAGAAGTTGAATATACCAAAGCAATGGCTTCCGAAGTAATTTCTAACCAACCTGCAGCTGAGTGGCAGATCCGCTATCTTGGAGAACATAAATATGATGTATCCGGAAAAGTAACTATAGGACAGTATCAAAAAGTAAAATGGCAAATTGAAAATAAACAGAAGTATAAAATGACCAAATAATCATGAATGAAAAAGAACTAAAAGCTCGACAAGAAGTAGATCTACTCCTTAAAACAGGTGAGAAAAAGACCATCTTCATAAATACCTGGGAAGATCATGTAATGAATCGCGATGAGATTCTTGCATTTAATACTATCGTAGGCGAGAAGCTGTATCATGTCAAACCTAAAGACGAAGAAATATTCCTTCCATTCTCTGAGTATATGGGCGATCATACTGAGAATTGGATCATTGCTATTGATATCGGTACTGGTAAGGAATTCTTCCGTAAGAATATCAAGTATGTTGATATGATCGACTGGAAATTATCTTCATCCAAAACTAATCCAAGCAAAGATGAAAAATAAACTTGAGGAAATGAGGGTCGGAAAAGTCAATATAATTGGCTCTTCCACAATTAATCACTCAGCACGTGTAGAACTGGGATTGAATTGCTCGGAATATGTTCTCATGGATTATGTCCAGCGATCGGTAGATCATAAGCGAAGCCTGGATGTGGTAGAGACATACCGGCAAACCGGTTTCGGTATAGATGAACAGACAGCTTTGCTAAAAACTCTGGTGTTAAAAGGATTCATCTTTCCGGATGTAGCAGACCCACCATATTTGACTGGTAAATGGCTGACTGCATTCACTGATATCGAGCGTGAATTCAATGAGCTGTTCTGGAAGTTGGATGGTAATGTATTCTGGACTAAGGGTGGTTCTAAGAAAAAATCCTACGGGATGTATTATAAACTCCGGAAAGAATATTCCCGGGAATTCCTTGTTGATGCTCGTAATGATTATGCACGAATGCTTAAAGCCGAAAATGAAAGCGGGTTTGATCGAAGCATAATGATGTGTGAAAGATGGCTGCTTAAAGCAAATGAGCATTACCTGGTTGATTGGAAGGCTATGTATATATCACTTGAGGAAAAAACCAAAGCTAATAAAGCTAAGAATAAGTACAAAGCTGATGCAAAACCTGAGAAATCCGAAACAGTGACATCCGATCAAAGACATAAATCATATGAAGATAGCGACCAGTAGAGGAGTTATTGACTTTACTATTCCCGAGAAACAACCAAATTCAAGTGGAGAGGTCTATCTGATCTGCCCTATCTGCACTTCCACCAGGAAGCCTGAACATCAAAAGGAAGAGAAATTTGCGGTCAATGTGCGAAAGGATCCTATGAAATGGCGATGTAATCATTGTGGTGAAGGTGGATCCATACTCACTGACGAGTATATGAAGCGAGCAAAGATTAAGCCATTAATCAAGAATTATGATTATCTATCCATTGATGATAATCTGACCCGATGGTTTTGGGAGAAACGTAAGCTTAGTATTGCAACTCTTAGACATTTTGATATTACCAAGTCTATGGAACCAATGAAGCAGCAAAGGGTAGGTAAGGATAAGGAACATACCCGGGGAACCTATGTTACCAGAAAATGTATCAACTTCAAGTATAAGCTAAATAAGATCCTGATTAATATTAAGTTTCGAGACCCAGTTAAGAACTTCAAGATGATCCCTGGAGCGACATTGATACCGTTCAATATTGATGCGATCCTGGACCACTCAGTAACAGAAGCAGTGATTACTGAAGGAGAATTGGACGCAATGGCCTACCATGAGTCAAGTATTGAAAATGTGATATCGGTACCCAATGGAGCTACGGTAACAGAAAAAGAACGTGAAATTTATGAAAGGACCGGTAAGCTGGAAGTGATCAGTAATATTAACCTTGAATACCTTGATCCTGTTATTGATGATCTGAAACATATTAAGATGTTTTATATTGCCGCCGATGATGATGCTGCAGGAATAAAGCTTCGAGAAGAACTGGCCCGTAGATTAGGCTACGAGAGATGTAAGTATATCCGATTTGGTGATTACAAAGATGAAGATGGTAATCCAATTAATGATCCAAATGAGCTGCTTATTAAGAGAACTAAAGCAACACTTGCTGGCACCCTGGAAACTGCTTATACATTCCCGATCGCTGATGTAACTACTGCCGATGAATACCTGGATATTATTGTAAAGAATTACCGTGAGGGTAAATCGAAAGGTGTTCCCACTGGTTATGTATCGCTGGATCCGTTTTTCAACTGGGTTCGTGGATGGCCTGTCGTATTCAATGGCTGGCCAAACATGGGAAAAACTAGTATGGTTTTAAATCTAATGGCTATAGCTTCAGTTAAGTATAAATGGAAATGGGGTATCTATTGTCCGGAAAATTATCCGGTGGAAAATGTTATTGAACTGATCGCTATGATTCTGATTGGCAAAACCCTTGATATTGGATATAGCAAAAGAATATCTGAAGAAGAAGTAGTAGAAGTGGTCAAGGCGTTTATTAAAAAGTATTTCTTCTTTGTTGATAATGAAGATGGATTTACTCCGGCAGAGATGAGAGCAATTAAGAAGCGCATGGTTCAACAGCATGGTATTGTAGGTTTTCTTACTGATCCCTGGTCTGCCCTGAATCATGATGTTACAAAACATGGTGGTATTGATGAGTACCTGCAAAATGAGCTGAACCATGAAGTAAGACTCACAACCAAGTATAATTTAATCAATATTATCTGTCATCATCCGAGAACACCGAAAGGTAAAATTGAGGCCGGTATACCACCGACAGTATATGAACTCACCGGTGGTAAACAATGGTGGATGAAGATGTATGCTGCATTATGTATTCACCAGGAATCATTTGATGACTGGCAAAATAACATGGTCGGCCTGCATATTCAAAAGATCAAGGTCAAACAAATTGCCGGCGAAACGACCAGCCTAACAAATTATCCTATTCTTCAATACGACAAATTGTCCAGGAGATTCTATGAATTAGATGATCCGGATTCTGATAGTAAAAAGTATAATAAATTTCCATTCCATTCATATTTGGATGCAGATCAAAGTTCACTATTTGAAGGTTTTTAATAACTCTAACTTATTATTATGAAAGCAAAAAATGAAAAAAGTCCCGCTAATGTAGAAGTTCAGGACGGAGAAGTATCTCTGATCAAAGCAACAGATCTACAAAAGAAGTTTAATCACCTCACTGGTAAGATCGAGATATTTAAAGAATATGCGATTGATATTATTATTGATAGTGAGGAAACACTCACTGTGGCTGAAAACAATTCCAGCCAGATCAATGAAACTCTTAAGAATATTGAAACTGTCAGAGTAGAGGTCAAGAAACCTTACTTCAATACCGTCAAAGATATTGATGCTTTTGCTAAAACACTCTCTGAGCCGCTGAGCAAAGCAAAGAAGGATATCAATGAATCCATCACTAATTGGAAAACAGTTCAAACTGCTGCAGCCAGAGCTACTGCTGAGAAGGTTCAAAAAGATGCTGAAGTCCTGGTCGATGAAAAAGCTGCTGAAGTCGAACGTATCAATCGAATCGAGATGCAACTTATCGCCAAGCTATATGGTGGTCACTGGTTCAATAGGAATCAACAGAAACTTACTTCTGCTGGTTGTTTCTCTACAAAAGATTGTGATATATTGATGGATCTGATCAAAACAAAGATTCCAGAGGTGGAAGATTTTCCTCACATGAAGGATGAATACAATGTCATGAAGAAGGATATCCTGAAGAAATTATCCAAGCATAAAATGAGTTTGATCGAATCGGAAAGTGAAAGTAAAACGATCCGGGAAAGTGCTGCCAAGCAAATCGACCAAGCAAAGACAGAGGCTGGGATTGAAGTGAATGATAAGAAGGATGAAATGACGAAGGAGATTATCAAAGAAGCGAAATCGACGATTAAAACGGCAAATGCAGAGGTGAAAGAAGCTGGGAAAGGTGTTCGAAAGAATCTGAAGTTTGAAGTGGCTGACATTGATGAGGTACCCACTAACTGGATCCTGCTGAACGATCCTGTTATCCGTGCATGGGCCCAGGAGAACAAGGATTATGTTCGCAAGGTGATGAAGGAAAGCGATGGAGTGATCCAGGGTATTAAATTCTATTTGGAAGATGCCTTCGCTAGTAGGTAAGAATCCAAACTTCAAGGGGCCCAAGACCCATCATGCTATAATAAAGGAGATCAAAAGACAGGCTCTCAAGGATAAAGGCAGAATTCTTTCTTTCAAATTCATTGAAGGAGTTGTCCAGTTGTTTTTCAGATACACCGGTTTTGCAAGATATTATCGAAAAGGAAATAACTTTAAGATCTACAATCTAGGATGGTTTAGGCCTATCACGGCACGCCGGAAAGTCGCTATTCAAAAAAAGATCAAAGCCATGAAAAAATACCGGGCAAAGGAAAAAAGGAAACGCGATAAACGAAAAGCCAAACTGGAGGCAAATCAATGATATTTAGTATATTTGGTGTCAAATAGTTATCTTTATAAGTGTAAATTTTTTATTAATTAAACCATTTATTTATTATGAAAGCAACCACAAGCGGAAATTTTAAACCAACTAAGTTGCCAGAACCGCAAACAACCGTTGCACGTTGTTACTCGATGATTGATATTGGTGTTGTGCCTAATATCTATGAGGGGAAAGTTCAAGGTGTTGTTCACAGGATTTTTATCACCTGGGAACTACCTAAATTCAAAGCAGTATTTAATGAAGATAAAGGTATGCAACCTTTTGTAATCTCTGAAGAGTTTACCCTGAGTACCAAGGATAACTCCAATCTTGCCAAACTGGTCGCAGCATGGCGTAACAGGCCCTTTAACATAGAAGAACAGAAAGGTTGGGATCCTACCATCATGATTGGTAAAACTGCCGTGATACAGTTCACTCATAAGCGGAAAAAGAAGTTTGCTGAAGAAGATATCACTGGTGACAAGATTACCAATGAGAATACCAACATGAAGATAGCAGCAATCATGAAGCGTTCCAAAGACATGGAGATGCCTGGACCTATCAATCCCTATTTTGTATGGGACTGGGATAAAGTAGTTGCTGAAGGATTTAAGAAAGAGGAATGGGATAAAATTCCGAACTTTCTGAAGGATAAGATCAAGCAGTCCGAAGAATTCCAAAAACTTGCTCCATCTGATCTTGGTGGCAATGCTACTGCTGCTGCCAATACTACTACAGCTCCCGTTGCTGACGCAGGACCAGTCACTGAAGACGAGTGGTAGATGCGGGAACCTAAGTACAAGCATTTCTTTAAGATCAGAGATGGCAAGTTCATCTGGGAAGATCTGGATATGTTCAAGTACAAAAAGAGATCCCTGGAAGGTGGAAAAAGTTATGCAATCATTGAAGAAGTTGGAGATGAGATTACGCCAAATCAATATGCCTATTACTTCGGTGGTATAATCCGTAAGGAGTGCATGAAATCAAACACCTTTCAGGGTCTTTCTGAAAAAC
>SDBT01015335.1_pt1 | contig 12180 bp, 21 predicted proteins | sample 2277101 | NCBI WGS metagenome assembly SDBT01 (sample SAMN10404973, study PRJNA504765) | marine sediment metagenome | isolation source: marine sediment core GS10_PC15, 103 cmbsf | place: Arctic Ocean: Southern Knipovich Ridge | collected 2010
TGACAGCGTCAGGCACGTCCTTGCGATGCTGAACCGTTCCGCTCTTGAAAATGTCGTCCAACAGATCGTCGCTCGCAAAGCCCCAGCGCTCCGCCAAAGCCCGGAAGTCGTCGTGGTATTGCATAAGCTGCTCGCCGTTGAGCACCTTGCGCATGAAGGCGAAGCTGAAGAGCGGCTCGATACCGCCGGAGCAATTGGCAATGATCGAGATCGTGCCGGTTGGGGCGATCGTCGTGACGCAGGCGTTGCGCATGGGCTTCTTCCAGCGACGATTCTCGCTATGCCAAGCAAAGGACCCGCGAACCGCGGCCAGCTCCTCGCTTGCCGCAATAGCCTTCTCGTTGATGAACTTCATGAAGCGCTCGCCCCACTTCAGCCCCTCCTCGGAGTCGTATTGCACTCCAAGACGAATCAACGCGTCGGCAAAACCCATGATGCCCAAGCCGATCTTGCGATTTCTACGGCAAGTATCGGCGATCTCTGGTGTTGGATAGTTGTTGACCGTCACGACGTTGTCGAGCAGCCGCACGGATACCTTGACGGTCTCGGCCAAGCCATCCCAGTCAACCCGACGATCTCGCTCGCCGTTCTCGCCCAGACGAACCAATACCATGTCGAGATCTGTTCGTGGATCAAAGTCCTCGTAGAAGGGCTTGACGAACCTGTTAAGATTGATGCTCCCGAGGTTGCAAGCCTCATTTGGCATCAATGGCTGCTCTCCGCAGGGATTGGTCGCTTCGATCTTGGCTATATTCGGCGTGGCCTCTGTCTCACGGATACGGTCGATAAAGCAGAGCCCAGGCTCCCCGGTCCTCCAGGCGTTGCCGACGATGATATCCATAACCTCGCCCACGGTGAGGAAGCCCTTTCCGTGGCAGGCAGAGATCTGCTCTTCAACAGGCGGCGCGTCGTGGTCGACAAAGACCTCCTCAGTCGGAACGAGATCGCCGATGCCGTAGCAGACGTCGAGATCGCGCGGCTGGACCAGAACGTCGTTGACCAGCTTCTTGCTCATCGCGTCGACAATGACCTGCTGACAGACGTCAACGATCTTTTTGGGAACCAGCCAAGACTGATTCTCCCAACGCACGACGTGCGGAGCGTCTGGGTAGTTCCGAACCAACTTCATCCAGGAGTCGGTGACCTTGATGCTGATGTTGTAGTTCGTGAACTGCGAGAGATCCTGTTTGGAAAAGAGGAACTTGATGATATCCGGATGGTCGGCGCGCATCATGGCCATGTTGGCCCCGCGCCGGAACGAGCCCTGCTGGATTGCGTTGGTCGCCTCGCAGAAGACTCTCCAGAACGAAAGTGGTCCAGAAGAGCGACCCCCACTGGACTTCACGTAGGACCCGCAGGGCCGCAGCTCATCGAAAGCAAAGCCGGTACCCCCGCCTGCCTTCTGGATGATGGCCGTATCGTGAATGCTCTTGAAGATCCCGCCCGTGTCATCCGGCACAGGCAACACGAAGCAGGCGCTCAACATACCCAGGCGCCTGCCAGCGTTCATCAGCGTCGGGCTGTTCGGCATGAACTTGCCCGAGACCATCAGTTTATAAAAGACATCGGCCCAGTTTTCTTGTTCCTCGTGCTTCTCCGCACGAGCCAAGTGACGCGAGACTCGGCGGAAGAGTTGCGCTGGGGTTTCGATAATGGTCCCATCGACCCGATCTAAATACCGGCTCCGCAGCACAACGACTGCGTTTTCGGTGAGCATCGGGACTCCGGATTCATCCAAAGCGACGCACGACGCGGTCAATTGAGACACGACAACACTCTCCTCGGCATGAAATCTGACAGATAACGCGCTAACGGCCGTACAACAGCTGCACGGCATCCAACTTCGCAGCCGACAAGACAGAGTAGCAGACGGAGATGAATCGATCCCCGTTGGGCAAACTGGCACTGACGTGCTCGACTGACGGAGCCAGAACGAAATGCTCTCGACGCGAAAGCCACTTGTTTAGCTGAGAGGCAACTGGTTCAGTCAACAGGCGATCGGCATGCTCCCCGACCAGGGAGCCTACGACAGGACGTCGAACGCGATGCTCACGGAATTCCTGCAACCGAATGGGTGGGAAGAGTGCCTCAGGAGCCGCTGCAGCGACCATATTCCTGCCTCCGATAGAAGTACCTCAGGCGACCCGTAGAACACCGGATTGCCCATGGCGCATGCCAATATCAACGTCTTAGTGAAGACGCGCAGGCCGATTATACGAGCCGCCGACCCGGCCTACAAATCGGATCAAACAGCGAAGGGAAGTCAAATGAACGGCTGCCCAGATGGTGGTTTCCGGTCTCGTTCTGAGCCCGTCCGGGTCGCCCAGCAAAAGCAGCCGTCGCGGGTCGAAGCCTGTCATAGCCACCCTCTGCGGCCGAGCCCCGAGGGGATCTGGACCGCCGTTCTGGAGAGCAGGACCGCCGAAGCGGCCCCGCGAGCATGAGCCTATTTTCTGTCTCGCATTGCCTTTATGATCTGCTGGCTGACTCGACCCTCCTGCTCGATCGTAACAGCGGTCATCTTGTAGATCTCCATCCACTTGGCCCCACACTGCTCGCAATAGACCGAACAAATGGCCCTAAGAGGCGCAGCCGCGTCAATGGCCTCCCAACCCAAATCATCGTTACCGCAGAATGGGCACTTACTTGGATCTGCCATATAGGCGAGTTCCGCGTCGTGGTCGGACTGAGCCATACCGAATCTTCTTTTTGTGGGGAATGCGCCGAACGAGTTCTGGGTTTCGAGCTGAGCGAGCGATCATGACCGACAGACGGGGCTCCTTGGTCACCTGGACATCGATCAGCTTGAAGACATCTATCCAGCTGCCCTGGCACTCACCACACGTGTAGGCAAGCGTGAACTCCTTAGCATCCCACACGTGCTCAGAATTGGTAGGATTATTCTCGCGCGCATCATCGTCCGTCACATAGCCCTCGGTCTTGAAGCCAAGGGAGCGCTTGCCGCGGCGCCCGCAGAGCGGGCAATGATCTGGACTCACGAGATACATCGCGCCGTGAGCCTTACGTGCTATGCTCATATCCGAGTTGGGATGATGACGGCTGCTCATTTCTGGCTCCTGGTGGTAGGGCCATAACCTTGGCGACGCGCCAAGGGCTCTCAAAAGTCGATCAGATTTCTGTTTCCCGCCTCGGCGAGTAAACCCAATTTGTCTCAACGTCGCTAGGCGTCTCAAACGTAATCTCCTGGTACATGTGCACGTCAGGTACGCGGGGGAGCGACCGGCATAGCTCGGGTCACGAGAGAGGGTCCGTGGGCTTGTCATCAGCATCAGGCACCTCCTCGCCCGTAAGACGCTCAAACTTTGGCAGCAGCTCACCGTGTTCACGCTTGCTGAGCCGACTGGCCATCGGCGTCGGAACTGAATCAGGAGATCCGTCCCAATCGCTGCTGTAAGGAGACGCCGTTAGTTCGCTCAAGAAACCGACCTCCGGATCGCTGAGACGCATAGCGTTTAGCCGATAGTCCTCGAAGGCCTCCCAGGCCACCGGCACGATCTCTTTGACCATCTCGGCTATGGCGAGAGCGTACTGCCGCGTCTCCCACTGGGCATGGGCATCCATCCTCAAGACGAGGAAATGAAAAAGGTTGTGCAGATCGATCGTCCAGTACCACTCGGTGTAGGTGTTGACCGGCAGGACGAGACGAGCCAGCTCCTTCGAGACGCCCTTCTCCAACATCTCGTGGTAGAAACGAAACGCATCTCCGCACTTGGTTTGTAGCGCGCTACGAAGCAGGTAGTTCATCTCGTCTGAAACATGCTCATCGCCACCCTGCATGTTCGAGGTGCCCTGAAGACGGAAGCGCTCGGGGATATAGAACTCCTCGGGCAGCTCGCTGTAGCGGGCGCTCAGCTCGTTGAAAGAGCCGGTGCGATGCCTAATCCACTGCCTAGCCACGAAGATCGGCTTCTTCGAGTGGAACTCGAAGCGGACCTTCTCGAAAGGCGTCGTGTGGAGCAGGCGCATCATGTACCGGATCAGACCGCGGTCCTCGCGCTCTGTCTTAGTGCCTTTCCCCGTGCTGACCCGCGCGGCCTGCACGATACGGCTGTCGTCGCCCATGAAATCGACCAGACGCACGAAGCCGTGGTCCAGCACCTTAATCGACGGGCGATCAAGCAGACTTTGCTTTTCTAGTTCGTTCATCAGAAACCTCCACGACGTCACCCGCCTCGTATTCCGAGTCCTTACCAGCCCCGAAGTCCTCGTCGGTAGCTGCCTCCAGCGCCCTGGTCTTGGCGATCATCACACTGGGCGCGCTAACCCGTATGGTCATGCTTGCCCAGGAGATCCGAGTCACGTCCACATCGTATTCTTGCTCGTCGGTCGTCGTCTTCTTCTTCTTGGTCATGGTGAGCTGCCCTCCAACAACACCAACTCTCCGCTGTCCTGCAGATACTTCACACGATTACGATCGGCGGCAAGCGCTCTTTGTGCATCACGATAAAGCGTAGCCGCTCGAACCAGCCTCCCCCTGAGTCTAGTGACCTCGGCCTCCAGTTCATGCTCGAATCCCAAAAACCAACCAGGGTCCCAGCGTCCGGCAGCCGCTATCTTTCTGCTCGACACGATACAAGCCCGCATTATTCTCTCCGATCTATCTTCGTGATGACATCCGGCGAAAACCTCAGGCGCCGGATACGATTAGCCTCGAACGGATGAAGTTCAGCGTCGGTCTCAGCGACCTTCATCTGCCGCAAATAGGTCATCGGCAGCCGGGCAGCGTCCTTGTGGCGGATATGCCGGGTACGCTCCTCGTCGCTGTGATCGATGTGCCCGCTGATCATCGTTGCGTAGTACATGCCCGCCCGGCCGCCCGCGCGCTGCGCCCGAACGATCAGATCGGTATCCTCGTAGCCCCACCGATCATCGAGATTCTCGCTATACCCACGAATCTTCTCGAAGATCCACCGAGCGATAACCAACGTGCCGCTCTCGCCACCAGCGTCTTGCCCCGTGGACGTCGCCGAATGAATCACCAGATCGCAACGGGCTTTCAGCTCGGATAGACAAGCGCTAAGCCAATTTGGGTGAATGAAGATATCGGCGTCGATGAAGGCCAGGAACTCACCAGAGGACGCGCAGGCGCCCAGGTTCCGTAGGTAGCTCGGCCGGTAGTGCTCCGTGTTGCGGACCCTAACGATCAGACCGTTGAAGTCGTCGTCCTGAGAGATAGCCACCGGCCGCTCATCAGGACCAGCGACCACGACGATGTGCTCGATCTCCGGGTAGTCCAGACGAGTCCAGGTCGGCCAGGTACGCTGCAGCTGCTCCCAGCGATCGAAGCACACCGTGATGAGCGAGATCTTTCGGAAGTAGCTCATGAGAAAGCCCCTCCCGTCCAATCGCAGCCTAGCTCTTCGTTCATGTAGTCACGCAGATCCTTGAGCGTGAAGGGAGGCTCGCGGATCGCTAGCTCGGCCAGCATGACATAGGCTCTCGCCGGGAGAAAGTCCTCCCAGGTAGATTTATTGGCCGCGGACATCACCGTGTTGACCTCCGCCGGAGTATTGCCCCATCGCTGGACCTTCTCGACGAACTTGCCCCTAATATCCCAACACGCCCGCGCCATGTACTTGATCGTGTGAGTCAGATGCGGTGTTTCCATTTCGCAGACAACAAGATGCCTCTTATCCAACGTACTCCAGGTACGAGCCTTAATCGCTGGACCTAACTCTAATCCAGCCGTATCAGTCAACATCTCAGCCAGCGACGAGACCCAGACACCGCACTTCACGCAGCGGAGCTTGCTACCTCTGATCTCCCTGCGGCAATGGCGACAACGAATGAATTTGGCCATATCAGCCTCCGTCTATGCCCAGCTCCTTTCGGATCGGCCTTTCAGCGTTCTTCAGACGACAATACGCCAGCAGCTCGCGCTTCTCCTCCTCGGCCTTATCAAGGTCGATGTCGAAGTGCCCGGCGAGCAGCCGTTCAACACTGTCAGTAACGAGACAAAGATCGTCTCTATCGGTGTACTTGCAGAGATAGATCTCCTGCTCCTGGAGCCAATCCAGAAACTGGCCAATAGCGTTGGACTCGGCCTGCACCGCAGACATCTTCTCGCACTCGGGGCACTCCGGCTCAACGATGGACGTCGCTTTGGATCTCTTGGACATGTGTTCTCCTCACGTAGATTGTCCCCAGTCCTGCCCGACGTTTGCTACCCAGCCATGCTGCGCCCGGCAGCCAAGCGAGTAGTGGATATGCCGATTCAACGAATCCTCCAGGTTCTTGACCTCATAGGGCTCAGCGCGCTCCTCATCGGTGTTCGGCAGCATGATCGCAGCATCCGAGGGGTAGTAGCCAACGACCCCTCCGCACGAGGAGAGCATCGTCTGGGCGCGCAACCGGAAATCGATAGCATCGTAGCCCCAGCCATGGGGAGACTCCATCAGGGGCTCATTGAAGCCCCGCAGGCGCGTATGGACCCAGCGCTTGACAGCCAACAGGCCAGCCAGCGCAGGGTCGGACGGCAGATCACGGTAGATCTGCTCAGCGACCCAGAGATCGCAATCATCCCAGTGCGAGGCAAGGCTCGACACGAAGTCGGGCACGGGCAGCGCGTCCGTGGGCGAGAAGATCAACAGATCGCCGAGGCTCTCCCGAGCCCCCAGGTTTCTAGCGCGATTGATGTTCCAGCGCAGATTCTGGCTACGGACCAGCTTCACCTTCTTCAAGTCGACATCGGACGGAGCGCCCGAGAAATCAACAACGATGACGCCCAGATGCCCGGTGTAGTCCTGCTGCAGCCAATAGGCGATAGCCTGATCCAGTTGGGATTTGCGACTGAGATAGGGAATAACGACGCTGGCCGAGACGCGGAAATCAGGTCTCGTAGTCGCCGTCATGGGGGTCCGAGCCCCCGTAGAGATCGTCGGGATCGAGGTAATTGTCGTCTTCATCGGGTTCTTCCACCTCTCCGAACTCACGCGGAGTCTTGATGTCCGGGGACTCCGGCGGAGAAGAGCGCATCTCTTTGACAGCGGCCTTCACGCGAACGAGATCCACGCGCTCCGGCAGCTCAGCAACCTCCTTCTCGTCGGCATACCCGGTATCATCGTCATCGAGCGGACCCGGCAACGCCTCCAGATCGATCATGTGTTCTCCTGCTGCGCTTTGCGCGAAATGCGTTTCAGCTGGTTGCAAACAATGTTGGCCATAAAGCGATGAGCTTCCTCGACGCAGTATTGGGCGCGATCGCGATCATCGTCGATCTGAAAGCGAACCTTAGCAGAGGCGTAACGAATGAGCGGGGTACCGGGATAGGTCGTGAAGACCACGACCGGAATTTTGAGTTCCCGATAGGCTCGTGTCACAACGGTCAGCAGAGCTTTCGAGGATGGATCAGGAGCAAAGCACCACAGCGCATCGCCTGAGCGGCCCTGTACGAACAGCTCGGCACCAAGAGCCTCTTCGGTGCCATACTCGCCGTACGAAGTCGAGGACACAGCGCCGTTCAGACCAAGCACGGAGGCTCGGGTCGGCCGCTCCAGCCGATTGAACTGCGTCGTCATCTTGAGCGCGACATCGACAGCGAGCGAGAAGCCCGCCCCGTTGCCGCAGAGCCAAAGGTTCCTGAAGTTCTCGATCGTGTTCCGGAAAGCGGCAATTGCCCGCTCGGCCTCCTGGATCATCGAGTCATCACGCAGCTGGCGCCCCACGGCGTCGCAGGCCGACATCGTGGAGCGAACCTCCTCTCGCACCGAGGGGGCGCGTGGCAGGCGAGATCGCGTCTGCTTCGAGTGACGAGTCGTCTTCTTCTTGCTCTTCTGCGCCGTAGGCATACTCTACTCCTTCGGTATCCCCAGACGCTCGATGTGCTTCCGCACTACGTAACGCTGCTGATCTTCCAAATCAGGATGGCACCAGCAGTACCACCACAGCGCTTTGGTAGCCAGGCTCGGAGGGTACTGATTCCTCCTATTGGGCACAGTGACGCCCCCGAGCTGGACGTTGCGGCAGACCCAGCAACAATCTACAGCCGGAGCATCGGAGTTGCATCGGGGACAGAGGTTCCAGAACAACCTCCCACGCCCCCGCACCCGTCGCCACCAGCTCGTAGGCAATATCGTGCCACGATAGTAATCTACGTCCATGACCTAGTCCTCCGGCTGCAACTCTCCACCCTTAAAGAACTTAGCCAACAGCATAGCTGTTCCGGACGTCCCCTGCACGCGCTCTCGGAGCTGACCACGCAGTTTCTCGACCTGCTCTCCGGCAGACATCGACGGGTGCCCCAAGCGAAAGCTATCCAGCGCATCACCGTTTAGCTTGACCAGCATCCCGCTCAGTTGGACAAAAATCTTCGCGAGATCTCCGTGCTCCTTGCGCGTAGCGCCATCAACGTACTCAAACGGGTTCTTCGCCAGCTCCCGGCGCAGCCGATTGACTGTGCTCAGGACGTCCGCCAACTGTGGTATGTTCTCCGGACGGAGCTGATCCGGTATCTTCTCCAGAGCCTCCAGGAGCGCCCCCCGAAGGCGGTACCGACTGTAGGCCATCTGTTCCTCCCAATATCCTGTCCGATTCCATAAGATCATCCAACGCGTGCTCGGCAACAACCTGGTTCGTGGTACGCAATGCCAGCCAGGCATCCATCCAGGATTCATCGTTGACCAAAGGGTCATCTCGACCGTCGGCAAGCGCGTCCAGTCGAGCATGAACATTCTGTGCCCACAACAGCTCTGGAGCTGGTATCACATGGTGGGCGCGCAACTCTGGAAACAACTGGCGCACAGCCAACTGCCCAATCACAGCCTCATACCGGCCGACCCGCTTGTCGTCTAGCCTCTTTTGCAGGACCAGCAATACGCTCCATTTAGCTAGAAGTCCCGCAGCCATTTACTGGCCCCTTCCGTCCAATTAGTTACAGCGCGTTGTTGATTTTCGGTCGCTCGATCGTTCTCCCTGATCCACTCCGCCATATCCTCAGCTTGAGAGCGCACGCTGCCGCAGTAATCCGCCGCTGGTTCGCCAACACTGCTCTCGACATCGAGAAGCACATCCAGAAGCTCATCGATAGCTCCGAGAAGACTTTCGCAATCGACTTCACTCATAATCGTGCTTCTCCAATTCCTTGCGAACGAGACCATAGATGATATTGCTGATCTGCTCCGGCGACGCAGGCGCGTTGTAGCGCACATCGATCACCTTGTAGCCCGCGAAAGGATACACACTCCTCAGCTGCGCACAAATATCCTCGTAGATCTCGGCCAGCCTGCTGATCTGCTGGACCCCTTTCTGCTCGAAAAAATCAGGCTTAGAACCACTGATCCGCTTCCAACGCTCCATGGCGACTTCGTCGGGCACGAACAGAATGATCGTGAGATCCGGCGTGAATGCTCCACAGGCCCGTAGCACCTCGCTGATAGCGAGCTGTCCATCATTCATACGCTGGGAGCAAGAGCGGCCCTCGAACTGGCAAAGAAGATCGTACGCCTCATTGAAGGCATCGAGCGCGTAGGCATAGTAGCTACCGGCATACCGATCGAGCACGACATCTTCACCTCGATACTTCGCCTCGCGAACCGCAGAAATCAGCTCACAGCGAGCGGCCATGTAGAGCATCATTCGGGTCATCGGGTTCTTCCACTCCGCGAAACGAGCGAGCGGACGGATCTTCTCGTTCGCCGGATGCCCAGAGGACACGCCGGGGTCCCGCATCAGCGCCACGGTCCGTTTGCGCAGATCTGCCAAGCGCGGCTGTAGCAGAGCAGCTTGAGTCGATTTACCGGCACCATTGACTCCTTCAATAGCGATGATCATTTAGTCGTCCTCGTTATCCTGCTCGAACAGGTCGTAGGGGTGTTGAATGTTCACAGGCAATGCTAGCCGCAGGCGATTGGCGATTTTCGGACGCCGAGTGTCCCACATCTTCTTTACACTCGGCTCGGTCAGCTGGGCATCGTTGTTGATCAACGCGAGCACGAGAACGATGTCCTTCACCGGCAGCTTGAGCGTCTTGATCCTATCGACCTCGTTGAGACGAGTGACCTTGATCCTAGAATCCAAACAGGCCGCCGCCAGCTCATTCGCCTTGATCTCGGCGATTGGGATACGAAAGTACGTGGCGTGACCACGCTTCTCGATCTCGACGGTAAATCCTCCGTACTCTTCCCCACGCAAGTCCCGCGCTCGACGATCTCCCTCGGCACCGCAATGCGCCCTCAGCACGATAAGAGGTACCCATTTGCCATTCCGCAGCAGCTTCCAGGCCCCGAAAGGGGAACCATCAATCTGTTTGCTCATCTGAAGTATCCTCAATCGGAGGTGGTGCCGGACAGTGCTCGCCGGTTGAGGGATCAACATTCGCCAGATGACCCTTCGGAGGACCAGCGCATGCACCCAGCGAGCCATGCTCTCCGCACTTCCCATGGCGCGGAGTATCGTCATCGTGTGAAGTAGCATGGGTCCAGGGATGCTCCGTGTTGCCACACTTGACCGAGAAGACTCCGGCACTGCCGAACTCGATCAAGTCGGCGATCTCGCCCTGCGTTGGCAGCCTACCTACTTCCTTCATGTACTCGCCCTCGACATCGTCCAAGAACTTGGCCAGGATGTCCGCGGGTCCGTCCCCGATGACACCGTTGCGTGTTCTCCACCAACCCATGATCTGCCTCCTATGTGGGCGCGTCGCCTACCACGACGAACCTGTCCTTGACCTCTGATCCATACATCTGCTCAGTTTCCTGCTCCCTAGCCTCGGTAAACAGGTAGGGCGGCTCGCTCTCGCAAGGTGCAATGACATAGACCGCCTTGGCTGGGTCATCGTTGAACTGGACTGCCTGTACGCGCATCAGCGGCTCATGCGTGCCCACGATCGGCCTCAAGATCTGACGCTCATGATAGTAAGGGATCATTTCAATTTCCTTCTACCGATGATGTTCGAGGTACTCGGCAAGACGCCGAGCACTCTCAGATGACTCGTTGAGCAAACCAATCGCTCGATTACAGCCATTGCAAAGAAGCCCCCGGACACGTCCCGTCGCATGATCGTGATCGACGTGGAGCCGTCGGCGATTGAACGCCGACTCTTCACGAGTAGTGGGATCAAGCCCACAGATCGCGCAGCCAAAGCCTTGCTTGTCCAGCAGCGCTCGAAACTCGTCAGCAGATAGACCATACCGCTTCTTGAGAGCGTATTGGCGATCCTTGTTGAGCCAGTACGCTGGTTCACGCTTACGCCGATCCTTACGGTATTCTCGCTGATCACCGGCCAGGCAGTCCAAGCACCGGGTTGGCCTGGTTGAGGCGAATCGATCGCCCTTGTACCCGCACCTCAAGCATTTTGAAGATACTCGCTTTGAATTTTTCATGATCCGATTATGGTACAACTATCGATGTATGTCCATAATCACTATGCGCCGGTAGCCGCTTTCTCGCGGCGCGCTCGCTCCTCGTGGATCATCTCAACGACTCCCCAGTAGCCAGCTCCATCCACCCGATTTCCACGTTTGGGGCAATGAATCTCTCGACTGATCTTCATGAACTCGATGATGATCGGGATGTCCTCTGCTTTGAAGCCACATCCTTCCTTGAAGAGATGTGAGTAATTGGCGTTGACAGAGCCCGCCACTCGACCATAGTCGTCCAATGGCATTCCGTACGTTCCGCGACGCGCTCCATTGATAAGACCGTCAGCGATCAGCAGAATCGACTTATCCGCCGTATCGTCCGCAGTGTCGGTCTGATAGGGCAACCCATTCTCCGGTGAGACATCCAGCAGCTGCAAAATGAACCCATGCTCCGCCTCTTCGGCGTCGATATACCAGTAGACCGGGATCTTGCAGTACCAAGCGAACAGCACCTCGATGTTGCTGCCCCCGGACTCCGACCAGCCCTTCATGACGATCACGGACTTCATCTTGTGGATCGCCATGATGTCTGCTTCAAGAAAGTCTTCCATCGGCCTCCCGGAGACCTCACCAGAGAAATGCTCGGCCGGGTTGTCGATCTCGATACCAGCGGCGCGCAGCTTCTTGGCAACGCGATGGAACTCCGGATGATTGTGGTCCTCGTAGCCCGTCATCGGGCCGGTGAGATACGCCCTCTCGGGATAGGTCATTCTCCGATCCTTACGTTGGAAAGATCAACTCGTGGAAGACGAGACTGGAAGTCGAAGCAACCATCACCGTATAGCTTGCGCGTGACTGCGCA
>SDBT01015336.1_pt1 | contig 12180 bp, 12 predicted proteins | sample 2277101 | NCBI WGS metagenome assembly SDBT01 (sample SAMN10404973, study PRJNA504765) | marine sediment metagenome | isolation source: marine sediment core GS10_PC15, 103 cmbsf | place: Arctic Ocean: Southern Knipovich Ridge | collected 2010
CGCATCCATCCAAAGGAATTTTCGGAGATCGCTGACGCTATTGACGCTTGGCGGGTGGAGAAAGGCTTGGGTAAGCCTCCTGCAGAAGCTGTTTCGGGTTTCGAGTATCAAAATATTTCGGATGTATCGGATAATAAATTGCTGGTGCAAGTAGATCGGGTACGTCCAATGACGACGCCTCTCGGCCTAAATGAAGGTGGCTACATCATCCCGCACGCAGATGCTCCAGAGTTTCCAGTGAATGATTTGCCCAGGATAGCAGAATTGCTGGAATATTATGAGGATGATGACGACGAATTCCGATGCAAAATTGAAAAGACCGGCAATGGATTGTCAGTATTTACAGGCATTGTTCCTGTATCGCCTAATGATATTGATTTTGACTTTGTTGGCTTCTACGACAGAGAGAATCACACAATCAGTTTTGATAGTAATGGTATCAACATTTGGAAGAAGGAATTGCTTGCCATCAAAGAAGCCATTGACAAGTGGCGGAAAGAGAATGGCTTGAGCGATGTACCTGTTGCCTCGTCCGGTCCTTCTAAATTGGTAGTCAAGGCATCGGAAAAGCCAATCTTTACGCTTGAAACTGTGCAGAAGGAGGGAGATGCACATCCATATGATATCATTCGTCGAATCGGTCTTAAAAAAGAACACGATCAAGATGTCGTTGGTTATTATTATGACGGAGGTGTATTGGACTTTAAGACACCAAAATATGGCCTGGGACGGTTCGATCCCGAAGAAATGCAAGAAATCATAAGTCTATTAGCACAAAAGCACCCTAACGACTTTGAGTGGGTTGAATCCTCGCCGCCTTCTGCTCCCGCAGAAGTCGCCTCGTCAACTTACAATTATGTGCAAACGACAAACCACGAGTACACAGACTCGCTAGTGCAATTGAATTGGAAAGATCAATCCGTCTCACTCGTTGGCTTGCTTGAGGGTGAATACCTTACCCCATACTCAGAAACAGAAATCCCAATAAATGATTTGGATACAATATCGGCATTTCTGGATGACGATTTGAGAGATTCGAGAGAATGGGACTGTGGAATCGATAAGGAAGGCGATAAGTTTGCCATATGTACATGGCGAGATGGAGACCCTGATAACAAGGAGTGCATTGGCCACTACTTCCCAGAGACTCATTCATTGCGGTTTGAGGATGGTAACAACATTTATAAAGACGAACTGGCCGCTATCAAAGAGACTATTAGTAACTGGCGTAGAAATGAGGGATTGAGTGATCCTCCTATCGCTACCACCCCCGCCAAAGCGGTCTCAGGTCAAACGAAATACAGATTAGGCCATGATCTGGAGCACGGCATGGCTACATTGGTGGCCATCTCTCCCGATGGAACCGAGAAGGCTCTTGTACATTACAATGACCGAGGAAATCTAAAGCAGATAAACCCTGAAGAAAAGCCAACGTTTCCTGTAGCGGACATCCCAGCCATGTTGCCGGTCATGGGAATTACGGAAAAGGAGATGCAAGAATACCATGACAGAGATCGGAAGGCGGAATGTTCGATCATCGACGGCCGCTTTGGTGGCCTGTTGAAGGTTCAATTTAGTTGTCAATCACATTGTGGCACAAACAAAACACCAGTAGTTGGCACTTATGACCCAGAATATCATGTTTATGTAATGGATTTATTTAATTTAGACGGGTTCCAATTTGAGCCAGAAGATTTATCGTTAATCGCAGACGCCATTAACGATTGGCGTAAGGGATACGGCTTGGGTGATCCACCCGTGGATGCCGCTCCCGCAGAAGTCGCCTCGGGCAACAAGTACAGTGCAGAGGAAAACAAGCTATTTATCAATTATTCCGGACACTCAGCCATCGCAGTGTGCGATTTCAGTAAGTCATATTTATATCCCAGTCACAAAACCAAACTTCCTGTGGCTGATTTCCCGGCAATATCTACTGCCATCGATTCATCACCTTGTGAGAGGCCTAAAGATTGGAAATGTGAGATAGGTGAATTGAAAGATGGAGTCGTTGAGATAAGTACCACAAAGGTCGGTGGAGATTCACAGCGTTTACTTTCACCCGGTCACTATAACCCTAAAGACCATACGTTTTGTTTTGACGCTACAGAAACGGCGCGGATCGAGCATATTGAGATGCCTTGGGTTGCAGACGAGATCAACAAGTGGCGGAAAGAGATTGGGCATCCTGCTATTCTCTCCCCTGGTGCTGGCTTTGCTCCGGCTATTGATCCGATTGCGGTTGCGGTTACTCCCTCGCCGCCTTCTGCTCCCGCAGAAGTCGCCTCGGTTAACAAGTATAGCACTAAGGATGACAGCGAATTATGGGTCGGGAAACCCGATGGTACAACTGAAAAAGTTTGTGGATTTGGCCAAAAGGTTTTATACCTCCAAGCCGTGGACACCATTCTACTATCTGATTTTCCAGCAATCGGTACTGCAATCAATCCATCATCTTGCGAAAGGCCTACAAATTGGAAATGTATAATAGGCGAAGTAGAAGATGGAATCGCCAAAATATGTACCGTACTAATTGATAAGGATCACATAGCTTCCATTGGCCACTATAACATCGCAGATCGTACATTTTGTTTCGATGGTGATAATTACATCGATCATGCTGTGATGCCTTGGATTGCGGACGAGATCAATAAATGGCGAGAAGAGAATGGGCATTCTCCTATTCTCTCCCCTGGTGCTGGCCTTGCTCCGGTTATTGATCCGGTTATTGATCCGGTTATTGATCCGGTTGCAACTGCGGTTACTTCGGAACCGCCTTCGCCTGGACGACCTGCTAACAGCTATAAAATAATGCCCAAGTCCGAGACAGGGATGGAGAAACCTCTTTTGGTTGCCAAGATCGGAGGCAGTCAAATTGTGCCGTTAGGAAGATTTTGTGGTGATGATTACTTCGAGGTTATTCCTCACGATCTGCCAATCCCAATGGCTGACTTGCCTGAGATCATTGACGTTTTGAGCAAAGAATGCAGCGATCTCGAAGGGGTAAAGGAAGATGTTAAAGAACATAAAGTTGAATTCGTAAAAAGTGTTCTAAGCGCGGTATTGGCAATAGATGTTTGGGATGGCACATCAGAGACTACAAGCACGGTGGGTGTGTTCAATCCTAACAATCGTACGTTACGATTGACTCAAACAGATTGTATTAGTATTCCCGAATTGATGGCGGTGCGTGATGCACTCGATCATTGGCGTGAGGAGCGAGAGACTAAGCTGTTTGCTGAAACTCTCTCGGCAACAGGGTTGTGCAAATCCCCTGAGGAAGCAGAACACATGATTGACAAAGCTCGGAATGCTGGTGGGCCGTCAACGGGATCGCTACAAGAGCTTCAGCAGGCGCTGCAATCAATAGGCCAGTCAATTGATTGGCGTACGTGGATATACGGTGGGCTTGTCGCTGGGGCCGGTGGATTGATCGCACTTCTACTAACCAGGTAACTCTATGTCAGTCGATGCCAGAACGGGCGATATCGTTGCGGCCTACCCCAATGGATCGACTTGTAGGGCCGTCACACGGGCTCGCCAAATCACCGATGCTGGGGGTGGTGATCTGCTCATACACGGCGATTGGTACTTCGAGGACGGCCGTATGGAGTCCCTAGCGGTCTATGCGGGCATGTGTTATACAGCGACCGAAGATGAGCTAAAAGAAGCCGAAAAAGCTCACCAAAAGCACAACGAATGCTAGCACATTTTGTGTCACAAATTTTTTGCCCGCCATGTCCTTGACTTTGCTTTTTTGTGAGCTAGACTGCGTGAAGTTAGGCTTCGTTCACTGATTTAGCCACTTGACTAGGGAGTGGGAGGTTCGACCGCCGTTACCCCACGTTTGCACCTGGTGCTGGACGCTACTAGTTGAAATGGATTTTGCGGCAAGGAGTCAGTTATACGAAGGCCACAGCCCGGTTGGGGAAGTAGTTGCCAATCCGCTTTTCTAGCCGGGCTTTTTATGCGCCGAGACCGAACAGCCGTTTAATAGCAAGTGCGCAATTATCTGGATCGGTTGCCACCAATACCGGCACATTGCTCGGCATCCGCAACGTCGAATGAATATCAACCATGTAGGTCTCGATATTATTAAACGGCGGTAGAGCAATTACTGGGTGGTGGGTGTTCCCGGCCACAACGCCAGAGAGTGCGTTGGATCGTCCTGCGATTGTGACGAATATGATGTTTTTCTTATCTTTGTATGAATCAATGCTAGCCAGCACTTCTTTCGTGTTCTTGTGTGCCGATCCTATGTGAACGTTCACTTCGATTTTATCGCCAAGCTGCTCGACCAGGCGATGAGTTGTGGCGTCGTCCTTCTCGGAAGCTGCGAGAATTGCTACTGTGGGGTTCATAGGTCACCATTAAATAGTTCTGCGTGAAGTTTCCTAACCTCGGCCGCGAGTTCTTCGTAAACCTCGCTATAAGCCTTATACACATCTGGCTCAAAACAAACACAGATAATTTCATCAATGTTTGTATATGGCTCTTGGAGAAATGACATCATTTCTTTTAAGGCAATTCTTGTAGCTCGTTCAACAGGAAAGCTATAGGCCCCTGTACTGATTGCTGGAAATGCAATAGTCTTTACGCCATTTTCAGCGGCTAAAATCAGCGAATTTCTATAGCACCGTGTAAGCACACTATCTTCTTGCTTGTGTTCGCCTGTCACTGTTGCACCATGCCAGACTGGGCCAACTGTATGAATAACATACTTGGCAGGAAGATTGTGGCCTTTTGTAATCTTGGCCTCGCCCACCAGACATCCGCCTAACTTTGAGCATTCTTCTAGTAACTGTGGGCCAGCGGCTTGATGAATTGCTCCATCAACACCTCCACCTCCCATAAGTGAGGAATTGGCCGCATTCACAATGGCATCGACTTCTAACTTTGTAATATCGCCTTTTTGTATTTTAATCATGTTATTTCTTCATTCATTGGTCTTAATGGTAATTTGTTTAACGCTTCTTCTACCTGCCTGAACTCGGCAGGAATTTTATATCCATCGTATCCCTGCTCCCAAGCTGATTTCCACACTTTTAATATCGTTTTGCCAGAAACGAATTTAGTATCACTTAAATTGCATTCACGGGGTAATCCTTCTGCCTTAGCCTTCTCTCCGTATTCATAGGCTTCATGCCATATTTTGGGATAAGTTTCGGATTCCCATTTATTAAATGATGAATATAATTCGTCCAAATCCTTGGGCGGATCGCCACCAAATTCAAGTGGATACTCATCGCCAAGCTCTTTTTTGAGTATGGCGTATAGCTCAGCAACAGGGTTGTTGTGTTTTTCTTCTTCTGCCATTTATATCCTTAATGTGTCTAAAGCCGTGAAGAAGAATAAATGATGTGCTTTAACTCTATCTTCTATCGACCAGTCCGAGTTCGTTTCTGTTGTAAAAGCATCCTGGGTGTAGTTGTTCCATAAAAATCCATCAAAAGAAGTCATTGCTGCATAATCTTTGCTTTTCATGTCCTCAGGATAGGAAGTAAGGCCATCATGGCAAGAATCTTCATAGACAATCTTTAGGGTATTGATTGGCAAACCAGCTTTTCTTACAGCCTCGACCATCTGCCTGCCTTTTCGTTTATCATGGTCGTAGCATAACTCATATACCCAACCCCCATCAGGATTGTCGTCGATGGTAAACTCCGTCCATATCATATTTCTCGAACCTTCGTGAAAATCAATGGTAAACTCATATTCTTTAATGCCCAACTTTATTAAATGGTCGGCAAACATGCGGCACTCTTCGCCTTTTATCTGCTTCTCGAAACCTCGGTTAAGATCGAGGCCTTCTCCATTTCTTCGAGTATTGTGTTCGTAGCCCCACGGATTGATACAAGGATAAATATGGATAGTGAAATCTTTGCTGTACAACCGATCATTCGTGAAATGGGACATCAAATCTAGTGCCGCATAGGTTCCAGCGGGCTCATCTCCGTGGACGCCACCAGTAACCAAAATATGCTTTGGCCCTTCACCGAAAGACGCATAATACATTGGGTATTTGGTTTTTCCGAATATCTGCACTTGGGGATAATCTGGTCTTACGTATCGAACCACATCTCTGTGATACGACCGATGTTTATCTGGTTCTACATCGGGATGCTGTACTACGATGTAATCTTTGTCGCTCATATTATCATTCACTCATTTTGCTAAAAGCCCAAATAAGCCAAATTACACCCATGATTCCTCCGGTCACTCCGAAGGACAACATTACGACATCTCCCGCTTCACTATTGAGGAAGCGACAGCCGCCAACCCAACTGATGGTATGGAAAGCTAATTTTAATGGCAATAACCCAATGATAATAGCGAATGCGATGATTATGGTGGATAGAAAGGCCTTCTTCATGATACTAGTATCATCGACAACCAGAACGGCCTACATTAGCTTTTCTTTCAGCGTTTGAGCCAGATCGAGCATTGGCTGTGGGTCTTCGTCCCTTCCTTCCCAGTGCCGAGGATGGATTACATGCTCTTGGATGATGTCGTCCGTGGTTTCTGTATATTGTATATCCTCATCTACCGATACGCCCAGCATCCTCAACTTGCGGTCAAATGGATGTTTACTAATTAGTAACCAGGGATTGATATTGTCCATCTGAGGAGGCAGGTGACTAACCAAACGATCTTCATCTTTAGTGGAATAGAAGTCTTCAAACCACTCGCTGATGCCGAGGGTGTGGCAGGTGCGTTTAATCAGCCATCTGCTGCTATCGGTAATGGTGTAAAGCTGACCTAGTTCGTAGGCCGCTTTAATAACATATTCTGCACCCGGCCGTAGGGCTACGAGAAACGACTCGTCCGGTTTGCCCAAATCGAGCCGGTGGGCTTGAGTTAATATTTTCTTCTCGGTACGCAAACGGGACATAGCACTTGTGCGGAGCTTGTTGGGCTCTTTATCCTTCAATGTATCGTAAGCGTCCTTCACCTGCTGCAAACGCTCGGGGCGTTTAATAAGTGCCAGGACACCGTTAATGTCGAAGAAGATTTGTCGCATGGTGTTTATTAACCTTCCTGAACCAACGGCTTGAGTGCGGCTTGTACCTTGGAGGCCACGACCGATTTGGTTAATGTCTCCTCGCCCTCTTTGATCGTTATTAAGATTCGGCCGTGAGCTTCCTCGGCCACTAGCGAAATGCGGTGCTGGACTTTCCCTGGTTGGCTCTCCCAATTGATGTCCAACTGTCGAGCGTTGATCGTTGTGGTGACCTGGTGTGTGCCGGTCCAAAGTTTAGGGCCTTGGAAAACAGGCTCTTTCTTACTGCGAGCGACCATGCTTACTTCTCCTTATTTTCGAGGATTTAAGGACTGCTAGCACTCTCATTATAGCATGAATATTGCTATTGCAACCATAGCCCGAATTTTCCTACAATTTAGCAGTTATCCTCCGTCCCGGTGCGCTCAATTGGCTAAGCGGGCGGATTCTAAATCTGCTGTTTCTGGGTTCGAGTCCCAGTCGGGACACTGCCATGTTGCTGATCGACAAAATCCGAAAAGAGATTGGTGATCCACCTGAGGGCGAGGGCCATTACACGTCCGAGCAGGAACGGATTTTCAAATTGGCAGTAGAAGCCAAGGCCAAGCGGATACGGGAGAAAGCTCAACCTTGGGAATACATCGCCGTTCCGTATTACTCAGGCGGGCCTATGGGCGGGCTAACGTGGGAAGTATTTACTTCTGAGTGCAAACCATATCGCAAAGCACATCGCGAGCCGCTCCATAGGTTTTCAGCACTTTATGAAGAAATCGCTATTAACCTTGCCGCCGATCTCTCTACAGCAGCCGAACTGCGGAGATATCGAGACGAACAAAAACCCGATGACCTAGTACAACTCGATGTGCCAGAAGATGATTTCCTTCTTTCGCCTATCGACCCCGTCGGACCGAAGCCGTCACTGATCCCTCCACCGAAGGAACCACAATGAAATCCATTACCCGCAACAAACTGTTGATCGAGGGGCTCAATGTTGGAGAGATCGTGGAGATTGGCCTACAGCAGTATTGTAAGGATCGTACGTGCATAGTGATTTGGCCATTCATGCTCCAATTATATCAAGAAGCGTTAATGGCCGTTTTGTCTGAGGAACAAGAAACCAAGCGGTGTGGTGCCTGCCAGCAAGTTGTGCGAGAGGGGAAGTGGGATGGTGAATTCTACGGTTTAATACAATCTGCAAGCGTAGTCATCGTATCTTGCGACAACTTGGATCAAGCGATCCATATCCATCAGAATCTGGAGGAAGAAAAGAAGAAGACCGGAATCCTAGACCGTGGTACTCTCAAAAAGCAATCATCAAACGAATGTTATCGCACATGTGAGGTTTGGTCTAACGGCAAGCAAGTCACGCTGGAACAAGAACCAAAAAAGGAAGCGAAGAAATGATAAAATGGCTTGATGAGTTGTTCAAATCATTCCATCCACTGTTCATTTGTGCCATCATCAGCTTGGCGTTCATGGTAGGTATAGCTATTGACAGGTTATCCAGCCAGCCTCGCCCTTCGCCAAAGGCTCGGGGCTCGGCCGACAAAGAACCGCCACATATGGTCAAGGTAACGATCAAATATAATGATATTAACATCCATCTTAAAGATGTCCAAAGATGCAATATAGTCGATACGGAAGGCGGGCAACGATGTACGTTATGGGGTTATTGGGGAGAGCCTGGCGATACTTTTTTGGTATCGTCCAACCGACTTAGCAAGTACCTTCAACCGCCTAATAAAGAGCAGTTGAAGGCTTTGCACGAGAAGCTGATTCGTAACGAGTTAGAAGAGCAACTGAAGGACAAAGGACTAGAGCCACAAGGCATAAAAGTTAATGTCATTCCACTTTCCGATAAAGACAAGGAGGAGAAACCGTGAATACGATTTTTCACATGGTCCCGCTGCTATTACCCCTGATCGCCGTTTTAGCTACTCCTGGGTGCGGTAAGGGAACAGCGACCCACTCGGTCACTGGTGTTATTACGAACATTAGTACGAACACCTACAATGGCAAGGTAACATTAACCTTCAAGGATGATACCGAAGTTAAATTGAAGAACGGACAGAAACATGCCATCTTCAAGAATGTTCCAGTACGCATCGACTATGATAGCGGCCGATGCATTACTGGTGTTGTCCGTCTCGTACCGGTGGATGAAAACTCTACCATCGTAAGCACTATCAAGCCAGGAGAAGATAAATCAGACACCGATATACTTAATCGGCCTTTGATTATCCAAATGAACAACCGACCCGATGGCACTTGGGGAATTGGCTCTACGATGCAAGAAGTAAAAGCTATCGAAGGAGAGCCTCAAAGTGTCTCTACGCACTCCTTTCGCAATCAAGAGATTCGATGGTATTATGGGCCTGGCACGTACTGTCATGTTGAGTTTTCGCTTATTGGAAGCACGATGCGTGTGGCGAAATATGTTAATGATGGCGATAAGTTCAAGTTCAAAAAAGTTTCCGCAATTCCGGTACGTATCATCAAGGAGAAGGATTGATGAAAAAGTCGTCCTCACAATTTATCGCGTTTACCCACATCATCTTCTGCATGATGGGCCTGATGATCGGCACGGGAATTGGAGGCGTTTTCTTCAGCAAGCCACAGTTCGCCACCGAGCATCTAGTGCCAGTTAAGGTCGTCGGCACTTGTAGGTACGGGTACAACGCCGCTCGTATCGTCGAGATTAGGGCCACCAAACAAAGGTGTTACGTCAAGGGTGTGATTGGCGAGCCAGGCGACGAATTTACTATCGATCCAGACGCACTCATAGACTATCGGCCATTATTACCCCCAAAGGAATCGAAATGATAACCCTTGCTATTGCTAGTGGTGTTTTGGTTATTGTTCTGTTGTTTGCGTATCACAACGAACATAATGAGCGGGTGCGCATAATGGAAAAGTATCACATTGCTTGCGAACTCGGTGCGGCTATAAGAAAAGCTGCTAGTGATAAAATTGATAGTTGGGGTATCGAACACGCTGAGATTCGCGAAGCAGATCGAAAAAAGAATCACCAACTCACTGATGAGCTTGCAGAAGCTAACACCACCCTGGACGCCGTGAAATTAAGTGCCCAAAATGTAAAATTAGGTGTCCAAAATGAACTAATATGTCTCAATCGTGAGATTGAAAGTCTGAAGGCCGATAACCGGACTGTGGTGAACTGTCACACTGCCGAGGTGGCCACAAAGGATCGTCTCGCTAAAGAAAACGATTCGTTGAAGGCCGAAATACAAGATTTGCAGCTAACGCTAGAGGATCACGATCTCATATATATTTTTAAGCCCGCAGCAACTGCAAAGCAGCGGTACGGTAAACCCTTTCCTCATGGCCTCATCAAGTCTCAACTTCGATATATCGGCCAATACGGCGAGCGTGATTGTTGGTTTGGCGAATTAGATTCAATGGAAGGGCTGGTCTTAGCCATATGCACTATTTTCCGAAATTCTAACAATCAAGAATTCATTTATTGGAAGGAATTGTCAAAGGAATCGTCAAAGATTGCTAGCTTTTCACCTGGTGAGGATGGTCCGGCCTGGCGTGCCGTACTCGCCACCCATAACTACCTACAAGACAACAACATGTTGCCTCGACATCCGGTGCCTAAAGATCGAGGTAATGCAATATTTTTAGGGCAAGCAGGTGACTATGATGCTTGGTTTATTGGTGCATTGCCCGACACTTGCTATGATTCTGGCGAGCCTGGTATTGGCCTTGTTTTGGGCAATAACCGGTGGGACTTTTGGACCGAATCAGCTACTGGCACTCTGCCGCCGCGATACCTACTAGCTCGCTCTCTCGCCCGTGAACGTGGTCTGTTTCCAGAGGAGAAAGAAGAACCGACAGACGACTTCGATCCTGATGCGCCGCAGCGGTATGACCTTCCAAGCTATGTTGGCGAACATCCAGAATTTGTTGGTCAATATAAAGATTGTGACTGCTGGTTGGGTTATCTGAACGATGAATGGCGATTATTCTTAACACTATTCGATGGAGTATTCGCCCCATCGGATATGGTTTCCAGTATTCAACCAGAGGCTAATTCGGAGAAATTTGTCAAGGTCTGTGAAGGTCTCAAGCAACGAGGTATGGTGCCTCGGACTGATCCGCCTAAAGACGAGAAGCAGCCCATATTCTTAGGACAATCGGGTGACTATGATACTTGGTTTGTGGGGTCTAATAGTGGCAATACCCAACAAAGCCCAACATGCTGGCCAGCCATTTATATTACTGCCGCCACCGACCGCAGAACACTTCAATCGAGAATGACTATTGCGAATATCGATGAGGAGTACCGTAAGATAAAAAGGCCTTCGGCGATGGCCATCTGTAAAGGGTGTGATCTTGCGATGGAGCGTGGTTTGGTGCCGAAGGAAACCGAGGATAAGGATGCGGTTGATCCCGTCATGGTTCCATCTAACGTTTCTTATCCCGGCAACCGAGATAAGCCTCGGATGGCCCCGCCTGCAAATATAATTAAACCAGAGTTTTTAGGATGTGTTGGTGATTACGATGCTTGGATTGTGAAATCTGGTTGGAGAGAGCCGGAACATTTTCCGGCTATCATCACAATCAAGCCAGGAAATCAAGCAAGAGAGACCATTACAAAAATAGGAGATACATACCGTTCGTGGGCTGATCCTGACCATCCTGCAACAACTTCCATTTGCAAAGGATTAGACCTTGCTATCGAACAAGGTCATGTTGAGGGAAAATTTACTTTCCCTAAGCATGGTACACCTAGTGGCCATGAGAATCTCGTGTTCCTTGATCGGCATGATAAGTATGATATGTGGTTGGCGAAGACAAACGATCATCCCCCATATATCCTCGTTTTTGGTAATCACTACTCCAATTTAGTAGTTGCTTTGTCGGGAATAAACGATAAGTCATATCGTGCCGATAAAGACCCCAGACGAATTGCTGTGTGTAAAGGCTATGATGTGGCTGTTGAGCGTGGCTTGCTGACGAAGGAAGAACCAACTCAAGACAACCCTCGGTACAATCCTCCTAGTGGACAAACAAATCCTGTATTCCTTTGCCAGCATGATGACTATGATATTTGGTTTGTGGAATCTATGAACTTGAATGATAAAGGCAACTGCAATCACGGCCAACCTTGTATTTGCATCGTACACAAATCCTACAAAGGGGCTGTCAACCGAGAC
>SDBT01015337.1_pt1 | contig 12180 bp, 10 predicted proteins | sample 2277101 | NCBI WGS metagenome assembly SDBT01 (sample SAMN10404973, study PRJNA504765) | marine sediment metagenome | isolation source: marine sediment core GS10_PC15, 103 cmbsf | place: Arctic Ocean: Southern Knipovich Ridge | collected 2010
GGCAAGATCACGGATAGTGCAGTCATATTCCATTCGCGCGACAGCATCAATCTTCTCGTTGAGACCAAGCGTCTCTTCGGGAAGGACAGAGACATGCGTCCCTACCAGAACCACTTTCGTCTGAGGTAAGCTTTCCTTAAGTCTTGCTCCCACTGCCACATCGTTATAAATGCTGGGTGTTGAGGTATCAAGAATCAAAAGCTGAGGATCAAATTTCTTACTTCTCGCGAGAACTTCTTCCAGACTCCAGCCCTCAGCCGGTGCGTCAATAAAATCTATTTCAAAACCTTCCTTTTGAAGAACCCCTGCCGCATAAGCCAGCCACATGGGATAATAAACGGTTCCGCTGCGGGTAACGGCAGGACTTCTTTGTTCCCGAGAAAATCTCGCAAAGTACGGAGGATTCAAAAATAAAACCTTTATCATAAGAACCCTTTTTCTTTGTACCAGGCGACGGTTTCCCTTATCCCCTCACTCAGACTATATGGGGCTCTATAGCCAAACTCCCTTCTTGCCTTAGAGATGTCGCAGAAAAGACTGCTTTTTGATGTCCACCCAACCGTCTTCCTGGAGAAAGGAGGTCTTCCGGTCTCCCTGATCACAAAAGGATAGAATCTAAAAATCTTACTTAATACTTCCAGAGAAAAACCGATGGCGTAGGCTTGCGGAATTGAAAGGTGAACTATCTTGATACTCACACCAAGTTCACCGGCTATCCTTCTTACTATCTCCTCAATTGTATATGATCTCTCATCTGAAATAAAATAGGTTTCTCCTGCCTTTCCCTTTTCTGCCGCTAGCCTTATACCGGAAACCTGATTTTTGACATAGCAAAACTCCGTTAATGTCCTGCCACAGCCAACAACCGGATAGAATCCTCTGCTTATCATCTTAAAAAGCCTTTGAAAAAGAACCAGGTCTCCCGGGCCGTAGGTCATTGGTGGTCTAACGATAATTGTATCCATACCATAGTCCGCGTGATACTTCTTTACAATCTCTTCCCCGGCCAACTTAGTCTTTCCATAAATATTTCTTGGAGAAGGTCTTGTTTCTTCAGTGAGAGCCTTTCCATCTGCAGATGGGCCGACAGCCTCAATGGTACTGGTATAGATAACCTTCCTGACGCCCGCTGCCCTGCATGCTTCAAGAACATTCCCTGTGCCAGTAACGTTTGTAGCATTATATTCCTCGCTGGACACATTCAAATCAAATCTCGATACAGCCGCTAAGTGATAAACGACATCAACATCTTTCACAGCTTCCTTTAGCGATTCGACATCCTTTATATCACCGTAGGCAATCTCAGTTCCCAGATTCCTGATAGAGGATATATCATTACCCGACCTTACAAAAGACCTCACGGGTATTCCATCGGCAATGAGCGACCTGACAAGATGACTCCCAATAAAACCTGCTGCTCCGGTAACCATAATTCCGGGGACACAATACTTAATTACCTCTTTTCTAACCATCCTTGTTTGACCCCACCTTTTTCTTTGCGAGTACCTTTGTGGTTGTTTCTTCAATAATTAAGTATTGTGTCCCCGGAATTCCTCACTTTTTTATTAAATGGCTTGCTGCATTATAAACATCCTCCGGGGTGATCGCCTTCATACATTCATGGTATACCCCGTGGCGGCAGACACTTTCATCGCAGCTGAACCGGCAGGGAAAATCGTTTTCTACCAGCCGGTAAGCATTTCCATAGGGTCCTGTTTGGCAGGACTTGGAAGGACCAAATATAGCAACTACTGGAATCCCCAGGGTACAGGCGATATGCATGGGAGCACAATCTCCACAAATGAAAATGTCAAATCCTTTGATCAGGGAAGCCAGTTGCCTTAAGGCAGTTCTTCCACACAAGGAAACCGTCTTTTCTGGAACACCAGAGCTTATTTTCTCTGCCAAATCAACTTCATTAGATGTGCCGGTAATAACTATTTTTGCCGCAAAATCTCTTACCAATCTGGAGATAAGCTCAATATATCCCTCAGGATACCAGCATTTAAATTTTTTCCTTCCTCCGGGATGGATTCCAACAACCAGGTCATCTTCTAAAATCCCGTTGGCTCCAAATACTGCTCTTTTGAATTCCTTCTCAGATGAGGAGAGATAAATTTCTGGATCAGAGATATTGATATTTGCCCCCAGAGACTGCACGATGTCAAGGTGGTAAGAGATTTTGTGTTTTATTTTCTTGAAAGGAACCACCTGAGTCAAAAGATAACTGCCGCCGCCAACCCCATAGCTTACCCGATGATGGGCTCGGCTCAAGAAAAGGATAAAAAGGATATCCCTTATATCCCCTCTGAAGTCAATAGCCAAATCAAATCTTTCCTTACAGAGTCTTCTAATTATCTTGAGGTACTCACGAACTCCCTTGGCGATACCAGTCTGATAGAACCAGAAAGCATCATAAGGCAATATCTCATCAATGAAGGGATTATTCCTCAGGATTTCTGCCTCTTTCGTTCCGGTTAGAAAGAAGATTCTCGCCTTCGGAAACATCTTCCGAAGAGGACGCAAGACAGGGGTAGTCATAACAACATCACCCACATAGGCAGTCCTTACAACCAGTATTTTCTTAATTTCGCTGCTTTTGATTTGCCCCTTTTTCCTTAAAAGTGTTAAGGGCTTTACTAACAGAAATCCTAAAACATCAATAAAGATGACTGCGGCTAACTTTCTCTTGTTAACTATCTTATAGCGAAAGAGCATCCTTTTTCCGTATGTAATCAGTGAACGCCGTCGTAGACTGTACAGGTCATTCCCACGCAAGTGGGAATCCATTCGTGTTAGATTCCTGCTCCTGTGAAAACAGGGGAATGACAGCATTCACTGAGTATTTACCTTTTTGCCTTGCTACTGTGATGCACATTTTCTATAGTGGGCGACAATATGCATTTTGAAGCGCTTGAACCAGCCAAGGTCGGTAATTCTTTCGTAAGCAAGAGCAAAAGCAAAAATCGGCCTGGAAAACAAAAATATAGAGATATCTCCCGAGTAGCCATAGAAAACTTTGGAGAACCCCAGGTCCGCCAGGATATCCTTAAACTTCTTTTTAGAATTACATCTATAGTACGTAGGAAAGGTGTCTTCTTTTCCCTCAGAAGGGAATACCTTTTCTTTTAGCCTGTCCCGGATCCAAGCAGGCAAAATGGCACTTATGAGCATGACAGGATTAGAAACGCTGTTCGTAACTATAATCAGATCTCCGTTTGGTTTCAAAACGCGGGCGAACTCCCTGCAGACCACCTTTGGTTCATTAATGTGTTCTATCACCCATTGACAGATCACAACATGAAAACTTCCATCCTTGAAAGGCAACCTCCTAACATCAGCTTTCAATAACTGATCTAAGGAACAATTCCTTCTCATAGCCTCTAAAGACAAATCTATACCCACAGATAATCTATTTCCCCCCTTATATTTATCCATAATTCCCTTATCCCCGCAACCGGCATCCAGTAACGCAACCTTTTTACTAATTAGCGGAGCTAATTCTTCATCATAGTAGTCATGAACTGTCTTGGTCTCGTGATAAAGATTCTGCAAAAAATTAGCATGCTTCTTCACCCAACGTTCTTTTCCAATTCTTTCTACTTCACTGAAGTATCTCATCGATGAGCCTGCCTCTCTCACACCATAATTAGATTGTCTTCCTCAAACTCTTCCGCAAATTCCCACCCCTTATCTCCATCTTCCTTCTTAAAAGAGCCTTAGTCACATTATAAACATATGTTCGCGATCCTTGCATGAAATCATTGACCGTATGGAGATCGATACTAATTCTCATAGCATTTGGTTCGATGCTACTAGCAGATTGCCTTCCTCAAATTCTTCCCAGAATCCCCAAAGGGAAGGATACCAGCGAATATATTTCTCTAGTACTCTAACAAACTGTTCGAAAATTTCTTCAGTAGGTTGTTCATTGACCCGGAGAGCTGGCTCAACTATTATCCGATGCTTTTTCCCTTCTCTGACCACAAAAGCTGGAACCATAGAGGCCCCAGTCCTTTTCGCCAAAGATGCCACGTTTTCTGGCAAAAGCATTTCTTTTCCTAGAAAACTATAAGGAGCATATTCTTTCCCCATATATTTCGCTAACCCCACACCATCGGCAGCAATAATCAATATTTGGTTTTCCTTCAAACAGTCATAGGCCGAACGCAGGAAGCCCTTTGCAGAGATAAACTTAGCGGGGATTCTATCCTCAATCTTTTGCCTCTGTTTTTGTGAAACATACTTCTGAACAAAGGTGAGCTCTCCACCTTTCAGGTTGTAGGAAATCTGGTTGATCTTATAACCACAAAGTCCTAATCCAACCTGCAGCAACTGTTTTGCCCCAAAGTGTGAAGTAGCCAATATCACCCCTTTCCCTTTTGCCAGTTCTCCATCTAAGGACTCAAGACCCTCAAAAGATAGGAAATTCGCTATGTTTTTCTTATTCAACTTTGCACATTTAGTAAGTTCCAGAACATTCCTGCAGTGGTTTTGCAGATTATTCACAATTGTTCTTTTTGCCTCTTTCTCATCTAACTCAAATACCTGCGAGATATTTTTTACCATCTTCTTTATCCTTTTTGGACCGGAAAAAAAATAATCTATGTAACCCAGAATACCGCCTATCCAGTAAACAACAGAGAAGGGCATAAGATTTACACACCATCTCAGAGGAAACCAAAATAGAATCCTGCCAATGTCTTTCAAAAGATTACGATGAGCAATCATCTCTTCTGTTGAGTATTTTTAACGTAGCTCTGCAGTGTCATTTACTTAATTATTTCTATCGCAAAGTTCATTGATGTACTGTATCATCTTCAGTTTCTGATTGGACCACGATGAAATCCAAAAATCCTTTTTCAGCCTTTTTTCTTCGATAACAAACTTTACTTCGTTATGATTACATTTCACCCATTCGGCCTTCCCCTTCAATGCACCATTAACTAAGTTTATAGCATGCTGCTTATAATCTCCCTGCACATGGTCTCTTTCGCATTGGAATCTAAAGTAACCGCATCTAATTCTACCGATATAATTACAAGCCTGGCGTGATGACCAAAAAGTATCATTTGAAGTGGGATAATCCTTAAAAAATTTGATTTTGTTGTTCATAGTTACTTCATATTTGTTCGAAGGCCCCTCCCAATCAAAAAGATATTTAACTTCAGAGCCATCAGGATTTCGAGCCAGTGCACCCGTAGCCATGGTAATCCCCAATGAAAAAGATACCATGCCGACATTATTTGGGTTCACATAGTGCAGGGAGGAAAGATACTTCAAAACAGTGTGTAGATCATTCTGATGTGCACTTCCCCCATAATCTTCTGTACCATCGCTCCTGCCCCTGCCTTCCGGGTCAAAATGAATGACTGCATAACCATGAGAGGCGATATCTTTCGCCCTCAGGTTTAAACTGAGCCATCTATCAAAAACACTTCCATCATTCAGAGCACTTGGAACCAGAACTATACCAGGCCACTTGTTATCTCGTTTAGGCCTGTGGATATGACAATACAACCTATTTCCGTTTTCCAACAGTATCCATAATTCTTCCTCTAAGGTAACATATCTTCTCAAGGTAATTATGACCCAGAGATTCTCAAAGGTAATCCTCAGTAAGTAGACGATCAGTAATACCAAGAGCTATCCTTTAAGAGGTATGATCTCTTTCTTCGCCTCATGTTCTCTAAACAGTGCGAAAATAGCTACTCCCAGCCCAAGATAAAGCCATATTACCGGCATAAAATATTCAAATTCTATCAAGCCGTTAATGCTAAAGGCAATCAGGCCGGCATAAAATGAACAGAGCATGGTTCTATAATAACTGTCCCCCGATCGCAACATTTGGAAAAACCCACTCATCAAAATAACCACCATGATGAAGAATATCCCTAAACCTATCAGGCCAAGATCATATGCAATGGACAGAAAAAATCCATGAACGTGAGGCAAGACCCCACAATAGTAAGCACTACCTCCAGCTCCAATTCCAAAAACATAGGCATTACGATCTCTGAAAATTCCGAAGGTCTTATCCCAAATATCGAATCTGTCTTCCATGCTGCCAGTGCCTTGTTCTACGGAAACCAGTCGAGTTCCTACTCCTTTCAGCTGGGCTCCATGATAACTCCTCACTATCACCTGAAATGAAAGAAATATTAGAAACATTATCAAGAGTGAAAAGCCCAAAACGCTTATATTCCTGATCAGGTGCTTTCTTAAAGGACGTAGAGCTATCAACAGAAATGCTATGGCTACCAACAGACCACCCAATGCTCCTCTAGCTTGAGCAAACAAATGAGAAAAAATCATGAATCCTATAATTGACGCAAGTTTTAGTTTTTGCTTCGGCTCCTGAACTATGACCAGAGAACCTATGGCAAATAATGTAGCGAAGTTGATGAAATTAGTTGTAAGTTTTGGGTTAGAAAACCCAGAACCTCTCATCGGATTAACATATCCTACGTGGAGAAAAACATAAAAAAGATCCTTCCCAATTTCCTTCGTAAACACATACATGTCTTTTAAAAGGAGAGAAAATAATAGAGCAACAGACGCCAATATTCCCATAAAAATCCAGGCATTAATCGCACGTTTTAAATCTCGCTCAGTAGTCAGCAGTTTAACCATTAGAAAATAGGCAAGCACACATAAAAGAAGTTGACAGTACCTAAACAATGAAAACTTATGATCAGGGGCCCAAGAAATACTGATAAGTGCCCAAAATGCAAAAAAGAATACAATAATACCGAGAGCGTTGTATTGAGGTCTGTATTTCAGTTTGTTCATTACTCTATTTAAGAAAAAGCCAATCAAAGTCATACACACAATGATATGAAAAGGGAAGAAAACATTAAACAAATTGACATCCGGTGAATAAATACTAAACTTTATACAAGTTATGGGGACTGATAATATAAGAAGAATATATCCCCAGTGAATTCTTGTAATAAGCAAGAACCCGATGGCAATTAACGCCATTAACAAAAAAACGATATAATACGGCATAAGCATCTGATCAATTAATAGGTTCTAGGAAAAAAGGGTCCTTATCAAAAGAAATGGTCACGGCGGAATTCTTTACCGGTAATGTTTCGGTTTTGAAGGCAGATTCATAATCCTTTGTCTTCACACCGCTATCTTCTTTTGGAACCGCCCTGGTAATCCTTACCTGATTTGCGTCTATTTTAAGAACCCATTTCTTATTATTCTCCATCTTAAATTCTTCATCCTCTTCATAATAATCCCACCAAGCTACATATATTGGCAAATTGGTATCTTTTTTCATGAACTTAAAGACACGGGTATTTCTTAATCCTGTTTCTACTGTCTCAACATTGTTCCAATCTGAGCCCTCCAGTTTTTGAACCATTTTCTTGTAAGTATAATACGCAAGCATGGGGTCTCCTTTCGGTCTGATTATCCCACTGTTGCCAAAGAAATTATCTCCACCGGCACATACCGGACCACCCCAAAAAGTCTTTTTCACGCCATTGGCTATTCCAAAGACATACCGCTTAAATAATTCCTGCGCCTGTTCCCTTTCGCTTTGATATTCTCTCACACCTTCTTGAAAAGATGTCTGCTTCATTTTCAATTTCCCCGCGAAGGTACAGGTTTCAGTAATCCAAAGCGGTTTCTCTCCCAATCCAAAATCCCTTGTCAGTCTATTAATGTAATGGACAAATGTTCCAATCTTAGAGTAATCTCCGAAATTCCCAAAGCTGTGAAAATCCATTATATCTATCCATTGCCTACTCTCGGGTGCAATCTCTTGCAATTTCCTAAGCATCGTTATGAAAAAGCCGTCCTTACCCTTCTTTTTCCTGAATGCCAGGGGGCTTACAGTAAAACCTTGAGGAATTTTCTCATCAGCATAAAGATAATCACGAATTCCGCCCGCTGTTCCAGCCAGTACGATCTTCGCTTCCGGGTCCGCCTTTCTTATTGCTTGACAAGTATTTTTTACCAATATTGCATAGTTTTCCGGTGAGTCACCCCAAAAACGAGGATGATTGGGCTCATGTGATGTCATCCACCATTTGATGGGGAATTCTAATCCTCTCATATCATTTATTCCATCCCCGTCATATCTTTCTACTGCAGCCTCAACAAATTTCTTGTAAGCTGCCAAATCAGAGGGTAGCCCTATACGAGACTTTTTTTTCAGCGCTCTGCTCCCAATTTTCTCTCTTGGACCACGCAATTCGCCCGGTCTTGCCACTCCACGTCTATCAGATGACCCCCATCTAGTCACCGGAACAATACAGAGTAATAAATTTATATTCTTGGCTTGTAGTGCTCGAATCATATTATCATATTTTCCCCAATCATACGGAGCACCCTCATAGGACTGAACATCTCCCCACCTTAGCTCTTCGATTCCCCCATTCCTTACCCAGTGGACATTAAGCTCACCTAAATATTTGACATGATCCTGCCAACGGCTTTTTGGTCCACCTGAAACTGGTCCAAGGAAACCAAAGGGAGAATCTTCATGCTCTATCTCCCTTATGGACTTATCCCGGAGTTCAATTTGTCTCTCAGATGCAAAAGCGTTGTTTATAGCCGCTAAGAAACATATAGTTAGTACTATAATCCCTAACCCTTTCCTTGTTAACATTGTCTCTCCTTTTGGTTCCGACATCATGACACACCTCCCACATTGTTTATCTTTCACGTGAAAATATAGCCCTTGATAGCGGTTTAAGTAATTTATCCACAATGTCCAGCATTAGATTCACAATTGGGTCCATATATTTTAATGGTGGAGGATTGTAAAAAAGTGATCGTAGCCCAGCCTCACTTACAGGTAACAGATCCGTATTCTCATCCATGACAGCCCTCTCAACAGCAATTTGGTGAATTCTTGTGTTAGGTTCTATCCGAATCCAGTCTAGAGTTACCCCTCCCTTCCCCATTAAAAGTAGATTTGCTTTGAGAAAGAAAAACAGGGTTTTAAGATATCCTTTTAAGTCCTGTCCAGGTGAATTGCAGAAAAAACTATAGCCGAATTTAGCTCCTTTCATCTTTCTTGCTATAGTAAAAGTCTTATAAATATCTTTTTCCGTGAAATTCTTCTGGAGACAATCTAATCCTTTATCTGTTATAGCATCAGGAGAGAAAGCAAAGTGCGTGCATCCAGCCTTTTGGGCAAGCAGCATAAAATCTTCGTCTATATTCCTGCTATCATAATAAGCATTCCATTTCACATCCAATCCACGATTAATTATCCCATGACAAATCGCTCGGGCATGATCTAAAGATATGTTAAAGGCAGAATCCACAAACATGAGATTTCTTATATCAAAGTTTTTGACTAACTGTTCAATCTCGTCAACAACCTTCCCGGGAGATCTTAGACGGAGACGACAGCCGTTTAAAAAGGGATAACTGCAATAAGCACACTTCAAGAAACAACCGCGCTTGGTCTCAATTCCAATATTGTTAGAACGTCGGCCAGAATAGGGGCCAACGTCTACAATGTTTCTATCCGGCATAGGAAGGGCATCGAAATCCGGAAATTCTCTATTTCCAGTAAAATGGATACTGCTATTTTTTCTAATAAATAATCCTCTTACTTTCTCCGGATTATTAAGATTAGCCAACAGCTCCGGCATCGACTCTTCACCCTCCAGATACACTCCCACATCTATTTCCGGGACCCGTTCCATAAACTTTCCGGCAAACATAGAAAACCCTGAGCCACCAACTACCAGTTTAACCCCCGGCCTTGTCTTCTTTATAAGTTCTGCCGTTGGTTTAACCTCTTTAAAATAATAAAATATATCTCTCCTCATGGTTGTATCCACATTTCTCACTGAAAGTCCAACCATGTGCGGGTCAAAATTCAAAAGCTCCTCTTTCAATTTAGGATAGGGGTTAGCTTCCACATTTAAATCGAGTAGTTTTAGTTGGTATTTTTTCAACATTGAGGCAATGCAGGCCAGTCCCAGTGGAAAAACAGGACCATGTGGATCCCCCCGGCCCAAATAGGATTGAACTAGTAATATCCTCATTTACCCCCTAAGCTCCCGACCTCATCTTTAAAAAAACGCTCTTTAAGCCAGAACATTTTCATATAATGACATGGATACTTCCTGATATATTCTTCCATAAGATACACGAACCTCTGTGTGTTGTGCAAAATATCTCTCTTTCTGTTACCCGTTTCCTCCACACTGAAAGCCCTATGAAAGATCAATCTGTGCCCATACCCTTTCTGACGCAAGATAAATACCGGAATAATGGGCGCTTTAGTTCTTAGCGCTATATGCATGGGTCCAGGAGAAAAAACCCCTTTTTTTCCCAGAAATTCAACAGTTATCCATTTACTTCCCTCTCTCCCATCCATCGCAACAGCGAGAATTTCATTTCTCCTCAGGCATTCAAAGACTTCTCTTAGAGATCCATCGATATAGATGAATTTTACCGGATATCTTTCTCTCATCCCAATTTTCAATTCAAATATCTTTTTCCGAACGAGATTGGGAATGCTAGAAAGCCGCCCGTCTACCGCATCCGGCTCCCAGCGGCTCGCCAACTGGTTCATCCGATATCCTTGAAAGCCTACAGCAGGCATGATTAATTCTTCGTTTCCAAAGTGTCCATGCATGAGGATGGCACCTTTTCCAAGACTTAAAGCCTCTTCAAGATTATTTAGACCTTGCCATATAATCATTTTCTTCATAACTTTTTTGTCAAGTCTGCAGCACAGAAGATTTTCTATCGCGTTTTTCCCGCTGTGGTCAAAAGTATGCTTTGCAATTTTTTTAATCGCTTCCTGGTCTAAACTTTCTCCAAGAATTTCCCTTATGCCTTCAAACACTTTCCTCTTCTTCCCTTTAGCCGTCCAATACATGAAAATACCACTCACCGAGCCCACAAAATGATTCACCCACAAAGGGAAACACTGAACAAACCAGCGCAGTGGAAACCAATAAAACCACCTGGCAATTTCTTCCGACCATATTTTCAAACTATTCATTTATATAAGGCGTAATAAATAGTTGTACATGTTCTGTAGGGGTTCAACTTATTGAACCCATTTTCGGGCTTGATAAATCAAGCCCCTACAAGTGGGTGTCCAAATATTTAATGCGTTACATATAGTCATGTTCGGACTTTTCTAAAAACCGAGCGACAGAAGTAGACAAGTTTTACTAACCAATTGAGTCCTTTATTCTTAAGAAGTTTTACTATCTTTCTGTGGCTCAAAATTCTCAAAACAGCTCTTGGAATATGCCTTTGCCTTAGGAGCGAAAAAAGAAGATTTAGATAATTATGCTCTCGATCAATGAATCTTTTCCGGTAGATCTGTTCCACTTCATCTTTGATGTATCCATCCCTGACAGCCTTTTTATATAGTTCTGTTCCCGGGAATAAAACCAGCGAAAATACATTAAGTTCATAAGGTGTTGGAAATTCTAATATTAACTGGATAGTTTCCAGCAGGTCTTCGTCAGTTTCATAAGGATTATCAACAATGAAATCATAGATCGGAGGGAACATTCTGTCATGAAATTTATTAACCATGTGCACCATCTCCAAAATTCTATTGTTTGAAAATGGACGCGTATAGAGCTTTTTTGTCCGTTCAGATCCAGTTTCTATACCTATCTGAATGCATTTAAGTCCTGCATCAACAAAGTTTTTCATCTTCCCTTCTGTAATTGTTGCCGGGTGCCCCAGGCAATAAAATGGCAGGTTAACATCTTGTTTGTACAACCTGGAAAATTTCTCTATGGTGTCTTCGGAAGTAGCAAAAAGTGTGTCATCCGAGAACTGAACAGCTTCTATAAAACCAAATCGCTCTGTGATTATTTTCAGCTCTTCTATAATGTTATCTAAACTGCGGCGGCGCAGGTACTTCTCCCCTTGATAAAGAGACCGGTAAATATTATTACAACAATAGCTGCAATTATACGGGCAGCCCCTTGCAGTTATAGTTTGATAACATGGTCTCCCCTTTATTCCAGGAAGATTATTTTGGGAAAGAAATTCAGCAACGAGACTGCTATCCATTGGCTTTAACAATTCTCCCGTTAAAACATAATGATTGTCTAAATCATAATCGAAGAAAGGCAGCGAATCTAAGTCTCTATTCAAGGGGCGTACTGCATTCTTGACAATCTGCCCGTTGTTTTTGAACCAAAAACCCTTTACACAGGTGATATC
>SDBT01015338.1_pt1 | contig 12180 bp, 10 predicted proteins | sample 2277101 | NCBI WGS metagenome assembly SDBT01 (sample SAMN10404973, study PRJNA504765) | marine sediment metagenome | isolation source: marine sediment core GS10_PC15, 103 cmbsf | place: Arctic Ocean: Southern Knipovich Ridge | collected 2010
TACCTCGTCGGATCCTGCGTACAGAAAGGTTGATGTGGATGTGAAGACAGGTAATGTTCGGGGGCTTTTTTAAGTTCCTTTTAATTTGTTTTTAATTTGCAGGAAGAGAAAATATTAATATAAGGGGCCGGGCATTTGCGTAAAAGCGCATGTCCGGCCTTTTTTATATTAAAACCCATTGCTGTCCGGGTAATTGATTTTGGAAATCATATAATTCATAGAATACATTCCTATAGAAAGGAAGAGTTTACGGAGAGTTTTTTGTATAAGCAAGGCCTGGAAAATATTGAGAAAGGCATATGTCATGAAATTGACAATCCGGAGCGTCTATGAGCTACTCTTAATGAATATGGAGATATCGACTGGGAGGTGCGGACCACCTATACCGCTCAGATAAATTGACCAACTTGTGCTCTGATAAATTGATCCATTGGCTCACGGCATAAACCACAAATTCACTATTTTTCTTTTCCAAATATTAACTAATCTTAATAATACAGTATTGGTTTACAACTGATCTTTAAATCAGGGATAATCAAAAAATAAAGATTTTGATTGAAGGACTTCATTCAAGTCATGTTTACCTGGATGTAATCTTTTTACTGTAGGATAAAGATGTATCATCTTATTTGCAGTAGAATCTCCGGTTTCATCTGAATCAAAACTGCAATATATGTTAAATCTTTTTTTGATAAGAATTGATAGCATTGCCGGGTTCGATTTCTATTTCAGTTTAATTATCAACAATTTGATAAAATAATTTTTCTGTTCCCCATATAGGGAAAAAGTACTGCTTGAATGTTTGAGGTTGGCAATACTTCATCTGCTAAATTGATACCCAAGACTTCTTTCATAATTTTTCTTCTTTTATCTATCCTTTTCCAGCATTTAGGAAACTTATTCATAATCCTATTTCTTGTATTTTTATTAGCTATTAGAACTCCATCTTCCACATGTACACCAATATATGGATCACCTGGAAAAGCAATAATATCACACTGAATAGCCATTCCTGAAGAAATAGTGTATGGAGAATCCTCATAAAATATACTATTGGTCCATTCATCAGAATGGATAAGATGTCCTGGATTTAAACCAATCCCATACTTACTCAAATTACCTAAAACTCTTTTTAATTCTTTGAAAACCTCACCACCGGTCACGCCGATTCTTATAGATTCATACCATCTCACTAAGGCCTTGAAATAGGGAATATATAATTTTTCAACCACACCTTCCATATTTGGCGGTATTTCTTTCTTATTGTCGACGAAAATTCCTGTACGTGCTACCATTGAGTATCTGTAACCAAGTGAAACATTAATAACCTCGCCTCTCTCAAGCCTTTTAGTATATGATGGACTTGCTACCCCTAATAATACATTTCTCTTTCCAAAATTAATGTTTGGATGCGCTGCTACAGGCTCTCCATCAAGTTCCAAATATCTTGAGGCTTCAACTTCTGTTATTCCTGGTTTTAGATGTTGGATTACATTGGAAACTTTCTGTGAACTTTTTGTTCCGGCAATCTCGTGAAAAACTAGATCCTTCCAATCAAGTTTTATTCTTATGCCATACTCAGGATGAAGCATCAAATCAGTCGCATTTTTAATATTGTTTTTACCCACCAAATCCATGATTGATCGAACAATATAATAAGGTACATCTATTTGATAGTTTGGATTCTTGGTTTCTTTTTCTATAAAAAACTTCCACCCCACTATTCCTACTTCACTATTACTCTTGATTCCAGCTTCTAAAAAAATATTTTTTAAATTCTTTATTCTATCCCTGGGTTGTCCCATTAAACTAAAACTTTGATATAATTCCTTTTTAAATTCTAAAGGGCTTAAATCCACATAACTTAACCCCTCATTTCCAACCACTAGAATTGGAATATCGTCCCTACGAAGAATAAGCAAGGCTTCTTCAAAACGAGGATCATAACCTGTTAAATAGTGCATATTAGAGAAGTGTTCTCGATCTCCATATATTATAATGTGACTGAAATCTTTAGCTTTTGTCAGATTCAGGAGCCCCTCAATGCGATCCTCATAATCTTCCTTATTAAAGAGAGGAACATTGACTTCTGAGTCAAATTGTTGAAATATCTCACCTTCTAATTCTTTTATTTTCAAAGTCCACACCTCCAATTCATTCTTTTATAAATCATCTTTTAAACACAGTTTATCATATTTCCATCTACTTATTAGGTGGAAATGAGTAATGTTCTTTTTATTATTTCCAAGCTGAGCAATTTTATTTGTAATTCCAACAACCTCTTCCGCCTTTCGTTATCCGTGTTATAACCCACATAATAGACAAATCTTTTTAATAATACAGTGATTCCAAATTCTTTTATGCTTACGAGCAATTTTTCCTCTTTTTTGTATCTTTATAAGTAATTAGTGTCAAGAATAGTCAATCGTAATTATTCAGCTTGGAAAAAGTGAAAAAAAGTGTAAATCAATCTTAATAAAATTGGATTTTATAATAATTCAGCCCTTTAATGTTCGGATGGAAAAACTGGCTTCTATGAGACAAAACATTATCCCTTCCTTAGATAATTAATAATTAGCAGATTTTTTAATGGTTTACTTGACAAGGTCCAGCCATCGTTGACACTTTTTGGACCAGCGATCGGTGACAGATACAACTTCCTTGGTTTTACCGTAATTCTCTTAAAATCAACACCTTAACATTTGTGTAGGCGTTGATTTTAAGAGGTGCCTTAATCCTTTTTCAAGTGTCAACGCTTGGTGAACTCTATGATTTACTTCCTGGGACTATTAATTAAAAGGTGCATTAATTTTGTTCATAAGATCTTTTCTTTCAAGGAGCTCGAAGAAAAGGTCTTCCCATGGAAAATAATCCTCTACAGGAACAATTTTATCTAAATCTCCTCCTTCCACAGTTAATTTGACATAATATTCTGCAGAAGGTTTCCAGTAAAGCGTACTTTCTGGATTGAACATGCCTGCTTTTACTTGATTAATATCGAGGAAATCATCAAAAACTGTCTGCATAGTTATATATTCTTCTACAGAAAAATCCCCACCTGTAGATTTGCTTATTGCCTTTGCTGCTATTTTGGCAAAATCCTCAGTCCTATTATCAAAAAATCTTATAGTACGATATAATACTGCTAAAGTCTTCAGGGCCGTTTCTCTATTGTCTTTAATGAAATCGTCTGTTGTCACCATTGTATCATACCATAATCCACCAGGACCTAGGACCTCTGAACCACCAGCATTTACATATAAGTCTGGCTCTTGCAGTAATCTTCTCTCCTGAGGCAGACTTCCCATGTAAAAATCACCTTCTCCCCTCATAAAAGCCATAGCCGCCTTCTGGTCATCTGCAAAGTTTAGTAATTTAATATCATCAAGTGTGAGTCCAACTTGTGCTATTGTATCAGCAACCAGAGGTTTGCGTGGTGGTATTATACAGAAACTCTTACCTTTAAATTCTTTACGCCTCATATCGACTGCTTTCTCCAATCCTACTTCGTCAATTAATTCATCAATGGGCTTTACTTCACCTCTTCGTCCAACATAGATGAAACCCTTAAAAAAACCAAGAGAAGAAAAGGCTTTCACCTCTGGAGCGCCTTGAATAGCAGCAATATGCTCTGGAATACAGTTAGATGATATATCGAGATCACCACGAACTAGTAATTGAACCCCAGCCAGTGTCATTGTAATTGGTACGAGCTCGAAATCCAGGCCAAACTCCTTATCAAGACCATACTCTTTTGAGACATGCCATATTTGCATCATTGTATATGGTGCTACTCCTATTCTTACTTTTGGTAGTTCCCCTTCAATTTCTTTTTTTTCTGCGAATACAGAGATGGGTAAACAAAGAAGTAAAATAAACAAACTGATGACTAACCTACAGTAAAAGTTTTTACTCATTTTATTTTCCTTTGATTAAAATTATTTTTTATTGAAAAATATTTTATATAAAAAAATTTTTGTTTGGTTTATCACCTCCTCTATTTATAAAATTAATTTTTTTTTATAATCACCTCCTTTGAAAATTTTTATCCCAATTAGTATTTAATAAGATTAAAGGAGATTATATAATCGATTGGCATTTTTCCATAAAAAGCCTTCTATTTCTTCTTCAGTAAACAAAGGCCAACCACATCGCTCACATATTTTATTTAATCCCGTTCTTATAAACTCAATCCATCTTTTAAAATCATTTGCAGGATTATCTGAAAATAAGTCATAATTATAGCAAACATAATCCGACGCGTACATAACTCTATCGATTACTCCATACTCCTTTGCAAGCACTAAACTCCAGGCAACTTTCATCGGCCTTTCATACATCATAGCTAAATCAGTCCATAAATTCTTGTCATTTGCCATCAGAATAAATAAATGCTCACTCCATGGATACCCAATATGCTCAACAACAATTTTTAATTCAGGGAAATCCACAATGATATCATTCAATCTAAACATATCTGCATATTTTGTAGGGGCTAATATAGCTGGCCCCATCTGTGCAGAATGATGAAATTGTACTACTACATTATTTTCAAGAGCTTTTTCGTAGAAAGGATAAATAGTCTTATCGTTTGAATAATATTGACCATAGGGTGGTGTAAGCAAAACACCTTTAAAATCATATTTTTCTATTGCCTTCTTAAAATAATTAAAAGCTTCCTGATTAAAGCGATTATATTTATCCATTGGTTCCAAGCTACAGAGACCGATAAAGAAGTCTGGATATTTCTTTATTGCTTCAAGCGTATATTCTTCACCAAACGTTGTGTTCCATATCCTTGACATATCCTGTCCCATTGCAACAGCTCTTTCTACTCCTGCTTCCTTCATCCAATTTACCAATTTGTTCAAAGGTGTATCATCTGGAAGCTTCATATCGAGCTGTTTAAATGTTTCAACATCAAAGTTCTTTTTCCTTATTAAATGCATATGTGAATCGATAATCATAAATTTCCTCCTTAATTGATTTAGTTTTTAATTCCTTTTACATTTTTTCGAAACTAATTTTACTTCTTTCTGTCCAATGGGTTAATGCCACTTCCATTTTCCTTATTATCTGATCAAGACCTATTGCAAGAAAGCTATATATAAATACTATAGCGATGATACCTGAGGTATTAAGATAAATCTGTTGAACTATCATATTATAACCCAATCCAATTTGAGCACCCATAAACTCTGAAGCAACATCCAATCCCCAGGAGACGGCAGCAGCAACTCTTATGGAACCTATAAGATGAGGAAATATATAAGGTACCACTACAGTACGGAATATTTTCTTTTTGTCAGCGCCAAGATTCAATGCTGCTCTTATGTAAATTAAAGGCATATTTCTAACTGCCTCGTATGTTGATACACCAAGTATTACGGAAACACCTAAAGCAACAAGCAATACCTGTGGTAATAAACCAATGCCAAACCAGAGTAGAAATAGGGGAATTAATGCGAGCACAGGGACAGGACGCGTAAAATCAAGGAATGGGCCTACTATCTCCATAAAGTTTTTGCTATAGGCTATTGCTAAACCCAGGCCTATACCAACTATTACACCTGCAATAAAACCACTCAGCGTAATAACTACACTTACTAAAGTAGCCATTAATATATGTTCTTTCATTTCAATGAATGAATTCAGGATGTCTATTGGACTGGGAACAAAAATAGGTCGTATTAGATCTGTCGAAAGCGTAATTATTGACCAGATAATAAATATTATAATAAAAACGATTAAACTCTTAAACCTGCCCAGTTTCATGCTAACCTCCATTTTAATCAGGATGTATGAATGACTCCTTTTAAATCAGTTTAAATTCTTGTATTAAGTTCCGTCTCATATTTTGGAATCCTACATCCTCCTTTAGGAAAATGTTTCTCGGTCGTCCAAAAGGGACTTTAAATATTCTCAGTGGAATATTTGTATTTATATGTTGCATAATAGCTATTCGATCCCCTAAAAAGAGCGCCTCTTCGAGATCATGAGTGATAAATATTACTGTCTTTTTTGACTTTTCCCAAATTGCAGTAACCTCTATCTGAAGTTTTTCCTTGGTCAAAGCATCAACCGAACCAAAAGGCTCATCCATTAATAATATTTTTGGATCATTTGCCAATGCACGGGCCAAATCCACCCTTTTTCTCATACCACCGGAAAGTTCTCTTGGATAAGCATTTTCAAAACCAGTTAAACCAACAATTCTTATAAATCTTTTTACAATTTCTTCCCTTGTGGTTAGTGGAATCTTCCTGATTTTTAATCCATATTCAATATTTTTATAAACTGTAAGCCAGGGAAAAATGGCATCCTGCTGAAATACTAATGCTCTTTTATGAGACACTTCCTTAATTTCAGTACCATCCTCATAAACCTTTCCTTCAGTTGGAGATTCAAAACCGGCAATGATATTGATCAAGGTTGTTTTACCACAACCTGATGGTCCAATTATGCAAAAGAATTCATTTTTGTGAATTCGAATATCAATATTCCTAAAAACCTCGTATTTACCATGCTTAGTATCATAGCTAAAGCCTAAATTTTTTAACTCGACTGCATAATTATTCCTCATGACTCCAGGTTTTTTTGAGACTTCTTCTGATATACTATCCGGCATATTTATAACTCCTTTTTATTGAAAATTACAGATACCAAAATTTCATAAGTTTTTTATCTAATATTGTTAAATATTTCCTTAAAAGATAAGTCTTTAAATTACTGTGTAAAATCCAATATCCTTGTGCAAGATACTAGTATTTTATCGATTTTACTTTTCCGTTATTTTGAGAATTCATTACGGAAATTGCCGAATTACGAATTACCAACTTACTATGTATAATTTGATGTTCAATTCTTTTATTATTAATGTTGCTTTTTGATAACAAGATACTGGCTGATTCTTGACCCATTTCATAAAGTGGCATTTTAGTACTTGTTAGCTGCGGGTCTGAAACCTGGCATATAAAATTGTCATCAAACCCAACAATTGAGATATCATGTGGGATACTGATTTGTAAATCCCTACAAGCCTTTAACACACCTATTGCCATGTGATCATTTGCACAAAATATTGCTGTGGGATGTTCTTTTTGAGTTATAAAATATTTCAAGCCCTCAATTCCGCTTTTGATTGTCCAATTTCCCTGATAGATATTTTTGTAACTACTTTTATTCATTCCTGCTAAATAACCTTCTTTTCTTTCGTTGGACGCAAAATGACTATCTCCTCCACTGATAAATCCTATATTTTTATGACCAAGACTCATAAGCCATTCGACTTCTATTTTCGATGCGTTAAAATTATCAGTACGAACAGATGATATTGAGTCATTTATTTTAGAATAGATGGTGACTACAGGTATGCCTATTTCTGCTAATCTATATATCCCAGAAAAATCACCTTTGTAAGGAAGAATAAATGCAGTACCATGAACTTGATAACCAAGGACAAAAGATTCTAAATGCGAAAAATAGGCAAGTTCTTCCATATTGATGAATTCTAAGTGTATTCGGAAGCCTTTCTTTTTTATTTTATCCATGAAACCTTGAATAATTGGAAAATAAAACGTCCATGTAGAATGATGAATTTTTCCAGTTTCTGGAATTGGGATATAAAGTGAAACGATATTTGATTTTTTCCCTCTCAATTGACGAGCTGCAATAGACGGATAATAATCTAATTTTTGCACAGCCTCTCTTACTTTTGCTATTGTTGAAGTAGCTACTCCTTTCTTATTATTAATGGCATGAGAAGCTGTGCCTAAAGATACACCAGCTAATTTAGCAACATCAGCAATTGTGGGTTTATTATACATAACAATAATGAAACCTTTCAATAATTATCTTTTTTGTATCAATAATTTATTATGATTATATTATTAATATACAATGGATTATATAAATCATATTACAATTAAAAATAAAATGAAAATTATTTTCGTGCATATCGTATATAATATATGAAACGTTTCATCATATTTTACATCACTGAAAAAAAATGTCAATCACAATTTTCTATATGATAGATCACTGCTGTCCCAACGTTTGATTTTTAAATCTGTTTAACTTATTTAATGATAATATATTAGAGCGAAAAATGACTGTTATCGATTTGAAATAAATCTTATATTATAGCCACTCTATTTTCAAAAATTTAAGAGGAGTGGCCAATGTATTCAGGAAAAATTGTCTTTTCCCAAATAATGGATTTCTTACCTATGCATGAATTTCGAAAATGTATAAAACGATATCAAGGCAATTACAAAGTAATAAGTTTTTCATGTTTAGACTAATTTCTCTGCATGGCATTTGCCGAAGCTTACTTACAGAGAAAGTCTTCGTGATATCGAAGCCTGTCTCCGTTCAATGTAAAACAAGCTGTACCATATGGGCATTCGAAGCAAAGTATCAAGAAATACTCTTGCCCATGCAAATGAAAAACGAGAGTGGCATATCTATGCCGGCTTTGCCTTAGTACTGATTCACATCGCCAGAAACTTATACATCAACGATCACTTTGGGATAGAACTGGACAATACGGTTTATACCCTTGATTCTACAACCATAGACCTGTGTCTTTCTCTATTCCCCTGGGCACGGTTTCGCAAACGAAAAGGAGCAGTAAAACTGCATACACTCCTTTATTTACGGGGAAATACCACTTCGTGGAAGATGCCCCTCTTTTATCGAAATAACAGACGGAAAAGTCCATGATGTCAACATTCTCGACAATCTTATACCGGAACCAGGTTCATTTTATATAATGGATCGAGGGTATATTGGTTTTCTCCGTCTTCATGTTCTGACTCGATGCTCTGCATTCTTTGTCATTAGGGCAAAAACCAATTTCAAATTTCGCAGACTCTATTCACATCCCATTGACAACTCCACCGGTCTTAGATGTGATCAGACAATAGTACTGACAGGCCTCAGTTCATCTAAAGAATATCCAGACGAACTGCGACGTATCCGATACTTCGATTCGGATAATGATATGTATTTTAATTTTATAACAAACAATTTTAACTTACCAGCACTTACCATTGCACAACTTTACAGATGTCGTTGGAAGATTGGCGTGTCCAGCAAAGGGTATATAACCCAGTCGGTGAAAGTCTGACCGAGGATAAAAGACCCAAACCTCGTGGCTTGGGAGGCACGGTGGCGGGAAACCAAGACAGTGAAGCCCTCCGACAACATTTTCTTTAAGGAAGATATGCGACACTCCAGGCCGCAACGTACAGTGAACGTAGAAGTAGCCTCGTTACACGCAAATCCGGTGGCCGAGACGGTCGATCACGTTCGAAGGCAGCAAGGACTGGCCGAAAAGGGTCTAATGCGGCAGTTCTCACCGGCGGGGTATCAGCGGTGGCATGGAGTGAAGGGTTATATGGAAACTGGAGAAGCCCTCGATACCCGGCGATGAAATATCGCCGAGGAGGCAAATCCTATAACCGTGAGTGGGAAATGGATGGGCAGGTATCAGGGTGACGGATTGGGTTGTAGTACCGTTGATCGGCGTGCAGCAAAACGCACCGGGAGGGAAGGGCCCAGACTGGTGAGTACTCCGTTCGTTCAAAGTGAGGCAGGGGTGAGATGATAAAGACACCTATAAATCTGCAAGATCTGTGACGACGGATATACCGTAAGGCGAAGACTGATAAGACGCATCGCTTTTGGGGGATATTTGTGCATGTCACGAAGATGGAAACGCTGAGAGAGGCGTATCGGCTGGCAAAGAGGAACGGAGGTGCTCCGGGCATTGACGGTCTGACCTTTAACGATATTGATGCGGCAGGCCTTGACGAGTTCCTCTCAGCCATACAAAACGACCTTCTCTTGGGTAGTTATCAACCCCGTAAGAACCGCAAAGTCGAAATTCCAAAGGACAAAGGCAAAGTGAGGACTCTACAAACCCACCATCCGTGATCGGGTGGTTCAAGGATCACTGAGGCTGGTCCTCGAAGCCATATTTGAGGCTGACTTTTGCCCGAACTCCTATGGGTTTCGACCGAAACGGTCGCCGCATCGAGCCTTGGCGGAAGTCAGGCGCAGTGTGCTACGACGAATGAACAGAGTGATTGATGTCGACTTGACGAACTATTTCGATTCAATCCGACATTCAGTACTCTTGGACAAGATTGCAAGACGAGTCAAAGTTCCTGAGGTCATGCGGCTCGTGAAACAGATGATCAAAGCTGCCGGAAAGGTAGGGGTGCCTCAGGGTGGCCCGTTTAGTCCTCTGGCGGCAAACATATATCTGACGGATCTTGACTGGTACTTCGACGGCATACGACGAAAAACAGCCGAAGGACCGTATGAAGCAGTCAACTATCATCGGTTCGCCGATGATATTGTGATTACCGTGAGTGGGCACCACAGCAAAAGAGGATGGGCTGAGCGAGCTGTACAACGGCTCAAGGAGCAGCTTGTTGCCTTGGGAGTCTCTCTCAATGAAGAGAAGACTCAGATTGTGAATATGCTCAACGGTGAGTCTTTTGGCTTTCTCGGTTTTGATTTTCGGCGAGTCCTGAACCGGCAAAGAACAGGCCATTTTATTCTCATGACGCTGAAGAAGAAGGCCCGCAAAGCAATAAAAGCGAAGATCCGAGAGATAATCAAGCATTGAGGAGCTTCTCCGGCAAATGAGATTATAGCAAGGATCAATGTAGCAGTTGCCGGTTGGGTCAACTATTTTCGTGTCGGTAACTCAACCCTCGCTTTTAGCGAGGTGAGGGATTACCTTGAGATGAAAGTGCCCACTTTGCTGACCAGGAGGAAACGACGGCAAAAGCGCAGCGTAGGCTGGCGTAGGTGGAGTAACGAATACCTCTACGAGGTCCTTGAGTTATTTTGGGATTGGAAGCTCCATCCCCTTGGAAACGTGGAGGCATACACGTGAAAGTTGATGCCGTGACCTACAGGACACATAACCCTTTCGAAGAATCTCATTGGGTGAGCCGCTTGAGGGAAAACCTCACGAGCGGTTCTGATGGGGAGGGGCTGGAGACGGGCCAACCGGTACCGCGCCAGCCTTTTACCCGACAGTTATTTTTCAAATGGATAAAACAAAACCTTAGGATAAAATAGTTTTACGGCACCTCAGAAAATGCATTAAAGACACAGATATGGATAGCTATCAGCGTTTACGTACTAATTGCTATTATCAAAAAACGTCTTGATCTAGAGCTTAGTTTCTACACTATTTTGCAGATATTCAGTGTTACTGCATTTGAGCAATTGCCTATTATACAAATACTTACGAGTTTCGACATTCAAAAGAAAATAGTTGGTTCTTGTAATCAATTGTTGTTATTTAAATTATAACCGGACACTATTGATTAAAACCATATACTTTAAAAAATTCAATCATAATGCAGCATTATGTCCTTTATAGGTAGCGATATTAATGATATTATTTAAAGTGTGAATGTAGGTTGCAGAAAAATATTCTTAAAACCGTAAGTTGAATGAGAATTTCAAAATAATATGGGTTTGTGATTACTGCCTTCCTTACCAGGCGAAAAAAACAACTTGAAAGGAGGCGAAAGATATGGGAGCGATAGAGATAAAACAGATACTAAGATTTATACCGGAAGTTATTAAAGTACCATTTTCAAGAATTTGGACAACTTACGATAAGGAGGCCGATGTATTGTACATCAATTTTAAAAAGCCAAGTAATGCAGATGATTCTGAATTAACAGATGATGATATAGTGATCAGATATGAAAAAGGAGAAATTATAGGCATAACTGTTCTTAATGCAAGTAAAAGATAGGCAAATGACAATTTTCCAATCAGCGCAGTATTCACATTAAACCTTAATGGATAAAACCAGAGCAAAGTGACCTTTATTTTAGTATCCTTAAAAAAAGAGATAGAGTATTTTCTTGATATTTTAAAAAATGTAAAAAAGGGGAAGGTCTCTAAATACACGATTTACAGTGGAAGGATACATGAAAAAGAGGTAACAATCATAAAAACAGGGATCGGCAGAAAACCGCTTGATTTAGACATGTTTAATGACTGCTCCCGGATTATATCAGCCGGATTTTGCGGCGCTCTTGTTCCGGACCTGAAATCGGGAGATATTGTTGTTTCCACAGAAGTAATGCTCGCGGAAGCAGGTTTTCTGGACAGGCTGTTCAAAGGAGCAGGCCGGCCGGC
>SDBT01015339.1_pt1 | contig 12180 bp, 18 predicted proteins | sample 2277101 | NCBI WGS metagenome assembly SDBT01 (sample SAMN10404973, study PRJNA504765) | marine sediment metagenome | isolation source: marine sediment core GS10_PC15, 103 cmbsf | place: Arctic Ocean: Southern Knipovich Ridge | collected 2010
ATAATAGCCCCAGCCGCCCAATGACACAATTTATGAAAGAAGTGCAACCAAAACCAGATAATAAAGAATGGAATAGATTACTCTCAGAGCAATGATTTTATGATGCTTCCCGACAATAATGAAATTAGATTCGAAGTAACTACATTGTGCAATTATTCATGCCCTATGTGCCCTGTTCATTCGATGAGCCGAAATAAAGAGTTTATGAGTTATAACTTGTTTGTATATTTGTTAGATAAAATATCTAAAAATACCAATCAATATAACATGATAACTTTCTCTGGAATGGGTGAACCTTTTTTAGATTCTAATTTGTCGAGTAAAGTTAAGTATTCTATTGATAAAGAGTTTAAGGTTTTAATACTTACAAATGGCTCTAAACTCACTGTCGATAAATTCAAAGAACTAGAAGATCTGGGTGTTACATCAATTAGAGTTAGCATGCATGGCAATACTCCTGAATCTTATTCGGCAGCCTTTGGAGGAGCATCACTAAAGCAATTTGATTTAATGAAAAATGATTTAACACTGATTTGTAAAATTAAAAGAAAAACACAATTAATACTTACTTACGTGATTAACCCCGGCATGAACGACGATGACATTAATGATTTTATAGAATACTGGCAAGACAAAGCAGATAAATTAGAAATTTGGAAACAGCATAACTGGGCTGATGGTAGATCTTATAGGGACATTCAAACAAGTAATATAAGTTGTGGTCGTCCATTCAGTGGCCCATTACAAATACAAGTAGATGGCACTATTAATATGTGTTGTTTTGATTACGATGGGAAACTTTTGTTGGGGGATCTTAAATCTCAATCACTTGATGAGATTTTTAACTCAGAGGCATTCAAAAAAATACTAATTGCTCATAAAGATGGGAAATATGAAAACTTAATTTGTGAAAAGTGTGATCAAAGGAACATAGACAAGTCTGACATAATGATATATCCTAAACACAATGTAACTGATAGAGTTAATCAATTTTCTACATCATATAATTTAATTCGTTAAACAAAAAAAGATGTAGATCTATAGGGTTAAACCCATAAATCTACATCCGGAGGGGAAAGAAGCCAGTTTAGTCTCACCTGTTGCTGGCTTATATAGTATAACGGCTTTTCTTTTGCAAGCAAGTAAAATCTAAAATTAAAAAAAGCCCGACCGAAATGTTTCCATATCGATCGGGCTTCAGCAGACCGTTTTGTCTCCGTCACGTATGCGACTTCCGAAGAAATCACTAGAGGTATCAGAGACGTGACTTTGAGCCCCATTATCTTTGGCGTAGTTCTCTATTAGGTTGGTCTGCTTGCCGGACATTTTTAATCCGACCGCTCTTAGGACAAGTCATACCTAATAGCATAACAGCTATGAGTCGTCTGCTGCTTGGACTGGTAATCTTTGAAGATTTCTCTCCATTAATTATTCAGCACTTACAGCTTTCGATTTTCACAGCAGCTCTATTTGTCATCACAGTTTGGTTTCTGCGTCATTTCTAGGATTAGGTTTCACTTCTAATCCAGGCTCAACAATGCAATGCCAGATCGACATCTGTGCTCCCGAGGGAGGGAATGATCAAGAGATACTACAAGTCTCCTAACCGTAACCCGCATTGTAGTCAGGCCCGTAAATTCTGCCTGTCTCTATCACTGTCAAATACGTGACAGCTTATCGTAAGAGACTAGCGGAATCCCGATTGCGAAATCTCACGATCTCGCCACCCTAACTCTGATGCCAGCCGTGGGTTCCCGACGAAAAATTCTCCTCGATCACAATGTTACGAGCAATCAAGTTTCATTCTCATCGTCTACTCGCATCTCTGCGATGCCGCGCCCATTTTAGCGGTTTAGGCGTCTGTACGTGTGGTTGCCTCTTCCGAGGATTCATCCAGTTACTCCAGATTCAACCATCAGTTGCCCACGGTCTTCATATCTTGCTGCTCTTTTGGAGCAGCGTCTATCACATTTCTGTGATAGATAGGGGCTCGTGCGACTCATTAACTTTTCAAAGAGCAAACTCGACAACCGGAGTATACCAGTTGTCCATTTCTTTGCAAGCAATAAGTTGCTTTGTTGAGGATTTTTTTACTTAGCGTTTTTAACACTAAGTAGACCAGATTAATCCTCAACATTATTTAATACTGCGTTGCGGGCAGCATCTAATAATTGCTGTTTCGTTTAACTCTATTCAATTTTCAAAGAGCATCTAACTAACAAGAGGGAGTATACCGCGATCAAAAATCATTGCAAGCGATTACATGGCGAAAAACGGAAAATCTTTTTATTGCACATATTTTAAGTTGAGCATGTTTAAGTTAACTCCTAACAACGCCTTAAGAGATGACTAGTCTACTAAGTATTTCATTTCTGTTCTTATGGCGGGCTTGAATCCTAAATCCTTGCGACCGTAATCTTTGGAATTTAAATCGCAATCCATCATAGTCTTAAGTCTATTCAGGGCATCATCAAATTCACATTGAAAAACTTCAACAGAAATGATTAGTTCTTTCATATGAGCCAAAGAAAACTCTTCAGTTGCTACTATCCACTTCTCTAACTCTTTGTGATTCTTTCTTAGTCTTGTGTTCTTGTTTTCTAAAAACATTCTTCTGGCGCTTGGATTTGGCATTCCTATCTTCTTAATTACATCAAAACGGCTTGGTCTATTGATAAATCTGTTATCTAATCTTTCAGGATAGTTTGTTGTGGCGATGTAGACTACATTATCTATCTGATTTTCGCCGTCCAACAGAGCCAATAATGAAGATTGATGATGTGTTGCCATGGCATCTAGATCTTCTAATATGACGACAATTTTTCTCTTGGGTTCTATTTTTCGCAAGATTTGTAGCCCAAGAATAGCCACAGGGGGATCTTCAATAAAGATGGTCAATCCATTTTTCGATATTACATCTTTGCTTGTTAAATGAATTGTTGAAGTTTTTCCTGAACCAGGTGGTCCCCAAAGCAATATGCCCCTTTTCCAAAGAAATCCAAAGCTTCTGAAGTGTTCTTCTAGTAACCAAAATCTCTTTAATTGGTCTATTATCTCGCTGGATGCAGAATCTGGCAAAGGCAGCAGATCATCTGTGCTAATTGTGTGCTTTTTGAAATAAACTCCTTTATCAGCAGATATTCGGATTAAATACGGACCTGCTGGCAACTCATTTATAGAGGACTCGCATCCAATATATGCATCATCTGCAACTGCCCACATTTTGACATCCGTCATCTTAACGTCTGAATGAAGAGGAAGAGGAGGATCTACTTCTACTGCTGTTTGTGATACATTGAATGCTTTAACATTACCATGAACCTTCTTGCTGAATTCTCTCATATCATCGATATCTTGACCAACTTTGCTCATATAATTCTCCTATATTTCAAGTATAGTGAAAGATATGTATTTTTCAAGAAAAAGAAGCCCTCTGCGAGATATGAGACGCAAAGGGCTCAAGGTAAGGAATTGGTTATATTGTCTATTGTCTCATAATTATACATAAACAATGTCATAATTGGCATTTATTAAGTGTAATAATACTAATCATACGTTCTCCACATTCCATATATAAGAACACCTATAAAAAAAATTGTTATTATTGTGGTTACAGTCAGCAGCATGTCACTTCTGTTTTTTGGCGGGTATTTGTATAAATTATACACTTTATTTTTTTAAACAAGGAATTAAATATTGGTATTCGAATATTAGACACGTAATTATACCTTAGATGGAGTCTAAAAATGGCAGTTACAATTGTTTTACAAAATAATCCTGTGAATTCTAGTGTTGGAACAGATGCAAGTAAAGCCACTATAATCAGATCAGGCCTTGAAGGTGGTGGAAATATAACATATGAAATACAAACAAGAATAACTAGAGAAAGAATAGTACTGAATTCTAAGGATTCGATTGTTAATTCACCAAATATAATTTTGTTGAATGAAGAGCAAGTACAGATTATTTTACGAAGTAGAACAAAATATAGAGCACGTGTCAGAGAAGAAGGCAAGGGACCAGTTTGGTCAGATTGGGTTTCATTTAAAACCCGTGACACAAGATATGCTAGTCCAGGAGCGGCCAGCGAATTAACTGATGATAATGATACTAATGTAGGAAAGAAGAAATCAGTAAGAATTACAGTAACTAATTCTGCCAAAGCAACAGTTGTGAATACAGCAAAAGGTGCTACTGTTACAAACACAGATTTTGGGTATGTAACTACCACTAATATTAAAGACACTACTAGAGGTGCAACTGTAATAAATAGTGAATAATAAATAACAAATGAGGGAAAGAGATGGGCCTGCTGTAATATGCAGGCCTATTTTTTTATGCCATGTTTAACGGATAGGGTGAGATTCGAACTCACAAGGCTGTTTATGGCAGCCCTTCCGATTAGCAGTCGGATGTCTCGCACCAATGAGAATCCAGCCTATCCAACTTTGTCTTATCAAATTCACCTCGCGCAGCCAACCGTATCTGCCTACTCTCCTATAGATTAAATTCCCATTTATTCCAAACAATCCATGAATACGGTAATTTAATAACTCTCATTTTAACACGATCAATAACCTTAAACATATTATCTGCCCCCACTGGATTCATTGAATGTATAACTACAGTTGTATCATTATAGAAGTCTGATAATCGTATTATTATATTGGCAACATCTATTCCTTCTCCATTTTTGCCGGTATTATTGATATCAAGATCATGATCAAGGAATATATAATCAAAAGGCGATTCCTGAAAATCAAACAATACATTGTTGGCTTCAGGTGCAGTTTGTGCAAAATATAAATTATGTTCATCTAAATTTATTTTGAATTGCTCTATTATCTCAGTTTCGTCTTCAACTATTAGTATGCTTTTCATTAAAGTATTCCATTTTCAGATATTATACGAACAAAAAGATTTAGACTGCTCATGGGAGTTATATTATCTTCATACCATTGTAACCCATTGTTAGATATTTCTATATATTGATCCCATTCTTCATTAGTGAAATCTTTCATGTGTCCATCAGGCTCAAAGTATTCTATGTAATGTTGCATCGTTTTATCTATGCCAACTTCATCTCCTCCAATTGAATAATAATGAACATTTGGCATTAAAGGATTATAAGTTTGTGAATTAAGTGTTTTCCTAAAAAATGGAGTTCCCACACTCATATATTCGAATTCCCGATGACAAAAATCCCCATTGCCTTTCGATGCTACACCTACCTGAGTTTCAGCTATATGTTGATAATAGTCTTCAAATGAACAATGTGGAGTAGCACCAAGCTTAGTATTTTTTATATACTGCCTGAGTACAACCCTAAATCTTGGATTAGTGCGTAATTTACCAGCCCAAAACATAGATGTTTTGAAATTTCGTGATTTTACTATTTCTTTTCTTATTTTCCTGGCTTTATTTATTATATTCATATCATAGAAATCAAGAAAAAATATAAATGGCACTGCTTTATAGTTTGATCGAACTATATTGGGGGCATATTGCGATTTTATAATCAAATCAAATGGCAGTTTTGTCGCTTCGGCACTTATAATGTATGAATCACTGCCATCCATGTATATCAATTTATTGTTTATCTCTATGACCGTTCTGCACCAAAAATTGTATTCATGATTGCAGCTGGTAAGTTTATGCCATTCGTGCATTAATTTGTGATTCGGTTGTATGATTTCGACAGAAAACCCAGGTATGGTTAATTTTGTCCATTCACGGATCATTCCCCATAATGATCTATGATAATCTGTGTTCCATACTTTGATTTTGGTCATGCATTATTATTAGGACGATACTAATGAAATTCATTCTTTTTTGTATAATGTAGAATGAAAACTGAGCTGAGAAGAAAAACTATTGTAGAGACTTGGGTATCTTCAGAGAATGATGAAAAAATAGATTTTTACATCGATAAGAAATTTTTGTTTTCATTTAATCCTAAACTTATATCGCGTGAGCAGGTTGCAAAGTTTCTACAAGGGCTTGGATATGATATCAATCCAGACAAATGGCTTAACTAACATTAAATATCTTCTGTATCAACACTTTATGATGAAGATTTAAGAAATCTACCATAGTATGTTTTATGTTTTCTTGAAGCACATCATCTTCGTTTTCTGATGCATCTATGTAGTCAGTCATCATTTTGACAAAAGTATCCCTATCTTTCTTCTCTAGAGACTTGAGTATGCTAAACAGAACATTCATACTGGACATGATGAACTTATCTAGTGAATCTATTAAGTAAAATTTATCCATAATCTTATTGCTCCGTAATTACGGCTAATTACTAGTCTGAGATAATATATCACATAATTAAAATAAATCAAGTGCTTTAAACAAAATCTGGATGAAGTGGCTGGCAAGTTCTGCTTATTGCCATAATATCTTCCTTATTTTCGAATGATAAAATATAGTCTAAATCAGATAAATATCTTGCGCATTCCTGATGTTGCTTTCTTAAATGTGCATATTCATATCTAATTACTTGTGGTCTATATTTTTCTATAGATAATGACTTAATAACACCAAAATCATAGGTTTCTGCGTCAATTTGCAATAAATCAATCGAAGGAAAAGAATGTTTTTCTATCACTTCGTCTAGTGTTAAAGCAGGAACTTCTGATGATATTTTCTTAAGTTCTTCATCGTTATATCTGCGTATTCCTTTATGTCTGCGGGATATACTGCTATGAAAAGCATTTGTTGGTGTATAAAGCGTAACGGTTTTAAGGTGCTCATGAATGGCTATATTCTCGAAAATTAAATTATCATGATAACCCAAATAATGTTCTTTTAGTGTAATAAATAAATTCTTGTAAGGTTCTATTAATATACCTTTCCATTTATGACCTTTGACTATAGAATGAATTGGATCATAATTTGTGCCATTTGCGGCCCCAACCTGAATGAATTTAATTCCATCGCGATGTAAAAATAAAGGAAAACCCATATTTAATATTACGTGAAATTTATTTTTGTCCTTCTTAATTAGAACAATGTTTTTAAATAAAATCTGGATCAAATGGCCGACAATCAGCAGTTCTTTTGGTTGCTATATTATGAATATGTCGAATTCTTTCTTTGTTCTTTAGTAAGCACTTATCACATATGCCAATTTGTAATATTCCGCCATTACCATCAATGGGATCAAATACTTTTGAACCATAGTTGCCAGAAGAGTGGAACAAAAGAGAGTGATAGCATATGGCTATATCCATCGGCTGTATTTCTTCTAGCCTTATCGTTTTATTACATACAAAGCAATTTAATTTAGATTTGTTCATGTCTTCTTTCTGTTTTAATATTTATTATACAAGATTGACTGGGAGCATCGGGAATCGAACCCGCACCTTCCGCTCTTCAAGCGGACGCTCAGACCACAATAAGCTATACTCCCCTATCTTTTGTTCAATTATTTAATATAATACCTTGACTTTTATCCAGTGGCTGGTAATCTACCTGTAGCCGAATTCCCGGCACAAAAGAAAGCGAGGATCGTAATGGCTAAGAGAAACTTTGCAGCAGGTATGGTTGTTGGTATCATTTGTTGTTCTTTTTGGACACTTGCCTGTTCAATGGAATCACAAGCTGAAGCAGGAGGAGACAGACAGCCACTTCAGGCACAGGGCACTGAGTCCACAACCACTTCGTTTGATGTTGCGACTTTACGTATCTCTCTTGACGGCAGCACAAGAGTAGAGGTCACTGCTGATTCTGCTAGAACAGATTTAACTGGTGGCGATCGAACTAATCCAGTTGCGATAGCCGAGCGCATGGCACAACGACTACAGTTCTTGGTTGATGAGCATATTTTGTTATCAGATCTGTATGATGATGACCCTGATAAAACAACAGACCCTGGTTTGCCCGGCCTATTCTGGGAAACCATTGGCGGAGATGTTTTCTTAACAGGTCGTCCTTTCAATGTTGATGTTACCTGGAATGGATCATTCTATAGGGTAATTATTAGTTCTCTGTAGCTCCATAAATTGAGCAAGCACAATGGAAGTGCCTGATTGCTATCTTGGCGACGGCGTTTACGCGTCCTTTGATGGATACCAGATTTGGCTCGACTTGCGTGGGCAGGACACAACAACACGCATTGCGTTAGAGCCAGCCGTCTTTGCTGCGTTAGAGCAGTTCGTCAAATCAATCAAGCGGGCGGAAGAGCCTGTTGATAGTGAATAAAACCGGAGCAGAATTGGAGGGTTTCCATATGTTTAAACAGCTAGCAATTGTCTATTTTGTAATCTTTTCTTCAAATGTTTTTGCAGACAAGCCAGGACCAATTATCGAAGATCTTGGCAGTCTGGGTGGGCCAGAACACAGAGGAAATGGAATTAACAAATTAGGACAAATTGCTGGGTTTGGAAGAATGACTCCAGACGCAGCTAGCAGACAAGCTTTCCTATGGACTCCTGATAGCGGAATACAAAGCATAGGAACATGGGGACAAGCCTCCATCGCCTATGGGCTGAACGACCTCGGACAAGTTGTTGGACAAAGTTTTCCTCAACCATTTAGCTTAGGACGTGCTTTCTTATGGTCTAATGGTGAAATCAAAGACATTGGTACACTTGGTGGAATGGGTGCTGGTGCTGAGGATATCAACAATCACGGTTCTGTTGTAGGGACTAGTACATTCACATCACCCAATCCTGTTCCAGTGCAACCATTTTTTTGGAATGAAACCGATGGAATGGTTTTCATAGGGTCTTTCGGAGGAGAAGGACGAGCACGAGCCATTAATAATTTCGATGAAGTAACCGGCTGGAGCCAAATTGATCGTCCTACAGGTTTGGCACATGCTTATTTTTGGTCAGAAGATTCAGACAATATGATTGATATTGGAGTATTACCTGAATACAACGTGAGCCTAGCAACAGATCTTAATGATCTTGGACAAGTTGTGGGATGGTGTAGGTTTATACCAAATAGAACAAATTTAGCCTTGAATGGCATGCGATTTAAGTCCTTATACGATGAATCAAGACGAACAGTCATGATAAATGATATCGGAGAAGCTGTTGATGAACATATCTGGGAGGATACTGCCTTTATCTGGGAAGCTTCAACTGGAATGCGTGACCTTCCTATATTATATGATGGACAATTGCTGGCCCTTGGAATAAATAATCTTGGCGAAATTGTAGGGACCAATGATGGCAGCGCAGTACTTTGGAATACTCTTAATGAAATAATTGACTTGAATGCATTTTTGCCCAGAAGATCTGAATGGGTTTTAACGGTAGCCAAATCTATTAATGATGATTCTCAGATCACTGGTTGGGGGCTGCTCCATGGTGAAGAGCGTGCTTTTAGATTAAGCATCTCTCCATTAAACAAAGCAACCATATGTCATAATGGACGAACCATCGAAATATCACAACATGCTGTTGAAGCACATTTAATGCATGGTGATACTCTGGGTGAATGCGGGCCAAATCTGCTAGTCGATTTAAGGCGCAAAATATAGAGGTTACTGGAGAATGTCATTTATTGCCAGATCACTCACTGCCAGATTAATCCCTTTTGCTGGGTTGGTTGCGGCAGCAGTGTTCTTTGTAATACTTCCGGCGACACTCTCTGATCGAATCTTATGGGCTGCCATGTTCGTAGTATTTACGATAGTAACAGAGGGATTTCGAAGGATTGTGATTCGGCGAAAGTAGAAGCCGCCGCATCTGCGATTGAACAGGGGTTTATATGAGCCGAGAGCTTGACGCGATTGATGACACGATATTTTACGATCAGGCCAGTGGTCGCTTTATGAAGTTGGTTTGCGATGGGCCATATGCTGGCTGGTTATGCTACCGCCATCCTGATCGAAAATGGGTAACGCTGCGCAAAGCAACAGATGAGGACAGGGCTGCAATCAGTTCAACGAGCATCTTAGAAAGTTGGTTAGATGACCCAAGAGCTTGACGACATACGGCAGCGGCTAGAGGCTGACGAGGCGAACGTATCGAACCCATACGCACTGAAAGAGCAAACGCTGCGTCGCCTACTCATACACAGCATCGACGACCGCCGCAAGCTGCTGGAGAAAATTATAGAATTCGACGCCTTGTTGCTAGAGGCCAGAGTGGCAATCGTTACTGAACGCAAGGCCCTGGTGGCCGCATTGCATAAGTATGCAGTGCACACTGCGATGTGTGGGTGGCCACTAAACAATACCGGTGGGGAGGGTGGCTGCCGGTGCGGACTGTCGGCATTGAGAAAAAGGATAGAAAATCATGAGTGACATCGACGATATCCGCAAACGGCTGGAGGAGGACAAGAAGGCGTGGGAGAAATTCGACTTTGACCCCAAGAGATCTCGTTTCTACAAAAGCATCGCCGACCGGCGCAAGCTGCTGGATCACGTCGAAGAGTTGCAGATCTGGAAGGCTCGTGTGAAACGATTGGGATTAGTGGCGGTGCTAATGGAGGAAGAAGGCTATGACTACCAGGAGCAGGAGCCTGAACCACAATGACCCTATATGGGCTATTGGATATTTCGTGAAATTATGTTTAAATCCTTCTACTTTAGATATCTTTGTGTGTCAATGCAGCAGCAATGCGGTTACACGCAATTTCAAGCTGATTATGGGCATCACGGCTATCAGTGGGGGCTTTCCACAAATTGTGCAGTAAAATATGAGATACTTCGTGAGCAATAACATTTTCTAATTTATTATCCGGAACATCATCACTAATGGCCATGACAAATTTGTTCGGTCCAGTTGGATAAACACAAGCATAGAACCCATTGTTGGCCTCTGGATAATGACCTGCCAGTTCTGTGTTAATGTGTTTAGGTATGCCTACGTACAGTCTGGTCAATTTCCAATGCTGAAGTCCTAGCTGTTGTAGATATTTTTTAACAAGTCGTTTGATTGCTTTTCGATCAGACATCCTGCAAATCCTTGCCACGCGCAAAGACAAAAACCTTTACAAATCTTACTCAACACCTACAAAAATAAAATTTTCCCTAAAAGACATTTTTTAAGCCTTATAATTCTTCATGGTTAAAAAAATTATAGGAGAGATAGCCTACTTGATACAAGGCGATATTTTCTGGTTAGCCATTTATATTTTTTATTTAATTCGTAAATTAAAATGAATAATCATCGTTCTTTTACCCTTACAGAACTAATTGTAGTAGTAGGAATCATTGTAATCATTATGGCACTTATGATTCCAGCATTAGAAGTATGGGAATCACGAAAATTTGAAGATGCCATAAATATGTCCGGTAGCATATTAAAAGCTGCACAAACTGCCGCAATAACCGAAATGCACACTGTAGGTCTGTTCTTCTATATCAATCCCAACGATAACGCTCAATACATCTGGCCTATAGAGCCAGAAATGATACCGGGACTAGAACATACATCGTTTCAAAGATTTGTATTACGCAGTTCATCTCCATTGAAATATTCAAGACCAATACGGGCAGTACCTATTTCTCTTGTGTCCCAATCCAGCAGACCAGAGTCATCATGGAGCCCACGACAGATTGACAACAATGATCCTACTGATCATACGATTCTTTCACCTGATTCAACGACAGGCACCCAGTATCATCGCAATTTATTCGTTATGCTTTTCGATCGCCACGGAACTATTGTAACTGAAAGACGAGTTTATATTGTTGATGCTGATACTCCTGACTACAATCCAGATTTTCCAACATATCCTGGCTTTAGCACAGGTCTAACAGTCCGCAACAGACATGCTGATGATCCTGTTATACAGAATGCCATAATTAATAATTTAGACAAAATGTTATTTCAATCAGCAAGAGGCATGTTGATTTACGATGATGACAAATTACAATCTGTTCCAGATAGTAAATCAATACGAGACGCCCGCAGGAACTACCTTAAGCGTGAAGCCCAACCCATCTTCGTACATTCAGTAACTGGCAGTATTATTAAGGGACGACAAGAACAATAATCGGCGTGACAGGATTCGAACCTGCGACATCTCGACCCCAAATCGAGCACTCTGGCCAGTCTGAGCTACACGCCGTATGGGGGTGACCGACCGGAGTTGAACCGGCATTCTCGCGTCCACAACGCGATGCTCTGCCATTGAGCTACGGCCACACTGCCCCCGAGGAGATTCGAACTCCTGCCTTCGCCTTGAAAGGGCGAAATCCTAACCACTAGACGA
>SDBT01015340.1_pt1 | contig 12180 bp, 11 predicted proteins | sample 2277101 | NCBI WGS metagenome assembly SDBT01 (sample SAMN10404973, study PRJNA504765) | marine sediment metagenome | isolation source: marine sediment core GS10_PC15, 103 cmbsf | place: Arctic Ocean: Southern Knipovich Ridge | collected 2010
AGATGGTAAAAAACTAAGGCGGGTTCTTCGTGAAGCCGTGAAGCGGCTCTACGGTTTGAAGGACCCTCTCCGTTACGATTGTGACGAGTGCGAGGAGCCATGCGAAGAGGACAGCGCATACTGCGATGAGTGTCCGTATGACCCGTATAAAATCGCCTGGGAAGTCCAGAGGGATTATGCAGACTCCCCGGATCCAGACTGGCTCATTGAGAACGTGTGGCCGATTGTCGGAAGGCTCTTTACCCTGCAGACCGACATCGAGATTTTGGGAGCTCCGATGAACGAGCTGCTAGAGGGTGAAATGGATGGTCTGCGGATCCTAAAGGACGAACAGATGAAACGGCACATGCACGAACAGGATCGGCAATCGAAGAAAAGCGAAGCCATGAGCCGTAGGTCACCGGGAAAATGGAGGGGTAGGTAGATGGCAGACAAAACGGTCACGATCAAACTGAACATCGATGACAGCGGAGCCATCACCAAGGCGACCCTGGTAGGCAACAAACTCAAGACCGCTGAGAAGAACGCCAAAAGGTTAGGGAAAGAAGGATCGAAGTCGTTCAACCTCATGTCCCAGGGAGCAACCAAGGTGGCTCTCAGACTGGCTGGGATGCTCCTTTCCCTGCAAGCGATACGTATAGCATTTAGAGCGGCGACCCAAGCGGCAAAGGCCTTTTTCAATGCCACCTTCAACGCCCTGCAGACGTTCGAGCAGGCGTCCATCAGTTTGCAGGCTGCTCTCGCCTCACAGATCAAACTGTCAGACAATGCGGCCCAGAACTTCGTCATGATGAGGGGGGTTGCCGAGGCAGCCGTTCAGGAATTGATTATCTTGGACAGGCAGACCATCGCCACCTTCGACGAGCTCCTGACAGGTTTCAATGTGTTCGTGGCCACGGGGGGTTTACGCCTGGTCAAGACGATGCGTGAAGCCCTACAGGCGACTGTCCTTTTGGTCAACGCCTCCCGGATCTTTTCTCGTCAGTCCAACCAACAGCTCGCCCTGCTCACCAACATCCGGGCCGTCCTGCAGGGCACCAGTTTTCAGATGGCCGAGGTCCTTCAGATCATCGCCAGGTCGGGAGCCGAATGGAAGGACCAGCTCAGGACGATGGAGAAATCCAGGGACCTCTTGCCTGTCCTTCAGGCCAGGCTGTCAGGAGTTGCTGCAGCGTCTGACGAACTGGCTTCAACCTCCATCGGAATCGAAACCACTTTCCAGACATTGAGAGACCTGTTCCTGAGAGAAGTCTTTACTTCCACCTTTGAACGCGCGAAGGATGCTGCCCTGGCTCTGATCGAGGCCCTGGAAAGGAACCGGGTAGAGATCGATGCGTTTTTGAAGACAGCCGCTTTCCTCGCCCTGGCGATTTTTGAACTGTTCAAAACCGTCGCTGAACTGACCGCCCAGCTGATTAGTTTTGTGCTGAGAAGGTTTGGCCCGGTCGAGGATATGATTTTCGCTATCATCAAGGAGATCAAGGAATTTCAGGCACTGGTTTCCGACCCCCTTCTGCCGATTAAAGTACTCGTTCCGGGTAAGGCCAGGGACAGGTTGGAAGCGATCAATTTCGAGATTGATCTGATGCGTCAGAGACTGGCGCTTGTGGCCGATGACCTGGCGACTCCGAACTTCGCTGACCTCTTGGACCAGAGCCTGCAGGGGCTTCTCAACTCGACCTTCGATAATGTCGATGCCCTGAAGGAACTGTCCAAGGGAATCAAACTGTTGAAGCTGCCGGGACCATTCCCAGGACTGTTGCGGGGTACGGATCCGCAGCAGGGCGTTTCGGCTCGATTCGCGCGTCCGGGAATCGCCGAGCTTAGGGAGCTTTCAAATATCAACAACCTTCCTGAAGGTGGGCCGATCCCCGCGGGTGTGTTTGAAAATGTAGAGCCTGGCGCTCGGTTCCTGGATGATCTAGCAGCCAGCCTCAAGAAGACAGCGGACGAGTTCGAGAACGTCAGGCTCCGGGGTCTGACTTTCCGTTTGGGAATGGCCCAGACAGGAGACACCCTGGTTGAGTTTTCAGACAAGGTCAATCAGTTGGTGGTGGGAACCTTCCAAGCGTTCGGCCAGCTCATCAGCGATGCCTTAGCCGGTACCGACGAACCACTCCGGAAGTTCATTGCCGGCATCCTTGGGATGTTTGGAGATTTCGCCATTCAGCTGGGTTCGGCCATGATCCTGCTCGGCCTGGGCCTGCAAGCCCTGTTCAGCCTCAACCCAGGGGCACTGATCGCCGTGGGAGCTGCCCTGGTGCTGATAGGAGGGCTCCTGAAGGGCTTTTCGTCAAGGTTGGCAGGTACAGCCACAGGTGCAGGGGGCGGCGCCTCATTTCAGCAGGACGTAGCCAGGCCCATCGGACCACAGGAGATCGACCTGGCATCCATCAACCCGCAGCAGGGTCCGCCCCAAGTGGTCCAAGCCTCGGGTCCGACTGAACAGGTCATGAGCAGGGTTGCCGATTCCCTGGACAGGATCGAAACCGTTCCTCCAGGGGTCGTGGTCATGGAAGGCGTTCAGGAGGCTGGAGGCGTGGCCACACTCATGACTTCCAAAGACACGGCCGTAGTTGCCAGGAGGACGTTGAACACGAACGCGATATGAGAATCACAATCTTTTCAATGATCATTTTACTGGCTACCGCTTCCCTTCTGGGAGGGGAGAAGAATGTCGAATGGGATCCTTACACGGACACTGTCGATGGCCTGAACCTCTACCGCGCGCCTTCCGCTGAGGATGGAGGGGTCGTCCTGGTGTGGTCCCTGGTCAACACCACTGCCTTGATCCCTGCAGGCGACACATCCTACCTCGACACGCCGGTGGCACCAGGTTGGTATTGCTGGCGGCTCAAGGCAGTCATCGGGGGAGCTGAAAGCGGCGGGTCGAACATCACCTGCGGCGAGGTGGTTTTGGACGAAGTAACGGGGGTGAGGTAATGGACCTCTTGACGCTGGATGGCATCATCATCGAAGAAGTGAAAAAGGACGCGATCGTTCTTTACAAAGACATCGGATCCGCAAAACACAACGGGCAGGAAATCAGACTTTCAATTTCTATGAACGGCGGTTTCATGTTCACCTTCCCGGATGAGAGAAGGTTCGCCTGCAACCCGGAATATGTGCTGGGTCCTCTGATCAAGAAGCTGGAGGAATAACATGGCCACCCCAGTCTGGACGTTTTCAACGAGCTACCCTTTCAACCGAGTCCGGCATGTTGACCGGGTCCGCGTCAACCTGGGCGTAGGGTTCGATAAGACCGTGATCAAAACCCCGGCAGTGGCCAGGGCAGATGGAACTGGATCCGTGTCCTCGTATCGGGGTCAGAACGTCTTTTCAATCACCGTCCTCCGCAAGAACTTCAACGGCGATGAGCAGTTCAAAGACATTCTTCAGTTCCTGCAGGCGAGGCTCGATGCCGGCGATGAAGCGTTCTTCTTTTACTACCCTGATGAGCTGGTTGTTCCGGATCCAACTGGGGTCAACGCGACAGGCCGTTACCTGGTCAAATTCCTGGGCGACTTCCAGGACGTTCTAACCAACCTGACCCGCCATGACATCGTTGGCCTGGTGTTCGAGGAGGCCTTATAAATGGGCCGCATAGTATCCGCTGCCGTTGATGCCGAACTGATCAAGGAAGGCATCTTCATCATCGACCTGATTGATTTCGATTTCGGCGGCGGGAATTTCTTCCGCTGGGCCGAGAGCCTGGTGGATGGGGCGATCACATTCAACGGCAAACTTTACGAGCCTCGACTTTTGAGGAATGGGCTGGGAACGCTCCCTTTCACGATCGGCGCCAAGGGCGATTCAACCACCGCAGAGTTCGATAACCTGGACCTTCTTTTCACAACTCTGATCAACGAAGGGGTCAGCCTGCAGCATGGCAGGATGACCGTTCACCGCCTGTTCCATAACCTGCCTCCCCCAGACAACATCATTGCCAATTACTGGTTCGGCCGGGTCCTCAATTTCGAGCTTACTGAATCATCGTGCGTGTTCAATGTCGGGTTCGGCTTCCCTGAATTGAGCCGCCGAGCCCTCCGTCGATTCGAGCATAGCTGCAACAGCCTATTCGCTGAGGATGAGCAATGCCCCTACAACGTGATGGCTGGATTCGGCCTCCCGCAGACCCTTACTGCTGGAACGACAACCAGCGGAACCCCGACCAGCATCACCGATACCGGGAAGAACTTCATCACCCTGGGCGTCAAGAACGGGATGCACGTATTCATCAAGACAAAGAAAAGCCGGGGGATCATCCAAAACGTGACAGCAACCACGCTGACGGTGGACCAGTGGAGGTTCAACACCGCTGGCAGCGGTGACAGCTACATCGTGGGACCTCCTTTTACCGACTGCCATTTCAGCAAGGGTGCCTGTATCAACCGGGGGATGTTCGGCCCGAACGGTGCCCAGACGGACAGCCAGCTAAATCAGTCAGCGCGTCGATATTTCATGGGCAACACCAAACCGTCTGCCGTCGTTTTCCAGGGTCATGAAAAGGATTCCTCCGGAGACAAAAAGCGGTTCAGCCGGACAGCCAAAGGCAATGATTCAATCGACGGAACGATCATTCCCGCCGTGTTCGGATATTTCAAAGTGAGAGACATGATCGTCCTGGGCGCGGCAGCTGCAGGTGATTTTTTGCATAGCCTTTTCACAGGGGGAGAGGGTCGGGTTTATTCTCTTTTCAGCCCGACCGTAGATGGCTTCCCGGTGGACAACCCAAGCCGCGGCGGGAACTTGTTTCGGGACGACACCTTTTTCACTTGGGGGTTGGATAACAGGTCCAATGCCGACGATGCGGGCGCGGACCTCAGTGATGCCTTGGCGAAGCAGGCTATCGGATCCCGCGCATCATTCGGCCAGAGGCTTCGCGAACCTTTGGACAGCTATCTCAACCACCCCTACCTGTTCAACAATTCCAAGGGTGATGGGATCAGCCTCGCCGGTCTGAACGCCATGAGGATCCGGACGGAGCCGGAAGGGGGAGCCAGGGAGGGGTCTATCCCGAGCGCAGGGGCGACCATGATCGGTCTCATGACCAAGATGCCGCCCGGGGCAACACCGCAGTCCGATGATGGGAATGTGACGGACTACACGAAATGGCCGAACCACCTCCAGATTTTCTACAACATGGTGACCAACAAGCGGTGGGGAGCTGGTCTGGACGATTCCAACCTGAACCTGACACGCCTCAATGCAGAGTCGGATTACTGCGAGGAATTCATTGCTTCGACGCAGTTCCAGTTCGCTTCCATCAACGGTTCCGTCGGCTTTTCCTCGACCGAACCGCTGACGTCGACAACCACCAAAAACTGGATCTTCACCCGCGATTTCATCAACGTACCTCTTGTCGGTGGCCAGCTCAGAATCACTACGGCCGGCAAAGAATTCGTCAGTACGATCATCTCCATCGAAGAAGTCCCTGTCCTGTACGTTCCCTGGGACGGTGACGACTGGTTCGACCCTCCCAGCGATTTCGATTACGTGGACGGGACGTTCATCTTTGTCGCTGATGATTTCCCGACAGGAGCCGAACCTGTCAACGGGGACAGCTACCAGATCCAGCCCATCCAGAGGGTCAGAAGGTTCAAGGCCAACGGCAAACTGGACGATGACATTGACATCGACGAGATGCTTCAGTCGATCATGGAGAATTGCGCCGGCACCTTCGTCCAAGACCAGGGAGTGATCACACCCGTGATCCGAAAGGCGGTCTCCCTGAGTGCTGCTGCCGCCCTGCCCATCTTCACGGACAAAGGCGTCAATCGAAACATCGTCAAAAAGAACGGCATATCTACAGTGGTGTTCACGCCGGATGAGATCGTCAGCAGTATCGCCGTGAATTACGTGGACGGTGGCCAGGACTTCCGCAAAGCCACCCTGCTGATCAAGAACCAAACTGCCGAATTGTTGATTGGCAATCTGTTCAATGAAAAGAGGCGGGACAAGAGGGAGAAAACCCTATCGCTCAACCTGACGACGAGCAAGGACCAGGCGGCTCGGGTGGGGGCCATTACGCTACGGGAACGAGGCCCACTTCCTGCTGGTCGACCAAACGGCGACATTGAATGGGTCTCCCCGATTCACGACGCCATAAAACTTCAACCCATCGAAGATATTAGGGCGATTTCATCCGAGCACCTTCCCAGCTATATTCAGTTCGTCCGGATCATGGAGCTGGTCGAAAACCCCGACCGGATGACCATGACGATAAAGGCCAGGCCGCACTTCAATCAGTTCTATGACGATACCTCGAAGGACCTGGACATCAGCATCTTCCCTGAAGGGTCGGTCCAGAAGTTCCCCGACGATGAAGCGCCAATGCTCTGTCGCATCGACGATACGATTGAAACGGTATTTATTGACAGGCAAGGAAAGACGAACACCAGGATTCTAGTGAAGATCACGCTGCCCGGAGATGCCCTGCCATGAGCCGACGACAGTTTCCACTTGTTAGCCTAATCCGCTCTTTCGCCCAGGTGTCCGCTGGCAGGGACTTTCCCCTGGCAGCAGTGGAAGCACTCGTTGTCCTACCCGGAACGTCCAAGAGGCTGCTCCTGGGCGAGCTGGGCTACCCTTTCGGTGACCTCTGGATAGACCAACCGCTTGAAGTGGACACAATCGAGACAAAAGAGGGGAGTGGCAGCTTTTCCTTCGTTTCCCTCGGGAACTTCCCCGACCTGATGACTGCCACCAGGTTCCAAGACTTCACGCCGCAGGATTTCAACAACGACCTCCGTTTCACGATCAAGGTGACGGACCTGTCGGGCGGCGTCATAGAGAAAGAACTGACGGTCGTCACAGACGTTGAAATCGGGATCGACAAGGCTTCCCTGAGCAACCAGACGATCAAGCCATTCTCTGACGCAACCTTTGCCGAGGATCCAGCCGAGGTGACGTTGGTCAAGTACGAAGTGGCCGGGGCGACGACCATTGCCAAAACAGACATTCCGAGAGAAGTGATGCTCACCGGAACCCATGACGGTGCGGGCAACAACGCCTCCCTGGTAGACACCACCAAGGACTTTCTGAACCTCGGCGTCAGGGTCGGGGAGATCGTCAAGAACACCACTGATGGGAGCCAAGGGGTAGTCACGGCTCTGGCGACGACCACCAACCCCAACGACACGCTGACCATGACGCTCTCCGGAGGGACCGAAGATGATTGGGATGCCTCGGATGCCTACCAGATTGAGGACGGAAGAAGCATCATTTTGATCGCCAGGGAATTCGAGATTAAGTTCACGGCTGTGGGTTCATCCAGGGCGACCTTGTTCGTCACCGACAACGGGGTGCCCACAGAATTCTCAGATGCCATCCAGATCGAGGTGACTGACCCATGAGCGGTGCGACGAGACCTAACAAACTCATCCTGGGTTGGAAGTACAGAAACGAACTACCCGAGAGCTGGAGAGAGTCGAACATCCTGCAGGTGAATTATGACAACGATACGGACTTAGCGAAAGATGGGGTCCAGAACGAAGGGGAAGTCTGGAGCATTCCGTTCGACCCAGCAGTTGAGATTGTAGACATCTTCGCCGTGTCCGTTTCCAGGTCAGGGAAGCGGAGGGCAATCAAGCTGGAGGACTGGCCGGGCAATACCCTTCTGAAAGAGGGCGGGGGAATCAACGCCACCGAGAAAGAATTCGACGTCCTGAAACCTACAGGCCCAGCTGGAGATTTTTTCGTCGGCAGCATCTTCAGGATCGACGATGAGTTCTTCACCATCAACAACATTGCTCCTGGCAGCCCCAACGACACCTGGAAGGTTAAGAGGGCGCAGCATGGAACTGCGGGAGCTGCCCACGCCTTGGATGCGGTGGTCAGGAAGATCGCCTTCAACGTAGGCCACCGAGGAATCGGGTTGAGCAGCGTCCCGGACAATGCCAAGGCTGATTCCGCACAGTTCTTCGTCCTGAGAGATTCGGCAGATGACCTGGGCAACGGGATCGACTTCGAGTTCGCCAGGCCGCTCGCCAACACCAAGAGCCTGATCAATTATGAGATCCAGCTCAAGACCAGTCCTATCTGGGCTGACACTGTAGCCGACCATACCGGGCTGAGAGGGATCCAGCATCAAGGAACTGACGGTGACGTAACGGCGAATGAGAAAACTTTACGGACGAGCGACACCCTGAATGTGGCCTGGGCTGGATTGACCCTCTACACCTATGAGGACATCAATCTGACCACGGGAGAGATCGGCCACCCTCGAGCGTTTACCATCGACACCGTGGTCGACAATGGTGACGGAACCTGGACCATCACTGTAGCAGGCGATGAATCTTTCAGCCTCAGCACCGGCACCGAAAAAGACGACCTGTTCTTCGTCGTCGCTGACGGTTTCCAGAGGGCACCAAATGAGCTGGTGTCTTGGATCCGAGGACCCGATATTTCTAGTTTCATCCCACCCGCCAATCCCGGCATCCAGACTTACACTCAGTTTTTCAAGACCTCCGAAACAGTGTTCGCCAGGCTAAGGTGGATTTCGTTCTTCGGGACCACACCGTGGATGTATTGGGACGGTGCCACTGGGTCTACGACCAAGGGAGCCGCGACGACCTTCACGCCCACGGCGATGCAGAGTGGCGCTTTCGGTGGAACTATCGGCGCATCCCAGCTGACGGAGAACGCCCAGGGTTTCAACGCGGACATGGTGTTTACGGCCATCGACCATGAGCGGGTCCAATGGACTTCTGGAACTATCAGGTTTGCCGATGGATCTTCATTCTCAATCATTCCCGGCCTTACGGGGGTGATGCCTGGAAAGACCTGGATTTACCTGGACCCCGATGTGTCCTCGACCGTCCTTCAGGTGACCAGCAACAGGGATACGGCCGTAGGTGACAGGATCCAGATCATGGCCGTGGCTCTGCCCGTTACGGCGAATGTCAATGAAGGGACTCACGATGGCCCGTTCAACGTTCGCTACCTCAAAGATTCACTCGTAGATTTCGTTCTGCTGGGCGTAAAGGTGGGCGACGTCGTCCAGAATATCACGGACGGTAGTGAGGGAACCGTTTCATCGATTGAGACCACCACCAACCCGAATGACACGCTGTTGTTGAACCTCCGAGATTTCCCGCTCGAGGGATTGAAACGAGATTTTCCCCTGAAATCCAAAGGGCGAAGTTCTCCCCTGACTGCCCTTACCGCTTTGACCGGGGGCACAGGCAATGACTTCGATACGGGCGACACCTACAACATCAAAGACGGCAACACGAAAGCCTTCTTCTTCCAGGTGTTCGGAACTTTGGGGATCAATGCCGACAACATAGCAGCTGGTTCGATCAGGGCCGGCCACATCGCCGCCAATGTGGTGACTGCAATCGAGATCAACGTCCTTAAACTGGACGCGATAACAGCCGACGTGGGGGAGCTGACCGCGGGGGTCATAACGGGGATCCTTTACCGGACAGCCGCCGACGGTAGACGCATTGAACTGTCCAGTTCCTTCACGAACGAGATTCGGTTCTTCAACTTCGATGGCGATTTCATGGCTGTGATCAGAACGGTGGGCAACACTTACCAACTCCTGATGCAATCTGGAATGGACAACATCGTCTATTCTACCGCTGATGTTTCAGCCATCTTTGGGGTCAACGCTGGAACGGGTGGCACGAATTTCCAGTGTCGCCAGGGTGAGACGGAGTTCTTCAAGGACATAGATATGAGTTCGGAGGAGATCCTCGATTGCCTCCGAATCTTCACGGCCATCATTGAAGGACAGGGAGGCGACACGGGGATACAGTGCCGCACCTTCCTAGATATGGATTTCAACGTGATTACTGATTGTGACGAAATAAGGGTCGAGGCCCTTACCTTCCCACAAGGCCCCGGAGACATTGGATTTTTCGATGACATTGATATGTTCACTCGCAGTATCGACAACTGCAATCAACTCAACGTCTTGAGGTGCCATGTAGAATCTCGACTTGAGATCGAAGAAGTCAGCCCTGATGCTCCCAATCAGTTGAACGCGGCAACAGTGTTCGCTAAAGACAACGGCTCTGGGAAAACGCAGCTCATGGTCAGGTTCGGCAGTGGTTCAGCAATTCAGCTGGCCATAGAAGTTTAAAGGAGAAAAATGTCAAAATTCAAATTGGATGCGCCCAAATCATTGGGAGTCGTGGAAGAAATCATGCCCTTGGTTATCCAGTTGCTACTGCTCCCAAACGAGGTGGATGCCATCTACAAACTGCACTGCACGATGGGAGAGGGAGAAACCAAGAATGGGCGTTTCATCGCCAACCAGAGGGTGAAATTCGATATAGACATTGAGAAATTGACCCCTGCGAAGCAAGCAGTTATCAAGGCCGTTCAGGATCTTGTAGGGACAGAATATGCCGAGTTCAAAGGCTACGGGAGTTTGACAATAACCTGATGGGAAACCAAGAAGAAGTAAAAAACCTGCTCGACGAAAAAAGGAAAATGGAAGAGTCCTCTGGTCAGATCCAGCCCACTCCTGCGCAGATAAAATTCCTCAAGACCCAAATACCACTGTTCAATCAAAAGGTCATGGACATGATGGAAGCGCATAGCAAAGCAGTTGAAGTGGCGTCCACGATTCGAGAGTTTTGTACGACTATCGTAGCCGGTGAAAATGGACACGACGGTTTGTGGTTCCCTTCAAAGCCGGAGCTGGTCGTGAGAGAAGATTCTGCGCTGGCCAAAGCGATGCCTAGTGTGTGCTGGCCCCAAAAGGAGGAGAGTAAATGATTAAAGAATTCACCCTTGTTTTCAGTTCAGTGTCTGGATCCGGAGGCACCGGGACCATCAACGAACCGATTAGGTGCAACCTGGCTGACATCGTTTTCGTCAAGGTCGTCCCCAGCATCGCAGGCGGTCCCTTCACCTTTGAGATTTTTAAGATAGATGCCCTGACAGCTGCGTCACGGGCCTATGCCGCAATCGCGTTTTCGGGAACCCACATCGACCCGGAGTTTGACAACGCGGGGGTCAGGGAAGAACTGAACGAAGGGCCGGTGGCCACATACGAGGATGAGGACGCCAGCCAGGAGCTCCATTCCCGGATCACGAACAACGATGCCTCAACCATCACTTTCACCGTGACCATCCGAATTATCGAACGGGACAACCTCGTGCTGCGTAGAGTGGCTACAGCCGTAGACGTACAGACTGATGGCGAGTCGATCGTGGGGGTCACGGACACATCCATTGCCCGGACCGTCACGCTCGCTACGGCTGACCTCGAAGATGGGAAGGTCATACTCGTCAACGACGAGAGTGGAGCTGCCGGCACCAACAACATCACCATCGACACGGAAGGCTCTGAGACCATCGACGGGTCAGCCACCCTGGTCATCAACACCAACAATGGTCGGGCCAGGCTTTACAGCGACGGTTCAAATTGGTTTACCTTCTAGCGGGTCTTGGATGTATACTCCGGGAAACGAAACAAAGGAGAAACCATGAACAAATTCGACAAGCTAAATGAGCGGCTCCAGGCGATGGAAGCCGCGATGGTGAAAATGATCACTCACCAGGCCAAAGGTGGCGAAAGGGTGGTCAGCCTGGAACTTCCCAACGGGGAAGAAGTCACAGCTCCCGTGGGGATCTGGTTCCTGGCCTTTACGACCTTCATGGACGTAACGACCCGGACCAAACTCCTCGAGTACGTTCAACGGATGCAGACAGAGCACATCAAGAATCACCCAATCTGGAATCCCAACGCTGCTGGAGCACCTTTGAACCTCGGCTCTTTGGGCCTGGGCGGTCAAGGGATCGTCACCCACACCGATTTCAGCGTCGACAAAAACGGCAAAAAACACTACACAATGCACTGCGAGAAAGGCGTGATAGCCGGGAACTTCAAAACTTAAGGAGGCAACCAAATTGATCCAATTTGAAATGATTTCCCTTGGCAGCTACCAACTGCTGGCGGCTCTGCTGTTCGTACTGTCACTACTCCCCTGGGCGGTGGCGTACAACAAGTTTGAGACCTTCGTTGGAGACCTTGGCCTGCAGGTGCATGAGCTGAACGCCGACCTCATCAAGGTCTACGCCAGCGACACGGCTCCTGATGCCGCGGCCGACAGCATCAAGACTGACCTGGCGGAGATCACAGCCGAGAATGGCTATCCGTCTGGCGGATCCGATGTGGCGAATACCTACTCGGAGACCACCGGGACAGGGACGCTCGCCGGA
>SDBT01015341.1_pt1 | contig 12180 bp, 9 predicted proteins | sample 2277101 | NCBI WGS metagenome assembly SDBT01 (sample SAMN10404973, study PRJNA504765) | marine sediment metagenome | isolation source: marine sediment core GS10_PC15, 103 cmbsf | place: Arctic Ocean: Southern Knipovich Ridge | collected 2010
GTTATAATAATCGACCTTGATCCCATCTAACAAACCGGTTGTGGCTTTTCCGGTACGGATGTGTGAAAATTCAGAGCGAACAGATTCAATTGTTTTTTTCATCCGTTCTTCTGCGTCCTGATAAAATTTACTTTTCATTTTCGTCACCCACTACTTTTGTCCCGACTGCTTCACCTAAAATCAAACGGTAAAAATTATTTTCTTTAGTCATTTTGAATACTACAATAGGTAAATTATTTTCCATACATAATGTGATGGCTGTAAAATCCATCACTTTCAGACCTTTTTTGAGAACATCGATATATTTAATTTGGTCATACTTTTTAGCATTAGCTACTTTTACCGGATCATCTGAATAGATGCCATCAACTTTTGTTCCTTTAAGAATGACATCCGCTTCAATTTCAACTGCCCGAAGAGCAGCTGCGGTATCGGTAGAAAAATAGGGGCTTCCGGTTCCGGCTGCGAAAATAACAACTTGTTTTTTTTCCAGATGATTTAATGCCCGGCGGCGAATAAACGGTTCAGCAACCGCTTCCATTTGAATTGCAGATTGAACTCTGGTTTTAATTTCTAGTCGTTCCAAATAGTTCTGCATGGCGAGAGAATTGATCACTGTTGCCAGCATACCCATCTGATCTGCTAAAACACGATCATATCCCTGGGCGCTGGCTGCAAGGCCTCTGAAAATATTGCCGCCCCCGATTACAATCCCGATCTCAACACCAAGATCATAAACGGATTTGATCTCATGGGCAATCATTTTAACGACATTAGAGTCAATACCAAATTCTTTTTCCCCCATTAAGGCTTCACCGCTTAATTTCAGAAGAATTCGGTTATATGCTATCTCCGGCATAAAATTTCCATGTTAATAAACTAAAATCCCACAAGGGCATTGGCTGCCGATCTATTCACCTAGTTGATAACGAACAAATCGATTTATATTAATATTTTCACCAATTTTAGCGCGAAGATCGGTCAATAAAGATTCGACCGTTTTTTCAGGGTCCCGGATATAAGTTTGCTCCAGCAGACAGACTTCCTGATAATATTTTTCCAATTTACCCTGAGCAATTTTTTCTGCTATGTTATCCGGTTTACCTAAAGCTGCAGCCTGTTCTTTAAAAATATTCAATTCCGTATCAACTGCCTCCGGAGTCAAATTTTCACGTGATATCACTAACGGATTAGCAGCTGCCACCTGCATCGCTATATTTTTGACAAATTGTTTAAATTCTTCGTTTTTTGCCACAAAATCAGTTTCACAGTTTATTTCAATCATTACACCAATCCGGTTACCAGGATGGATATATGCGTCAATGACACCTTCTTTTGTCGCCCTGCCGGCACGTTTCTGAGCAGAGGCCATACCCTGTTTCCGTAGCCAATCTACAGACTTATTAATATCACCATCACTTTCCTGCAAAGCTTTTTTGCAATCCATAATTCCGGCGCCGGTTTTTTCCCGCAACTGTTTAACCATTTCCGCAGAAATTGCCATTTAGCTACAACTCCTTCTACTCTTTTTAAACACATTAAAAAGCACCCTTTTGGAGAGAGTGCTTAAATATAATTATTCTATTTGACTTACACTAGATTTATCAAGATTCTACTTTCTCATCGTCAAGCTCCTGTTCAGCTTGTGCAGCAATCTCATTGTCGCGGACAGCTTCTAAAATAGCATCGACAAAAGAATGGGTAATCAGACCAACCGATTTAAAGGCATCATCATTAGCCGGGATCGGGAAATCAACATCATCCGGGTCACAATTTGTATCAATTATCGCAAAAACCGGAATATTTAATTTGATCGCTTCAGCCACGGCAATAGCCTCTTTTTTCGGATCAACAACAAATAATGCCCCGGGGAGAATATTCATATTTTTTATTCCACCCAGTACCTTTTCCATTTTTTCCCGCGCACGTTCTAATTTTAAAACTTCTTTTTTTGTCAACTGTTCATAAGTTCCATCGGAGCTTATTTTTTCTAAATTTTTAAGATGTTTAATACTTTTTTTAATCGTGCTAAAATTAGTTAGAGCCCCACCCAGCCACCGTTCGGTAACAAAATACATACCACTGCGTTCAGCTTCGGTTCTAATTATATCTTTTGCCTGCTTTTTGGTACCTACGAACAATACCTTTTCACCACGTTGAACAATTTTTTTAACTGCATTGAAAGAACTGGTCAGACAATCTAAAGTTTTTTTCAAATCTATAATATGAATCCCGTTTCTCTCCATGAAAATAAATTTTTTCATTTTAGGATTCCATTTTCTGGTCAGATGTCCGAAATGAGCACCACCCATTAAAAGTTGTTCTAACAAAATTTCCGGCATTAATAATCTCCTAAACTATCAAAGTAACAAAATTTACTAAATAATTTTTTAACGCTTCGAGAATTGGAAACGTTTTCTGGCTTTTGGCTGGCCGGGTTTTTTTCGTTCGACCATTCTAGGATCACGGGTAAGAAAACCTGCCTTTTTCAAAGGCGGCCGCATATCTTCATTAATTTTTATCAAAGCACGTGAAATTCCTAACCGCAGTGCTCCGGCCTGCCCTGATAATCCGCCTCCTTTTACAGTGGCAAAAATATCATAACTGCTGATAGAATCGGTTATTTCCAGGGGTTGTTCGATCAACATTTTTAAAGTTTCACGTTTAAAGTGCCCAAGTAAGGACTTTTTATTAACCTTGATTTCACCCTTTCCCGGTGTCAGCCACACTCTTGCTACAGATTCTTTACGCCTGCCGGTAGCATAAAAACCATTCTCTTTCATTCCTACTCCTATTAAGATTTTTGCTCAAACCTTATTTTATTTTGCAAAGTTTTTCAATCTAAACGTATTTTATACTATTTGCAACTCAACAAAATCAAAAATTAAAGATTAAAAATCCCGCCAAAGAGCTCATCGGGCAGGCAAAATTACAGATCAAAATGTAAAATTATTTTCCCCCATGTCATCTAAAAAGCTTATGCTATTACAGCTCAATATCTTGCAAACCTTCTAAGAACCAAACAACATCTTTTCTCTTTTTTAAATTTATTTTTGAATTTTGCCTGCCCGACCTCTGGCGGGATATGTCATTTTACATTTTAATTGATGCTTGCCCGACCTCTGGCGGGATTTTTAATATTTATCCTTATTACTCACAGACATAATTACTAATAATGAATTTATATCCTATCTGAATGCAGCTTCACTGCTTTTGGCACAGAATCAAGCTTCAATTTCCAATATTTCCGGTTTTTGAGCTTTATGAGGATGTTCAGATCCGGCATATATTCGTAATTTTTTCATAATCTGCCGCCCGAGGCGATTATGAGGTATCATACCCCATACAGCATGACGAATGATTTCCTCAGGTTTTTGCTTTATCATCTTTGCCGCAGTGGTTTCTTTCAGGCCACCGGGATAGGTCGAATGACGGTAATATTTCTTTTGTTCCCATTTTCTACCGGTGAATCGAACTTTATCCGCGTTGAGAACAACAATATTGTCACCGGTATCAACATGAGAGGTAAAAATCGGTTTATTTTTACCACGCAGTACATTAGCAATACCGCTTGCTAACCGGCCGACAATTTTATCTTCAGCGTCAACAACAAACCATTTTCTCTCTACATCTTCTTTTCGTGCTGAAAAAGTCTTCAATCCTTCAACTCCCAAATTCGTAATACAAACAATTTTTCATTTTGCAGTTTACTTCCAGAAATTCAGAACCTTAGAATGTAGTAAATTTTTTCAGATTTGTCAAGATTTTATTACTATAAATAAGACCGAAACAAAAACCGACGCAGAAAACACCTGATGATTTCAATAACAGTCAGATTTTTTTAGCCCCCTGACTACTAACCCAGCCTATTACGGCAGCCAAACAGTTCTCTAACCTATAATTTAGACAAAATTACTATGAAAACTTTTGCTGCAAAAACAAAACTTTACTCTAAAATAATATAACATGGATTGTAATTGATTCTTGCATTTGGTTTATTATTTATTTAGATTTAGAACGTTTCAAAATATCTGGGTGGAGTTTAGGCTGATGAATCGTTGAACTTTGAGTTATTAAATTGCTAATTTTCAGTTGTGCATCGAAGATATGAGGATAGAAATATATAATAATAATTCAATTCAAAAAGAGATATTTTTTATCTCAGATGCCCACGTTGGTTCCAGGGATAAGGAAGCGGAAAAATTAAAAGAAACTAGACTAAAAAGTTTTTTTAACTTTCTTACTACAGTTTCTCCGCCTCCAATATTATATATACTAGGTGATCTATTTGACTTTTGGTTTGAATATCGATTTGCTATTCCGGCAATTTACCAAAAACTTTTAACTTATTTATGTTATTTGGATGACAAGGGGATCGAAATTCGCTACGTCACCGGCAATCATGATTTCTGGATGGGTAATTTTTTCCCAAGATATTTAAATATTAAAGTTTATCACGGCATCTACAACATAAAGGTAAATTCAAAATCATTTTACATTTATCACGGTGATGGCGTTCTGAAAGAAGATAAAGGTTACCGATTCCTCAAACATATAATTCAAAATCCTCTGACAATTATGTTATACAAATGGATACACCCCGATATCGGAATTCCCATCGCCAGATGGTTTTCAGCAAAAAGTCGAAATCACTATGTAAAAGATTCTGAAACTCAAAAAATGCATGATGAAAAATATTTAGCCTTTGCCAGTCAACTTTTAAAATCCGACTTTGATTATATAATCATGGGACATACCCACAGGCCGATAGCAGCCACAGATGGAGCCAAAACTTATCTTAACCTGGGTGACTGGATCAGTAATTTTACATTTGCTAAATACGATGGAAAAAAATTAGGTCTGTATCGCTGGACTGAAAAAAACGATCAAAAAAATTCATACCATATAGTTGAAATTAAACCGGTTTTAAAAAAATTTGAATGAAACATTTGAATTTTAGAATGGTAAAAGATATATAACTTTATGAAAGAGAAATTATTGAGTGGATGATTTTTTGAAACGACTCAATGACCCAATGACCCAAAAATAAAAAGAGCTTAAAACCATGAAAAGAAAATTGAGATTATCAAAAAAAGAACTTTCAAAAATTGGAATTGTGAACTGGATTAAGATCACTGCTGTAAGCCTTTTTGTCTTATTCTTGATATTCATGTTTTGGATTACCCGTGATCTACCATCACTAACGGAACTGGAACATTTTGATCCCAGCTTGGTAACAAAAGTTTTTTCAGCGGATAGTGTCATTATAAAGGAATTTTTTACAAAACGCCGTGATTATGTGCTTTTAAAATATATACCTTATTTCATGCAGCGTGCTATTATAGATATTGAAGATAAAAAATTTTACCAGCACTGGGGGGTTGATATGAGACGTCTGGCAAAGGCGGCATTTGTCGATATAACTCATCTTTCCATCAGGGAAGGAGCCAGTACTTTAACCCAGCAATTAACCACCGATCTGTATTATCTTAAAAAAGATAAATGGTTCCGTAAAATCCGCGAGATAATTACGGCTATTCAGATTGAACGGACTTATTCAAAACCGGAAATTCTGGAGATGTATCTTAATCACATCTATTTCGGACATGGAAACTGGGGTTTAAAAGCCGGGGCAAATTTCTTTTTTAACAAGGAAGTTTCGGATCTGAATCTGGAAGAATGCGCTACATTAGCAGGAGTAATCAACCTGCCGATGTATTATACGCCTGTCAATCATATGGACCGGGCAAAAAAACGCCGGGATCTGGTTCTTTATGTGATGTTCAAAAACGGTGACCTCACCGAAGAAGAATACCGAACCACCGCAGAAAAACCGATCCTACTGGGAGAAGGACACAAAGTTGGAGAAACCAATATTGCCCCATATTTTACCGAATATATACGAAAAAAACTGGATGATATGTTCGGCAATGAGCTATATTCCGGAGGTTTCAGTATCTACACAACACTGGATTCCCGCGCCCAGGCAATTGCAGATTCAGCAGTTAAAGAACACCTTGCCAAATTACAAAACGATATTGTTGAAAGATACAAAAATAAAAATAAATTTAAAAAATTTTTAAAGAAGTATGTTCCGGATGAAAAAGATCAGGAGATCTATTTCAGCGATCAGGCCAAAAAAGATTCACTTATAAATTTAAAAGCCGCGGTCCAGGTGGCTTTGGTCGCAATAAATCCGGCCAATGGGAATATTATTGCCATGATCGGCGGCCGGGATTTTGATGAGTCAAAATGGAACCGGGCGGTTCAGATGAAAAGACAGCCCGGCTCAGCTTTTAAACCTTTTATATATACCGCTGTGATCGATAACGGTTACAACACCACATTTGAACTCTTGAATCAGCCGGTAGTTTTATTCCTTTCTGACGGATCACGCTGGATACCAAATAATTTCGAACGCACCCTAAGCGGCCCGATGATGCTCCGGGATGGTTTAAAAAGATCCATTAATCTTATATCGGTAAGAATTTTGCAGGAGATTGTAAAACCGAGCGTCGTAGTAGATTACGCTAAAAAAATGGGAATTACCACAAATATCCGGGCAGTGGATGCCCTGGCACTGGGCACTTCAAAAGTTATTCCATTGGAAATAACCTCTGCTTATGGGATTTTACCAAACAAAGGTATCCATATTAAACCATTTGGGATCAAAAAAGTTATAAACAGAAGAGGCGAAGTAATTTATGAAAATTTTGCTGAAACCGGTGAAGAGGCGTTATCAGCAGTGACCGCTTACCTTATGACTCACATGCTCGAGACGGTAGCGAATGAGGGTACCGGAATAACGGCAAGAACAAGATACGATTTTCAACGGCCGGCAGGGACAAAAACCGGGACAACCGATAATTATACCGACGCCTGGTTTGTTGGCTTCACACCTCAAATTTCCACAGGCGTCTGGGTTGGGATGGACGATCCCAGTTTAGATCTTGGAGATTACAAAACCGGTGCAATCGCAGCTCTGCCAATCTGGGCAAAATTTATGAAAGCCGCACATGACACCTTAAACTTACCAGTGATGAACTTCGAGATGCCTGAAGGGGTAGTTAAACTTCACATTTGTGTCGAGAGTAAGAAGATAGCTTCCCAATATTGCCCGGAAGTCATCGAGGAGGCCTTCAATCAAAAAACCGCACCAGTACAGGAATGTGATGTTCATACCGGAAGAATAGACAGAAACAGGAAAAAGAAGCGAAAAATATTTTAATTAGACCTGTAAGGGCGAAGCATTCTTTTTGAAAACAGAGAGATAAATTTCTATTCCTTTCTAAGAACGCTTCGCCCCTACGCCCGTACACCCCAAAACCCTAAAATCCTTATGAAACAATCGGAATATCTGCCGGAAATAGCTGCCCCTGACTATTAACCTCTCCGAAAATCAGATCATATTTTTTCGGTTTTCTCTTTATAACTTTTATGGCATTTTGAACTCTGACAACCACATTTTCGAGATAATTTTTATTCGAATAGATCTCTGCAATTAAATCGTTTTTACTAATCGGATCACCAATTTTGACATGGAGCTTAATCCCGGCATCATGATCGATATCTTCTTCGGCATAAGTACGGCCGGCGCCTGCAACCATACTGGCAATACCGATTTGAAGGGCATCAATCTCAGCGACATTTCCGGTTTTTAATGATCTTACCAAAACCGGCTTCGGCATTGAAATTTTATCCAATTTTTCCAGTTTTGAAACATCCCCCCCCATAAGTTCAACATAATGAATGAACTTTTCCAGGGCTCTTCCTTCGGATATTGCCCTGTGTAAATCAGACTTTATCTCTTCTGTATTTTTTTTACTCCCTGCCATTTTTAAAGCTAAAACACCGAGGGAATACACCTCCGTCATTGTATCTACTGGTCCTTCATCCTGCAAACAATTGATGGTCTCCACCACTTCAAGCCAATTACCACAGGCATAACCGATCGGTTGATCCATATTAGTAAGCAGAGCCCGGACTTTTATACCAAAATTTTCGCCAACAGTAATTAAATTACCGGCAAGTTCCATGGCATTTTTTTTATTAGAAAAAAATGCACCTTTTCCGGTTTTTACATCCAAAACCAGGCCGTCTAAATCTTCAGCCAGCTTTTTGCTCATGATACTGGCAACAACTAAAGGCAGCGATTCAATTGTTGATGTAGCATCCCGTAATGCATACATCTTGCGGTCGGCGGGGACAATCTCTTCAGTTTGCCCGGCGATAACAAAACCTACCTTCTTAAGAATTGTTTTAAATTTATCCAGCGATATTCTGGTCCTTAATCCGGAAATTGCTTCCAATTTGTCAAGAGTACCACCTGAATGACCAAGTCCCCGTCCGGAAATCATCGGCACATACAGGTCCATACAAGCCAGTAATGGTGCCAGAATCAGAGATATTTTGTCTCCGACCCCCCCGGTACTATGTTTGTCAACTTTATATCCGTTAAATTTTCTCAATTTGAGCGTCATCCCGGAATCACGCATTATTTTTACCAGGATGGTCATCTCCTCCAGATTCATTCCGCGAAAAAAAATACTCATTAAAAACGCACTCATCTGGTAATCCGGAATTGATCCGCTGACAAAACCGCGAACAAAATATTCCAGTTCCTTTTTTTTGAGAAAATAACCGTCTCTTTTTTTCTGGATAATTTGTGAAGGTTGAAAGCTCATTCGGTTATCTTTCTATTTTTGACAAACCACAACCTGAATTACAGCATCTTTAACAGCTCAGTTGCATCAGCTTTGTGAACTTGTAAAGCCGGTAGAAGTTCATCAATATTCCTGTTTGGGGCTGAATACTTTTCAGGAATTTTATTGTTTCTTCATTATAATTAAAATCAAGTTCTGTTGGTCTATTATTCATGATTTTTTCTTAACTAATCGGCCTCCAAGACTCCAAGGCTCTAAAAAGCGATCAGCAATCAGCTTTCAGCGGTCAGCGAGAAACCAGTATACCTGTCATTTGCTACAGGCCTGCCCGCTCGATCGCTAACGGGGAATTATCCAATCTTCCATTACTCCATTACTCGAATTCACTCTTTTATCCTTCTTCGCTGCTTTTCCAACCCTGACGATTCAGCGAATCGTCCTACATTCCAATCTTCCTTTACTCCAACTTTTAATTTTTTTTCGCGCCTTTTCGCGTTTTTCGCGGTTGCTATCACTTGATCTCGGCCATAATTTGGGATATTTCGTCAAAAACCGTCCTGGATTCTCTTTCGGCCATTTCTCTATCCGGAGCTTCGGCAAAAACACGAAGGATGGGTTTGGTGTTGGATTTTCGCAGTTGAGTCCATGATTTTGCCCGATTGATCTTTATTCCGTCGGTCAGGTCTATTTTTTCGTTTGAATGATTCTTTTTAATCCGTTCCATTATTTTTTCCGGATCAATCCGGCCGATTTCAATTTTTTTCTTGACTAAAACATACTGGGGTAAGGTTTGGTGTAATTCAGAAATCGGCCCGCCATACTCCAAAAGATGCTGTAAGGTTAAAACCACAGCGACGGGGGCATCCCGTCCCAAATGTATATCAGGCAGGATAACACCACCGTTCCCTTCACCACCGATCACGGCTTTTTCCTTCCTGATCCTTTTGGCAACATGCACCTCGCCTACCTTGGTCCTTATCACGGATTCACCGAAGGATTTTACAATATCTTCAACGGCCCTGGATGTGGATGCGTTAATAACTACTTTACCCAATTTTTTAGCTAGGAAATATGTAAACGCGAGCGCTAAAGTGTATTCTTCAACTAAAGGTATACCCTTTTCCGATAAAATTGCCAAGCGGTCTGAATCGGGATCCACAGCGAACGCGACATCAACAGTTTTATTTTTTGTCAAGCTGATCAATCCGGTAAGGTTCTCCGGAACCGGTTCCGGAGTGTGGGGAAAAATTCCATTGGGAGTTGTGTTAATTTCAAACAGTTCACAACCCAGCTCTTTTAAAAATTCAGGAAAAAAAACCGACCCGGCGCCGTTAACACAATCAATTGCAACCCTGAATTTTCTGGCCCTTAAGGCTTTAATATCTATATAGGGAAGCTCAAAAATCGCCTTCATGTGGTCCCTGATAGCATTCGAATAATTTTCTACACTGCCGATATTTTTCCAGGTTTTATATTGCCAGGTTTTTGATTCTGCCATTTTTACCACCTGCCCGCCCGATTGTTCATCCAGGAAAAGCCCATCGGGACCAATCAATTTAAACGCGTTCCATTCGATGGGATTATGACTGGCTGTTATAGCGATACCGCCATCAGCGTGCAAATTTTCAACCGCAAGTTGGATTGTTGGTGTCGGACAAATACCAACAGAAATCACGTCACAACCTATCGCATTCAGGGTTCCAAATACCAAATGTTCGATCATTTTACCGGTCACCCGGGTATCACGACCGACAACAATTCGTTTCCCCATGATAGATCCGAAAGAAGAAACAAATTTTTGAATCACCGAAGGAGTAAATGTTTCTCCGACAACTCCGCGAATGCCGGATACACTTACCATTAATTGCGACATTTAAGCTCCTTTTTTTTAATAAAAACAATTTCCGCCACGAAGGCTCAAAGGCTCAAAAAAACAATGAACAAAATTAAAAAATCAAGATTAAAGAATCCCGCCAAAAAGCTCATCGGGCAGGCAAGATTAAAGATTAAAGAAATTTACCACGGGGAAAGTAACCAAAAATCTTTTTCTCGCTGCACCGACACTCCGTTACCCCGACACCCTGTCTTTTCCATTCTTCCAACATTCCATTATTCCAGTATTCCAGTATTCCGGTATTCCGGTTTTCTAGTTTTTCAGGGTAAGGGCGAAGGGCCCTTCGCCCCTACAACTAGTCCGTAATTTGTTAACCTAATTTATCGATGCTCTTTTTTTCACCCATTACCAGAATATAATCTCCAAACTTCAACTGGTAATCAGGATCAGGCATTTTTACATGGTGCTCCTCTTTTTTTTCATAATTAAAGCCTTGTTTTATCAGGATCACCTCTATACCATATTTTTTGCGAAGGTTGAGTTCTTTTAAGGTTTTATTTACAAATTTTCCCGGAACTTCCAATTCACGAAGAATATGTCCGTCCATTAGATCAACCTGTTGATCTTTTTTTAATGTTCCAATGGAATTTGAAACGGATGTTACCGTATCCCTCTTTAAAATCTCTTTATTGTAAGCCGTTATCACATCGTTTTTTGACACTGTAGCGATCAGGGCACCCTGCTTTTTGTTGTCAAGAACCGGCAATTCATCAATTTTGGCATCACCGAAGGCTTTCATCGCCATATCCAGTGTATCGTCCCGGGTAAGAAAACTTTTTACCGGGGTCGACAGATCGTGAGCTACCAATAATTGTTCTAACGATTCGGAATCATAAATTATCTGGCGGATATCATAGACCGAAATAACACCTAACAAATTATTTTTTTTATTGACAACAAAAAAATTGTCCCGGGGGGTTTTTACAGTAAGATCCAGCAATTTTCGGAACGGAGTATTAGCATAAACCTGTTCATAATCACCCCCCATCACATTTTCAACCTTCAAAGACTTGAGCACATTAACTTCACGGCCTTGAGAGAGGTTGATCCCCCGGCGGGATAGTTTTAGAGTGTATATTGAATCACGTTTTAGTCTGGAAGTTATCAATGTGGTCAGAATACAGGCGACCATTAATGGTAATATTATCCGGTATTCACTGGTTAATTCGAATATGATAAGTATGGCGGTTATCGGTGCATGTGTTACTCCCGCAACCACAGCGCCCATACCCACGAGAGCATAAGCGCCCGGGCCGGCGCTGTGAGCAGGCATAATGAAGTTGACAATGGATCCGACAAAACCACCAAGGGTGGCGCCTAAAAAAAGCGCCGGAGCAAAAATTCCGCCGGAAAGTCCGGCACCAACCGTTACAGAAGTAGCAAAAATTTTCAGACCTACCATAAACAATAAAAAATACCAGACCATTTTCCCTTCCAGAGCCAGGGTGATCGTATCATATCCGACACCAAAAATTTGGGGATAAAAGATACCGATCATACCGATGATTACCCCACCGACGGCAGGTTTTAGAAATCCCGGAATTTTAATTTTTTCAAACAGATCTTCGGTCTTATATAAAATATTGATAAAGGCCAATGAAACCAGAGCAGCCAATATTCCTA
>SDBT01015342.1_pt1 | contig 12180 bp, 8 predicted proteins | sample 2277101 | NCBI WGS metagenome assembly SDBT01 (sample SAMN10404973, study PRJNA504765) | marine sediment metagenome | isolation source: marine sediment core GS10_PC15, 103 cmbsf | place: Arctic Ocean: Southern Knipovich Ridge | collected 2010
TGTCAGGTATTTGTTGATGTGTTCGGGAGGGTTAATAAAGTCAATTAGTTTCTTGGTTTTCATCTTTTTAAATTGCTGGCAACGACCTAGCTAAAAAGCGTTGCTGTCCCTCAGGGCGGCTATGATTTTTTAGCCATTGTTATATGGCGTCTTTAATTTATTACTATCAATTATAAGAATAAATGCTTCAATTAATAGGACTACTTCTGTTGTAAGAGTTAGAAGTTCATTTTTATCGTTTATTGAGTAGCATTTTAATATGCCTGAAAGTTGTGAATGTAGGAGAGTCCATTGTTTCCCAAGTCTTTTAAACTCTTGCTTCAAACGATTACTCTTAGAATTATAAATAATGGCATCACCTATTTTAGGCCATGACAACTCTTTCTTAGATGGCTTTTCTCCACGACTAATTTGTGCAGCTTTTTTCATGATACCTTTGAAGTGGAGCAGAACATTGCGAATCTTATTTCCAAGTGCACTGTGGTCAAGTATATCCGAAGTGAAATTTTCTTTATAATCTAGAAGTTCTTGAAACTCTTTTTCGTTTTTTTGAGCGCCAATTTGATTGAAATACTGTTTAATTGAATCTCTAATATTCCAATCATCAATGTAATCTTTATAGCAATTAATTGAGGTATTCTTCCATTCAAATTCTTCTTGAGTTGTGGGTTTGAAATTGGTGATATAATGAAATGAACCTGTCGCACCAGATATGGTAGTTGCGTATGAATCGTGGTTAAAGGTATTTGCTAGTGGCTCAACGGCACCAACGGAATCTGTAAATAATTGCAATCCTTGATTGATATAGTCATTGATGATATTTACCGTACTTGAGCCAGACGGAAAACGATCTGAAATGCCATCTTGTACCTCGGCTACATGAAGCATTCTCTTTAGATTGGGCAGATCCTCTGCTTGCTTTTCGATGTTGCTTAAATAAGTCTTTAAGTTGTTAATATTTGATTTTAAATCTTTCATCTTTTAAATGCCATATAATTGTTTATAATGGGAATAAGCTTCACATTAATACTCCGATATTTCCGGATAAAAGGAAGTTTGTTCCACTTTATTACAAATATAATCAAAAATCCATATTCTCCATTGGACTTTTTATGCTTAAAATACTTGCTAGGGAACATAAAGTAAGCGACAAAAGAATTAGAAAATATTTAATTGGTTTCATGATGTGTTAATGATTATTTTTACTACTATACTTATTCTAAGATTAGCATTTGTAAAAAAAGTAAAATTATGATTACGGAATTATATACTTAACGGTTAAGCGTTTATTATTGCTATAATGACGATAATTATTAAGAATTGTTACAAATTTTATTTTTCTACTCAATTCAATGGTTAGTATAAGAAATGTAGGCGATTGCGTGGCAATTCGCTATCAAGTTACACTAATGTTGAAGCGGGCTACAACCTTTTAATTTACTACCAACCCGCCTATTTTTTATATACATTTATTAGGTGCTGTTATTTTTCGATTTAAGTCTAGTAATAAATGTTTGTCGTTCACTTGAGAAAGAAGAACTTGAATGTATTTTATTGTTGGTTCATCATGTGGATGACGTCCCGAACCATAAATTCCAATTTTTTCCTTGAACTGCCTTTCCTCCAAATCTCGCATAATTAATCTAACTTTTTCGCATTGGGTCTCATAATCCATAGCTATTTGATATAAGTCCCGAGTTCTAAACTCTGAAATGATATAACGGTGCACCATTTTATTTCTCTCCCTATATAGGCTCTCTAAATGTTTGAATAGGTCCTCATCTATGATTTCGGAATCAAGAGCTTGCTTGTAAATCTTTCTCTCCATTATTGGTGGATCAGTTTTACCCTGATGCAGTAGGCTGATTTCAATTAAGTCAGTTTTTTCTTTGAGTTGTTCATCCATGACCAGTGAAAGTCGCAGGTAGGCGTCAATCTGATTAGCCACGATTATTGAGAATTCGATTAATGATTCCTTTTTAATCGCTTTACTTTTTAAATCAAAAGAAGCGGCTAAAGATGCCATGAACTTTTCATATTTGTCTAGGTCATGAGCTAGCTTGCGCTTATCCTTGCTGATAAGTTGAACAGTTGATAAAGCCTTTCTTGTTTTTTTAAGTTCTTCAAGCACTAAAGTGTTGTTCTCTTTGTCTGTATCATAGATATATTTGGCTAGGAAGGTATAGTCTTCGACAGTTACACCCCACACATGCACGTTGAATCCACCACCATCCATCCTCAATTCGACAAAGTCCAAATTGTTCGTGTTTGCTTTCTGCACCTTTGCCGTTTTGTTAAGAGGTTGTTCGCTTTCAGAGTAACAACTTATCTGAAAAGCCCCAATAGGGTCTGCATATAATACGAAACCGAATGGAGATTTTTCCTCATAACCCGCAGCTACATTGTTATACTGCCATTCAGTAGGTATCTGAATCACAAACTTTCCTTCAGGATGAGTAAACCATTTCATATTTTACTATTAATAGCACCTAACAACGTTCCCGCAATATGAACCGTAGCGGCTTTCGAAGCGTTTTCGTGTCAAGATACAAAATACTTTGAGTAATAGTGCCAATGTTTACCATACCTATATCACAGCTATGGTTTATATTGTATGTTTATTGGCCACAGTAATTTATTTTTTTTTATAATAAGGTTCAGAATATACCTTTATTAGATCAGACATATGCAATTTGTGTGTCGTAAGTAAATCATTAGCTGTTTCTTCTTTTATAGTATCACGTTTGTATTTTTTGAACTCTTTGAAAAATGAAGTAACATTTTGTTTCAAAATACGAAGTTTCCCTTTTCTCATGATTTCAACTTCATGAGTGAAATTCGCCAGCTTTGATAAATCTTTTGTAGGAATTACTAATATTCTCTTCACGGATACACTTCCGTAAATATCTTTAAACCATCCGCAATGTGTATTCATTTGTGAAGCTTCTGATTTTGATATTTCAGCTCTATCTTCTTTAGCTTCACTTTTACATTCAAATATTATATATGAATTTTCTGTACCACACCAAAGATTGTCAGGTCCAGTTTTATGCTCTTTGTCAGGTCTTTCACTTAATAAACCAAGTGCCAGACCAATTTCTTTTAGAGCAAATTCAAATTTTTCAGCAGGCATTCCAAATGATAAATCACTGAATAACCCATTAAGGGAAATCATCAAATCATCGTATGAATTAAATTGTTGAATCCAATGAATAATATTCTGAATTCTGTTATTATCGATAAATTCAACTTTTTTGTAACTAATCCCTTCTTTTGGTTTAAGAAGTTGTTTATTTTTCGAGAATGCGCTTTTTTGGATTTTATTTGATTCGGATTTGCTATAAAAATATGCCGAGCGTGCCATTTGTTGTAAATACCACCCTTTCTCACTTTCTGATGTACAATGGTTATCAATAATATCCTGAAATGTTTCTGATGCTCTTTCTGGATTGTCGCTATATAAATACTCTTCTGCAATTCGTTCTTTCTCCAGAATATCATAGATATAATACTCTTTTGAAGTAACTTTTATTTCATTCATTTTCTCATTATAGAAAGCCTTCCATCCGCCATCTCTTCTAACAATAGCTTGATCAAGTAGGGATGATATAACTTTGAAAGATGAATTATTTTCGTCTAATTCTTCTATTGCCATTTCGGCAATTTCCATTCCTATTTCAATTTGTTTTTTAGTCTGATCGGAAAAATATTTATTGGTGCGAGAACTTTTAATAAACCTTACAAGATCATCACCAATAAGTATAACAACAGAATAATCCTTTTCACCGCGTACACTTCTGCCAAGACCTTGTTCAACTCTTTGGGCAAGCTTGATATTAATCATATCACTATTTACACGACAACTTTCTTCATATTTGTCTGAAAGCGAATTAAAAAATGGTTTTGAGTCAATAATAAGTATGCGACATGCTTCATCTGGCAAATCAATTCCATCATACCTGTTAGCTAGGACCAGAGTGTTTTTAAAATTTTCTGTTTTCAGCCCTTGTACTTTTTTGAAGATATCCTCATGAGTTGCGATATCTGCCCCAATAGATTCATATTGATTAGCTTTACGAAAACTTGGAGTTATTGCTACTGTACCAAAAGGATGATTAGATGGTTTTGCAAATCTGGATACGATTAAGTCTCTATCAAGATCTTCGCATATTAGGGAAGGAATTAAGAGCATTTTTTCACCAGACCATAGACGTCCTTGGTCTTCTAAAGGCGATGTAACTGCCTTTTTAGAAAATGATAAGCCTTTAATGAAAAATGAATCATCTTGAGTTGTTGCTGACATTAATACTCTTTGATTAGCCTTATGAAAGGTTCCAAATCTCTCAATAGGTATATGATAGGGTGAAAATTCGATTCCATAACCAGAAATATGCATTTGCATATTTCTTAATGAATCTTTTAGTAGTGGCCATGCAAATAGAATCTCCTTTTCGCCCTTATACTTCGATAATAAATGAAGAATCTCTTCTTCTTTATCACGAAAACTCCAATAAGGTATATGAAGATAAGAATTGTATTCTCCATCTTTTATTTCTAAATAAGTTCCATGTCCTTGATTTATAAGCTCTTCTTCCAAAAGCTGGCGAATATTCTCAAAAAGGGCATGTTCTCTTTTGATATTAATTGTAAATGCATTTCTAATAGAATCAATACATGCATGAGAATCGTCCATAATAATACTGTCGCATTCTATGTAATCATTGTCAAGGCCAAATATTGTCTTACCATTAAACAATTTTTGAGAATGAGTTATTAGGATTTTTTTACCATCAATAAAGCTATTAGGAATCTCATTGTCGTCTCCCATAATACAAAATGGAATTCCAAATTTCTTAGCATCAAGACATACCTGGTCTGATAAGTAAATATTTGGACATATATAAAGGCAAGGCTTAGAATTATCATTCAAATGTGATTGAAGAATCAATAAGCCAATTAATGTTTTCCCTGATCCAGTATGAAGCTTAATCACTAAATCCTTTTCTTTACGATTCTGTCCATGCCATTGCCTTAAAATAGTTTCTTGTATAGGCCGTAATGGTCCTGTAACGCTTCTTCTATCAAGAGAGTCATAAATCTCAAAAGGATCTATTTTTTTATCTTCTTGTTTTCTACTAAGTCGTTTAGTAAAATCTACCATACTGTTCTTTTTATTGTGGCCAACGATTGAGCTAAGCGCAGTAGGCGAGGCACGAACCTATTGACACTCAAGTTTTGTTACCGCCAGTTAATTAATCTGTAATCTTTAAAAAAGTGTTATACATTTTAGGGTGTTTAAATTTTATATTTTCTATGTCAGCAATCACTTGTTCACAAGCATATTTAAAGCTTTCATAGAATTCTTTAATATTTAATACTTTGTTACCATCTGATAATTCTGCTAAATCTTTGTCATTTGAGTCAACTGGTGCTAATGAAAGTTTATTCATTGGTCTAAATTGATGAGCAAATCCACATCTTAAATATTTATACAAATCATATTCTGTATCTTTTAAAACTTCATATTTTTTCATGTATGTTTCAATACATAAATCAAAAGGATATCTTAATTGTCTTGGATAATTGTAATCAAAGCCATTATAATCGTCTAAACACCTTCCAAGAAATTCAATCCCACTACAAATTAAACTAAATGATATAAAAGGGTTGCTTTTAATCAATTCTCCAATTTCACTTATCAAAGTGGTTTCAATAAAGTCTTTTGTTTTTAATTCTTTAATTGTTATAGGGGTTCTCATTGTTTCGCATTTTCTTTTATTGGCGGTAACTTGTTTATAATGGGAATAAACTTCACATTAATACTCCGATATTTCCGGAAAAAGGAGGTTAATTCACTTTATTACAAATATAATCAAAAATCCATATCCCCATTGGACTTTTTATGCTTAAAATACTTGCCAGGGAAAATAAAGTAAGCGAAAAAAGAATTAGAAAATATTTAATTGGTTTCATGATGTGATGGTTTATCTTTTATATAGTTCTTTTTATTTAATTAATAACTGATTGAAAATTTATATCTTTAGGGGAATTTATCCTAACAAGATTGAACATAAAATAAAAAATGAGTTTATTTCAAAAATCGGTAGAAAAAAAGTATTTAAACGAGCTTGATTCTGGTCTGGTTGACAAGAAATTCAATGATTTTCAGAGTTATTTTGGAAATACCGAAATACAGGAAAACATCCGTAATTTGAAAGAAGAGGAATTTCAGGAAGGGTTTATCCGGGAACTTTTCGTTAACATCTTAAATTATACACTAAAGCCAACACCGGAATACAATATCGTACTTGAAAAGAAAAATGTTGATGATACTAAAAAGGCCGATGGAGCTATATTAAGAAATGATCATGTAAGAGCTGTTATCGAACTCAAATCAACCTCAACAGCCGACCTGGACACAGTTGAAACACAAGCTTTCGGATATAAGAACCATCATCCGGAATGTGTTTATGTGATTACTTCAAATTTTGAAAAACTCAGGTTCTACATACAAAACGCCGTTGATTATCTCGAATTTGATTTGTTCAATCTAAGCAAAGAACAATTTTCTTTGCTTTGGCTCTGCTTGTCAAAAAACAATATTCTAAATGATTTACCCCTCACGATAAAAGAATCATCTGTTTTACAGGAAGAAGATGTAACAAAAAAACTGTATGCCGATTATTCAAAATTCAGGGAAGCAATTTTTGAAAACATTGCAAAAAATAACCCTGACAAAAAGGAATTGTTACTTTTCAACAAAACCCAAAAACTGCTCGACAGATTTTTATTTATTTTCTTTGCCGAAGACAGGCTTTTGCTACCACCAAATTCCATTAGTGAAATAGTAAAACAATGGACTACCCTGAAAGAAGAATTGGATGCTTATATTCCTTTATACGACAGGTTTAAAAAGTATTTTGGATACATGAATACTGGTTATAAAGGTAAAAAATATGATGTATTTCCTTATAACGGCGGGTTATTCCTTCCTGATGAAATTCTCGATAATATTACTATTGATGATAATGTACTACACGAACATACTGTAAAACTCAGTGCTTATGATTTTGAAACCGATGTTGATGTAAATATCCTGGGCCACATATTTGAACATTCACTGGCAGAGATTGAAAATGTGCAGGCCAAATTGCGAGGGGAACAAATAGATAAGCAAAAGACCAAGCGCAAGAAAGAGGGTATTTATTACACACCGAAATATATTACCAAATATATTGTTGAAAACACTGTTGGGAAACTTTGCGAGGAAAAACGGAACGAACTTGAGATAATAGTTGAGGAATACGTCAAAGGCCGTAAAAACAGAAAGAAAGATACAATTAAAGTTCTTGACAAAAAGCTAACCACATACAAAAATTGGCTTTTAAGTTTAACCATTCTTGACCCGGCTTGTGGTTCCGGTGCTTTTTTAAACCAGGCACTTGAATTTTTGATTGAAGAACATAAGAAAGTTGATGAACTACGGGCACAGCTTTTTGGTGGTATGGTATTCTCTGACATCACAACCGAAATTCTTGAAAGAAACATTTACGGGGTGGACTTGAACGAAGAGTCTGTTGAAATTGCAAAACTTTCACTTTGGCTCAGAACTGCTCAAAAAGGTAGAAGGCTAAACACTCTTAGCAGTAATATCAAATGTGGCAATTCGCTTATTGACGACCCCGAAGTTGCAGGAGAAAAAGCTTTTAAGTGGCATAAAGAGTTTCCTGAAATATTTGCCCAAGGTGGTTTTGATGTGGTGATTGGGAATCCACCATATGTTAACGCTAATGAGATTAAAAAGAATTCTACTGAGAAAGAATATAAGTACTTAAAGGAACAATATGAGACAGCAAAAGGCACAGTTGATTTGTATATTTATTTCTTTGAAAAAGGACTAAGAATTATTAAACAAAAGGGGATACTTTCTTATATTACACCAAATAGGTTTTTATCAGCAAGCTATGGAAAAGCTCTAAGGGAATTCATCTTGAATAATTTTGAGATTATCTCATTGGTTGATTATTCAGATAAAAAAGTTTTTGCTGATGCTAGCACATATCCAGTTATTTCATTTTTTCGTAATAAAACAAAAGATAATTATTTTGTTATTACTGGAAAGTTTGATGATTTATCTAAAACCTTGATAAGTAAAGAATACCCTTCTGATAAATTAAACATTCTCGAAGATAGTATACTTGGTTTCTTATTAAATGACAAGTTGGAAATTAGTGAAAAAGTAATAAATCAATCAGTCTCACTTGAAAAAGTTGGTAGAATAAATGCAACATCAACAGCAAAAGAAGCTGATGATTATTCAAAATTAATTAATGAAAAAGAGGGGTTTAAATTAATTAATACTGGGACAATCGACCCATATATTACTACTTGGGGAATAGACAAATTAACAAACAAAGGAGTTAAATATTTAAAACCATTTCTTCCAAAAGCACATGGTGCGATTTCCAACAACAGACAGAATCTATATTCCTCTCCTAAACTAATTATTTCAAAAATTGGTTTAAAATGTGAAGCTTTTTATGATAAAGAAGGGTGTTTTGCTTCAATTAATACTAATTGTATTCACTCATTTAATAGTAATTTTTTGGCAGAGTATGTTTTGTGCTGGCTAAATTCAAGGCTTTACAATTATATATTTGAATGCCTTTTTGATGGCTTAAGGATGTCTGGGGGGTATTTACTTTTTTCATCTCCAAATATAAAAAACACATATATAAAAGCAATTTCTAATAGACAACAAAATCCTTTTATTATTAAATCAGAAACAATGCATAGCTTACATAGTTCATTATTGGAAATAAAGAACAATTATGTTTTGCATGTTCAATCCAAATTTGAAATTGAAAACCCATCCCAAAAAATTCAGAATTGGTATCTTCTAGAATTCAAAGAATTTCTTAAGGAACTCGAAAAAGCCAAAGTTAAACTAAGTCTCTCTGAAGAAGCAGAATGGATGCAATATTTTAACGAGCAAAAAGAAAAAGCTCAAAACCTAAAATCCGAAATCGAAAAAACCAACAAAGAGATAAACCAAATGGTTTATGAATTATATGGCTTGACAGAGGAGGAGATAAAAATTGTGGAGAATAGTTAATAAAAATATGATACTACAAAATAAAACACTCGAAAAACTACGACTATTAATAAATGAGGAAACAGAATATCGTTCTGGACCTAAACTAGTGTCTTTTTTTAATGATTTGGGGTTTAATGATTCATACGGTCAAGGCTTTCCATCCCGTTGGATTTATACTGATGATAAACTTGCTAAGATAAATGGTACACCTCAGATTGATGAATGTATTAAAAAGCTTTTAGCCCCTGTAAATTTTATTGGCAGATTTGATGAGTTAGATAATTTTCTGAAAGATTTCAATCAATACCTAGCTTTCGATGGTTGGAAAATAAAACGAGATAACAGAAATATTCACTTTCAAAAATCAAAAGAAAGCGATCTTAATACTTTTTCAGAGGAAAAAGTAGTAAATGAAGTGGATTTTCTAAGAAAGGAATTTAGTGAAATTTCATTAGACAAATTAGGCTTAGATAGCATCATTACTAAGACACTGAATTTACGATTTGAAGAAATTAAAAAATGCTTAGAAGTAAGGGCCCCCCTTTCTGTCATTTTTCTTTCAGGTAGCACATTGGAAGGCATCCTATTAGGAATTGCAACAAAACATCCAAAGGAATATAACCAATCCTATTCAGCCCCAAAAGATAAGGAGGGGAAAGTATTGCAATTTCCTCGTTGGACACTAAAAAATTTTATAGATGTTGCAAATGATGTAGGACATTTAAAAGAGGATGTAAAAAAATTCAGTCATGCATTGCGTGATTTCAGAAACTATATTCATCCATATGAACAAGTAAGTTCAAGGTTTAATCCGGATGAGCATACAGCTCGTATTTGTTGGCAGGTTTTAAAGGCAGCAATCTATCAATTATCAAATATACAAAACTAACTATGAATAATTCCGAAATACTACTCTACCAAACCGAAGACGGACAAACTAAAATTGATGTTCGATTGGAAGAAGAAACCGTATGGCTTTCACAGGTGCAGATGGCAGAGCTTTTTCAAACAACAAAACAAAATATTAGCCTGCATATTAAGAACATTTATGATGAAGGCGAGCTGGAATAAATTTAAACTGTAAAGGACTACTTGACAGTATGATTAACTAGTTATAGTAAAATTTAGACAATCTACTTAAATTATTACGCGTATTAAGATTTGTACTATCCAAAACAATTGCTTTTTCAAAGCATTTTTGTGCTTGAGTTTTTTTACTTCTAATGCAAGATACAAACCATTATTATGAAATGCTCAATCTGTAATCTAAACGAAGCAGACCAAACTGGTGCACATATTTTTCCAGCTTGGATGATTGCATCTGCATTTGATCATAAATCCAGGACCAGAGGTTATGAGATCATTTATGCAAAGTATCCATTAGATTCAAAATTACCTTTCTTCGGTAATTCAGTCTCTATTGACCAGATAAAAGATCAAATTGGAAGAGACCTTACAAACGAAGAGATACTTAATCAAAAGAATATGTTTACTGTGGATAATCTTTGGTGTAGGAAATGTGAAAGACGCTTAAAACAGGTTGAAGACTATTTCTTAGAAACTGTTGAAAGAAAAATAAATGACTTTTCAAATTGTAATGACACAGATAGAATTGAGTTGAATAACTCAAATAACTATCTTATCAGATTGTTTTTATATTCAATAATATATAGAGCTTCATTGGTGAGATTTATGGGATTCACTCTTAATTATAAGTCAGCAAAGAAGTTGAATTTCTTTTTAAACAATTATATTAAAGATGATTTACAGAGTACACTTTCTTTTATAAGTTCATCATACCGAAAGGATCAATTATTAAAGTATCCCATAAGATGTATTAAAACTGAACAAGAAGCTAATTCTGCCGGGCTTGTATTTGTCCATAATAAGCATAACAAGCCTTATTGTCTCATAATCAATAGATATATAATCCAGTTTTATGGAAAAGGAAATCAAGCAAATTTTAAACCCAACAGTTTCTTTGGAATATCATCAATCATAAAAGAAGCCCCAGAATTCAAGAATTATAAAGAAGAAGTATTCAGAATTGGACTCATCAATCAGAAATTATGGAATAATGTAATGTCAAGTTTATTTAACAGTCAAGTTTCATATATAATGAGAAACCATATCAGAAGATTTGAATTAATGCATAAATTGAAATTCGGATATATGCCTGACAAAACATTAATTACTTTGTTCATTAAAGAATTAATTGATAATGATCTCCCATTAGGTATAAAATATACAAAAGAAAAAATTGTGGAAGCAATGAATAGGGCTATTAAATAACAAGCACTACCGCCAATCGAGGCAGTTGACTCCGGAATAACTGGAGCCAGTGGACCTATAACACCACGGGAAAGTTTATTCGAATCTCAAATACGGCGGTTCGCTAAACAGCACAGAAGCCCTTTTTTTCAACTTCTGTACCTTGCCTTTATTCATAAGATCGTATGCAGTAATAAAAGATTTTGTACCTAATTGAGCACAATTTTAGGTTCATTTAGGTTCTTTTTGCACTACACATGCACTACAATTGACTTTTTTAAAAACACGTAACAAAGTAACCTCCAATTCGATAGAGCTATAATGGCATTCTGACTACGGATCAGGAGGTTGGGGATTCGAATTCCTCCGGGTTCACAAACGGAAAAAGGCTGCCACAGGTAGCCTTTTTTCGCTTGACCCTGATGGACTGAGAATAGCCAAAGGGATTCGAACTTAGTGAACGAAGTGAACGATCTCATGAGCGGGTTGTGGGTCTGCATGTGGGTAGCGAATAATTCCTCCGGGTTCACGAAATATACCTTACAAACGCCTCAATGGCTTCATATTCCGCCATACCCAGTCTGTCAAATAGCTGAGCGGTTTCACGATTCCTGTCCTCGGCTCTCTGCCAGAATTCCCTGGCATCAGTTCCCGGAAATAATGCCTGGTCTTTTTGTGACTGGTGTTTAAAAACGGCTTTTCTTTTTTTCATCAGCTCATCAGGACTTAAAGGAACAGACATATCAATTTCCGCAGTATCCCATTCCTGCCATGCACCCCGGTATAACCAGACATAACAATCATCCATCCAT